>Ga0172366_10002604_pt1 | contig 14188 bp, 9 predicted proteins | sample LakKivSesite69cm_FD_114533 | JGI IMG/M metagenome (GOLD analysis project Ga0172366, IMG submission 114533) | Sediment microbial communities from Lake Kivu, Rwanda - Sediment site 69cm | ecosystem: Environmental > Aquatic > Freshwater > Lake > Sediment | place: Rwanda: Western Province, Lake Kivu... | reverse complement strand
CAACACGGCAGGTGAGGATGCGCGTGCGGGTATGTGCGAGGACGCGCCTCTGCGCTCTCGACGGCGGGACTTTTGTGCCCGGAGCGGACGACGTACCCTCATCCTGCTGCGAACGTCACAGGTCCGCCGATCTGCTCGCCGACTTCAGGCAGGCGCTCGATGCGGCAAGGGCATGACCCTACGCTTCCCACTCGCCCAGGGGCAGGTCGAATGCCTCCGCAACTGCCGGGTGGACAATGTGCCCATCCACCATGTTGAGGCCGCGCCTGAGCGCCGAATCCTTCCGCGCCGCCTCCCGCCAGCCGTGCGCGGCGACCTTGAGCGCGTAGGGCAGCGTCGAGTTCGTGAGGGCGACCGTCGAGGTGTGGGGGACTGTCCCCGGCATGTTCGTCACCGCGTAGTGCAGGATGCCGTCCACCGTGTAGACCGGGTTTTCGTGCGTGGTCGGGTGGGAAGTCTCGACGCACCCTCCCTGGTCAATGGCAACGTCCACGATCACGGAGCGCGGCTTCATGAGGCGGAGCATGTCGCGGGTGATGAGCTTCGGAGCCTTCGCGCCGGGGATGAGCACCGAGCCGATGACGAGGTCGGCGTGCGGCAGGAGCGCGCGGATGTTGTAGTGGTTGGACATGATCGTCTTCACGTTTCGCGGCATGATCTCGTCGAAGTAGCGCAGGCGGCGAAGGTTCGTATCGAGCACGTACACGTCGGCTCCCATCCCGGCGGCGATGATGGCGGCGTTCATCCCGACCACCCCTCCGCCGAGGATGAGCACGTTCGCACGCGGCACACCCGGCACTCCAGCGAGCAGGATACCCCGCCCGCCCATGCGCCGTTCGAGATATTTCGCCCCCTGCTGCACCGCCATCCGCCCGGCGACCTCGCTCATCGGGATGAGAAGGGGTAGCTCTCCGTCGTCGGTCTGCACCGTCTCATAGGCGATGGCGACGATCCGCGACTTCATCATCTCCTCGGTGAGTTCCCTGCTTGCGGCGAAGTGGAAGTAAGTGAACACGATCTGCCCGGGCCTCAGGAGGGGGTACTCCGAGCGCTGCGGTTCCTTGACCTTGAGGACCATTTCCGCTCTCCGATAGACCTCCGCCGGATTCGGTGCGATCACCGCTCCTGCTTCCCGGTAGCTATCGTCGCTGTAGCCGCTCCCTTCCCCGGCTCCCGCTTCCACAATCACCTCATGCCCAGCGACGACAAACTGATGGACTCCAGCAGGCACAATCGCCACGCGGCTCTCATCCGATTTGATCTCCTTCGGTATGCCGACACGCATAGCTCGTTCCTTTCCACACGACAGGCTGACGCCGCAGGACGGCGCTCGAACTCTTCGAGTTCGCAATGCTCCTCGGTCCTGAACGCCTCGTGGGTTTCAGGCCCCATATCCCAGAGACCGGACTGTCGCCGATCTCTTGGCCGCTCTGAAATATAGAGGGGCCGCACCCCTCACCCTATTCCTGTGTTCTACCTGATCCGGTCATCCGGCGACGCTTACGACCAGCCTGCCGCCATCGCGGATGCGGCTGACCGGCACGAGCGCGCCCCGCACCGCGTCCCACGGCACATCGCGCCCATCCAGCGCCGCGCCGTCGCTCGCGCCCCGTTCTGCCGAGAGCAAGAGCCGCGCCTCACCGACGTAAACCGGCTCCGAGAGCGCGAGCGCATCCACGCCCTGAGGCAGCCGCGGACGCACGCCGAGCGTCTCCGCGCCGATCTGAAGCCCCCAGAGCGAGCGGAAAAGGTTTCCCCACGCGCCAAGCTCCGTGACGCCGCACTGATCCGGCCTCCACTTATCGCGCCACTGCTCGGCTTTTCCGGCTCCGAAGCGGTTGTAGTAGTCAATGGTGAAGCGTGCGTCGTGGTCCTCGAGGAGCGCGGCAGCGAGTGGACCCAGTTGCGCGTGCCCGGCCCGTGCGAACAGCGCGAGCGACTCCCCGGCGGCGAGCCACCACCAGCCGCCGTTCACGTGCACCCCCGGCCCCGGAAAGCGCGCCGCGTCGTCAATCTCTTCCGGCGGTCGTGCGGGGTAGTTGTAGACCCCGATGTGGTTCTCCCACATCTGGGGTATGGCGTAGATGCGCTCGGCGATGGCCGGGGCGTGGTCGTCCGGCAGCAGGCCGAAAAGCGCGGGCGCGGCGTTCGCGTGCGTCTCGAAATACCCTGACTTTCCAGCGAGCGTGCCGTCGCCGAGCCAGGAGGACCAATCTTCCGTGCGCCCAGCCGCGTACCACCCGCCGGGCATTCGGAAGGACCTGATCGCTTCCCGGACGATGGCCGCTTCGGCGCGGCAGCGTTTGGCGGCGTTCTTGTCGCCGAGCCACTGCGCCACCTCTGCCACAAGCTCCAGGACGCGCTGCCAGTACCATTGCGTCGTGAGCGTGTAGCGCGGCGTGCCGTGGCTGAACTCGATCTGGCTCCCCTGCACGCCCACCCAGAGCAGCCCTTCGCGGTGCGGCCGGTTCCTCACGTAGGCAAGGAACCGCTCAATCGAGGGCCAGACCTCCCGCGCCAGGTCGCGCTTCTGCTGCCAGAGGAGGCTGTCGGCGATGGTGATGAGGTGGAGCAGTTGGAAATCGAGGAGTTCGTCGTGGTCGGGATGCCACGTCGAAGGGTCGTTCCAGAAGTAGTTGGAATAGAAGCTGCGCGAGACGTGCGGGTTGGCCCTTGTCCCCGGATTGTGGTTGAACGGCAGCGCACCCGCAGGCACGACGCGGGTTCCCTCTTCCGCCCTCCCGTCGGATTGGAGCGGCAGGAACATCCGCCATGTCCGCGTGTCAACGGCGCGCAGGTCGGCGGGAAACCATGGCCGCCAGCCGAAGGTGCTCACGGCGTTGCACTGGGCGTCGGTGTAAATCCACCAGCAGTTGTCGTTCACGAAAAAGCCGCGCCCCATGAAGTCGGTGGCGATGATCTGCCGGAAGTGGTTCGGCTCGCCTCTGCCGGTGAGCACCGCGAGGACACGATTCAACAGGCGCGACCACTCAGCCGCGCCGCTCACCCGGACGCCGCTCTCGACCGGCGGGTTTCTGGGAACCTCAAACATCGCAGTTCTCCGGCGATGGTGTTCGTTTCATGGGCGACCTCCTCAAATGGCCACACTGGTTTCCCTCACGCGAATCTCGCTTGGAGAGCATACAACCGTTTCACAGCCAGAAAGCGGCTGGGCCGAGTGCGGCGTGCCGGTCGAGGTTCTCCCGCGTGTCGGAATGGTTGTCAATGCCGAATTCCCGATTTTCCGGCGTCACGGGATGCGCCTTGACGACGCGCTCGTCGGCGACGTACGCCCTGAGCGTCCCTTCCTCTCCGAATGCCCGGATCGCCTCGGGCATCCCCGGCCAGAACGCCCCGGTGTCGCTCTGATAGAGGCAGATTCCCTGCGCGCCGTCCTCCATGCTCTTCAGGGCGCGCCGGGCAAGGACAAGCGGATTGACCCCGCGTGGGTTGATCTTCCCACCCCAGCCTCCGCGCTGCATCGGCAGGCAGTTGCTGCTCGCAAACACGGGAAGCGCGTGCTCCTTGCCGAGGGCGATGTACGGGCGGTCGTCCCAGTCGCAATAACCCGGCATCCAGTGGAGTTCGCTGAGGGCGATCTCGTCAATCAGCCCTTCCCCGCACCACGCGAGCACGTCGAGACCGGCGATGAGGTTCGCTTCGAACCCGTCGTTCGGCACGCGCACCTGCACGGGGATGCGCCGGTCGTACTTCCGGCGTATGGGGTCGAGCGCGGCCTTCAGTTCGCGCAGAAGTTCGGTCACGAACCCGGCGCGGAAGCGACACCAGTCGAGGAACCGCTCCTTGTCGGCAAGCGAGATCGAGCGTGGGTCCGCCCCTGTCCGCTCGCGGTACGGGTTCACGAGCGCGGGGTGATACCTGAGCATCGGCGGCTGACGCACGAAATCGAGCAACAGCCCGTCGCATCCGATCTCCGCCGCCTCCTTGAGGATGGCGACCCGCTCCTGACGGTACTCTGGGATCGCGTAGCATAGGCGCGACGTATCGAGCCACCCGTCCTTCCCGATCTCGTTCCACTCCGGATGGTTCTGCGCGAACGTCGAACGGCCCGGTCCGCCGGGGCTGTAGTGGCGGTTCATGCAGAGCCTCCCGTACATCGTGCACCCGCGCTCTTTCCCGTACGTGAGGGCGACGCGAAGCTGGCATCGCTCGTGGTACACCCTCATCTCCGCTTTGTGCTGTGCACGGAGGGCGGGGTAGTGCTCTTCGAAGTGCTTCCCGACCCCGTGCGAAGTCGCGCCGGGAACGTCGCTGTGGTACGTGAGGACGCTCCGCCCCAGCTCCCACGCGATGTGGGTGATTCCGCACTGAAGGTGGGCGTCAATGCAGTCTTCCGCGTCCCGCCCCGTCGGCCAGCGATCAGGGCGATGGAGGATCCAGCAGCCAAGCTCGGCCACGCCCCACACCGTCCATACTTGTCCTGTCATGCTTCGTCCGTCTCCCTTTCGTCGGCATCATCGTTGGCAAGCGCACCAGGATGCAACGTTACCGACATGTCGCCGGTCGGTCAACGGTGGGTGTCGTATGCGACGTGCCCGCAGAGCGCGGGGGTTGCATGAGCCGTCTTCCGAGGCTATTTTATTACAAGTGTCCCTTTGGCGAGAGTCTGTGGGGCTGTAGCTCAGCTGGGAGAGCGCCTGTCTGGCAGACATGAGGTCACGGGTTCGATTCCCGTCAGCTCCACCATACTCAATGAGAAGGCCGTCGGTGTCCCTTCCGGCGGCCTTTCTCCGTGTACCAGAGGATGGTACGATCAAAGCGGACGCTTCCCCCGCGCTTCGACGCCGTTGCCCCCGTATTCGCACCGTATCTCGTGCAGGCCAAGCTTCCGGAGCGTGCGCAGGATTTGCCCGCGTGTGCGATAATGCTTGTACCAATCGGTGAGGGAATCGTGGGTATCGAGCAGCGCCCATTCCCACTGAAGTTCTTCGCTCAGTTCGGGGTACGCCCGGTAGTAGCATTGGACAGGGGAGAACCGACCGAGCACCATCCGGGCAAGACGGCACTTCCGCGTCATCCGGTGATACGGCCAGAAGAAAGCGACGAGCCGTTCCGTCCACCTCATCCCCCTTTCCGGCGACAGACGGCGAAAAACCAGGCGAATCAGCGGCGCTGCCTTGAGAAACCGGGTGAGGTAGTAGGTATAGTGGTCAATGACGAGCGTGCCGCCGGGCCTTACATGTTCATACAGAGCGGCAATTGTCTCTTCGGGGTTCGGCGTATGCTGAATGACCCCCAGGCAGAACACCGCATCGAACTGCTGCGGCGCAAAAGGAAGCCGCATGATGTCCGCCTGAGCGATCCTGTGGGCTTCGTCCTGAGGAAAGGTCTGCTGATTGGCCTCCACCGCTTCGCTCAGGTCAACGGAGGTGACCTTCGCCCCCCGGCCAAGGAGGATTTCGGTGAACCGCCCCGCGCCACACCCGCACTCAAGGACGTGCTTCCCTTCGAGGCTCGCCCAGAGGTCCTCGCCGACACACCGACGGGTTCGATCTCGCGTGATGGTGGTGCGCGAATAGGAATCGAGTTGCGTGAGCCGGTACTTCAGCCATTGCGACCCGAACGAGGCGGCGTAGTCGGCTTGTTCTTTCGATACGAATCGAGGGATGCCGTTCCTGATCGGGAAGCTCTCGCCCTCCGGGCAGACAAGAGCATCTCCCCGGCTGGTGAGCACCGCGTGATGGGTCGGGCAGACCCATTCGGGCCAGTCTCCCACAGTGGTTTCCTTATCCTCTTGTCGTGGAGTCTGTCATGCTGAACGAAGTGAAGCATCTCTAACATCCTGAGAATGCAAGAGATTCTTCGCTTGCGAACTCTTCGAGTTCGTTGCTCAGAATGACGTTACTTGGGTTTTGAGATAGGTTGGCTCTGTTGACATCCTCGTCCATGTGTAGGGAGCGATCCTCGTGATCGCCTCAGAAAACAGGGCGAATACGAGATTCGCCCCTGCGGATTGGTGTTCCCTGACACGCGGTAATGCAGGATGTCAACAAAGCCAGATAGATTCTAACCCCTCTTCGCGCTCCAGAGGTGCGGGCTTTGGCCGAAAAAGGCCTCCGCCGCTTCCATCATCGTTTCCGAGAGCGTGGGATGCGGATGGATGGTGAGCGCGAGGTCCGTCGCGAGCGCGGCCATCTCGACGGCGAGCACCCCTTCGGCGATGAGTTCGCCCGCGCCGTACCCGACGATGCCCACGCCGAGGACGCGCCCTGTCTTCGGATCAATGAGCAGCTTCGTCAGCCCGTCGTTGCGGTCGAGCGTGGTCGCCCTCCCTGACGCGCCCCAGGGGAATTTCGCCACCTTCACCTCGCGCCCTTCCTTCGCGGCCTGCGTGTCCGTCAGCCCACACCAGGCGATCTCCGGATCGGTGAACACGACGGCGGGGATGGCGTGCGGCTCGAACGCGACCTTCTCCCCGGCGATGACCTCGGCGGCGACCATGCCTTCGTGCGATGCCTTGTGCGCGAGCATCGGCTCTCCGGCGATGTCGCCGATGGCGAAGATCGTCGGCTCCGCCGTGCGACGCTGAAGGTCCACACCGACAAAGCCGCGCGCGTCCACCTGGGCCTTCGTGTTCTCCAGCCCCAGGTCGCCAGAGTTCGGACGGCGGCCCACGGAGATGAGCACCTTCTCGAACACGCCCTCCGATTCGGCGTCCTCTTTCCCCTTGAACGTCACCTTCACGCCGTCTTTCACCTCTTCGAGAGAGAGGACGGTGGTATCGAGCATGATCCTCTCGAACAGGGTGCTCAGCCGCCGCGCAAGGTAGGCGACGAGGTCGCGGTCTGCCCCTGGCAAGAGGCCGGAAGTCATCTCGACTACGGAGACCTTCGTGCCCAGGGAGGCGTAGACCGTCCCCAGTTCCAGCCCGATGTACCCGCCGCCCACCACGAGCATGTTCTTCGGGACATCCTTAAGCTCAAGCGCGCCGGTGGAGTCGAGCACACGCGGGCTTTTGAGCGTAAGGGAAGGGAGGACGGTCGGGCGCGAACCGGTCGCAAGGATCGCGTGCTCGAACTCAAGCTCCTCGACGCCGCCCGCTGCTTTCACGATGGTTAGCTTCGTCGGGCTGAGGAACTTCGCCCGGCCCTGGACGTACGCGATCTTCCGACGTTTGGTGAGTTCGCCCAGCCCGCCGGTCATCTTCTGGACGACGCTCTTCTTCCACGCGTTGAGCTTTCCCACGTCTATCTTCGGCTCGCCGAACGCGATGCCCCAGTTCGCCGCGTGCTTTGCCTCGTTCAGAAGCCCCGCGACGTGCAGGAGCGCCTTCGACGGGATGCACCCGCGATAGAGGCATACCCCGCCGGGGTTGGCTTCCAGGTCAATGAGCGTCACCTGCAAGCCGAGATCGGCGGCCCTGAATGCGGCGACGTATCCGCCGGGGCCGCCGCCGATCACCGCGACCTGTGTCTTATTCATGCGCTCCTCACCCTCACGCAATCTGCCCCATCGTCTCGAATTGGCTCTGCTGGTGTGGCCGGAGGCTCCGGCTCCCATGCGGATCAGAGGATCATGAGCAACGGGTCCTCGAAGGCTTCCACAACCCAGCGCAGGAACCGCGCCCCGTCAGCGCCGTCAATCACCCGGTGATCGTACCCCAGCGAGAGCGGCAGCATCAGGCGCGCCTTGAACTCGCCGCGCTCTTTGTCGTACACCGGCTCGAACGCTCCCCGTGCGATGCCGAGGATGGCGACTTCCGGCGCGTTCACGACGGGGGTGAAGTTCGTGCCGCCGATGCCGCCGAGGTTGGAGATGGTGAAGGTTCTGCCCTGCATGTCTTCAAGGGTCAGCTTCTTGCTCCGCGCCTTCTCGGAAACCTGCGTCAGTTCGACGGAAAGCTCGACGAGGCTTTTCCTATCCACGTCCCGTATCACGGGCACGAGCAGGCCGCGATCGGTATCCACCGCGACGCCGATGCTGATGAATTTCTTGCGGATGATCTCGTTCGACTCCATATCCACGCTGGAGTTGAACTGCGGGAAGGCTTTGAGCGCGGACGCGACGATCTTGAGGGCGATGGCGGTGATGGTGAGCTTCCCTCCCGCCTTCTCCACCTTCGGGGACACCCGCTTGCGCCAGGCTTCGAGGTCGGTGATGTCCGCCTTGTCGAACTGGTGCACGTGCGGAACCGTCGCCCAGCAGTAGGCCAGGTGCTCGGCGGTCTTGCGCCGGATGTTGCTCATCGCCTCGCGCTCGACCGCGCCCCACTTCGCAAAGTCGGGCAACTTCTCCGCCCGGACCCCGGCAAAGGAGGGACCGGCGGCTTCCTGCTCGGCGTTGACGCGCCGGGAGTAGGACTTCACGTCCTCTTCGGAAATCCGCCTGCCGGGGCCTGTGCCGGGGACCTTGGCGATGTCTATCCCGATCTCCCGCGCAAGGCGACGCACCGAAGGCGCTGCCGGGATGGGTTCGCCGACCCTCGCGGCTGCGGCGGGTTCAGGCATTTTCGGCTTTTCGGCAGGCGCTACCGGGGCAGGTTCCTCTTTCGGCGACGGGGGTCCTTTTTCCCCGGCCTTCGGCGGAGCAGGCTCTTCCTTCCTGGGAGGTTCTTCGGGCCTGGCTTCTTTAGGCGGAGCTTCCGCGCGCTCCTCGACGGTGAGGATCACCTGCCCGACCTTCACCTTCTCGCTCGCCTTCACGTGGACCTTCGTGACCTTGCCGCCGACGGAACTCGGCACTTCAATGGTCGCCTTGTCGGTCTCGATCTCAATCATGGGCTGGTCTGCGGCAATCGTCTCGCCTTCGAGGACGAAGACGTTCACCACCTGACCGGACTCGATGTTCTCGCCCAAATCGGGAAGCTTGACTTCGGTTGCCATGGGGACGTTCCGACTGAAATATCCGGTTGTCTGTCCGATTCATGCCCTCGCACGGGGCGATTCGGGCTTCGTCATGACGGGCGTAGCATAACGAAAACGCCGCCCTCGAACAAGGGGGACGACCGCCTTCCGAGATGACCTCGCCAGGTGCTCAGGAAGCCATGGGGTTCGGCTTCTCCGGGTCAACCAGGAGGTCTCTCATCGCCTTCTTGAGGAATTCGCCAGTGATCTTCCCCTCGCGCATGAGCGCGACGAGCGCCGCCAAGACAATGTGCTCCGCGTTCACCTCGAAGAAGCGGCGCAAGGCCCTCCGCCCGTCGCTCCTGCCGAAGCCGTCCGTGCCGAGGCAGACGGGCGGCTTGGGGAACCATCGGTCTATGGATTCGGGCAGCGCCTTCACGTAATCCGACGCGATCACGAACACGCCCGACTCGTGCTTCAGGCATTCGGCGACGTACGGCGTGCGCGGCTCCTCGAACGGGTGCAGGAGGTTCCACCGCTCGGCCTCGTTGCCGTCGCGGTAGAGTTCCTTGAAGCTCGTGACGCTCCACACGTCCGCGCCCACGTCGTACACGTCTTCGAGCACCTGCTGCGCTTTGAGCGCTTCGTTGAGGATCGCTCCGCTGCCGAAGAGGTGCGCCTTGAACTTGGGCTTCTTCAGGCGTGAGGGTCTGAACCTGTACATGCCCTTGAGGATGCCCTGCGTGTCAATCCCCTCCGGCATGTGGGGCATGGGGTAGTTCTCGTTTCCCACCGTCAGGTAGTAGAAGACGCTCTCCTGTGCCTCGTACATCCGGCGGATGCCTTCCCGGATGATGATCGCAAGCTCGTAGGCGAACGCCGGGTCGTAGGCGACGAGCGTCGGTATCGGATACGCGAGCAGATGGCTGTTCCCGTCCTGATGCTGAAGCCCTTCGCCCGCGAGGGTCGTCCGGCCTGCCGTCCCTCCGACGAGGAAGCCGCGTGCGCGCAAATCTCCTGCTGCCCAGGCAAGGTCGCCCATGCGCTGGAGGCCGAACATGGAGTAGTAGATGAAGAAGGGGATCGTATTGACGCCGTGCGTCGCGTAGGCGGTTCCGGCGGCGATGAACGACGACATCGCGCCCGCCTCGGTGATGCCCTCTTCGAGGATTTGCCCGTCCCTGGCTTCCCGATAGTAGAGCAGGTTGTCCTTGTCCACCGGCTCGTAGAGCTGCCCCACGTGGGAGTAGATGCCGGTCTGCCGGAAGAGCGCCTCCATGCCGAACGTGCGCGCCTCGTCGGGGACAATGGGCACAATGAGCCTGCCAAGTTCCTTATCGCGCAGGAGCTTGGCGAGGATCCGCACGAAGACCATCGTCGTGGATACGCCGCGATCACCCGTGCCCTCGTAGAATTCCTCAAACAGCGCTTCCGACGGAGCCTCAAGCGGCGCGCTCTTCGGCGTGCGGAGGGGCAGGTAGCCGCCGAGCGCCTTCCGACGCTCTTGCAGATAGTGCATCTCCGGGCTGTCTTCGGGCGGACGATAGAACGGCGCTTTCGCCACCTCCTCGTCGGAGATAGGGATGCCGAAGCGCGTGCGAAACTCAAGCAATTCCTGTTCGTTGAGCTTTTTCTGCTGGTGCGCGATGTTCTTGCCTTCGCCTGCTTCGCCGAGGCCGTAGCCCTTGATCGTCTTGGCGAGGATCACCGTCGGCGAGCCTTTGTGCTCGACCGCCGCCTTGTACGCGGCATATACCTTCTCCGGATCGTGCCCGCCGAGCCTCATCTTCCGCAGTTGCTCGTCGGAGAGATGCTCGACCATCGCCAGAAGACGCGGGTCTGCGCCGAAGAAGTGCGTGCGGATGTACGCTCCGCTCTCGATGCTCAATTTCTGATATTCGCCGTCAACGACCTCGCCCATCCGCTTGGCGAGGAGTCCGTCGTGGTCTTTGGCGAGCAGGGCGTCCCATTCGCTCCCCCAGATGACCTTGATCACGTTCCAGCCCGCTCCCCGGAACGCGGCCTCCAGTTCGTGGATGATCTTGCCATTGCCCCGGACTGGACCATCGAGCCGTTGCAGGTTGCAGTTGATGACCCAGATGAGGTTATCGAGCTTTTCCCGCGAGGCGAGGGTGATCGCGCCGAGCGATTCCGGCTCGTCCGTCTCGCCGTCGCCGAGGAACGCCCACACTTTGGCTCCTGTGTCCTTCTTCAGTCCCCGGTCTTCGAGGTAGCGATTGAAGCGGGCCTGATAGATGGATATGATCGGCCCCAGGCCCATGGAGACGGTGGGGAACTCCCAGAACTCCGGCATGAGCCAGGGATGGGGATAGGAGGAAAGCCCTCCTCCCTCGCGCAACTCCTGCCGGAAGTTCTCCAGGTGCTTCTCGGTGAGGTGTCCTTCGAGGAAGGCACGGGCGTATATCCCTGGCGAGGCGTGCCCCTGGAAATAGACCTGGTCGCCGTCGTGGCCCTCGCCCTTGCCCCGGAAGAAATGGTTGAATGCGACCTCGTACAGCGTCGCGGCGGAGGCATACGTCGAGATATGCCCGCCGATGCTGCTGCTTGCGCGGTTGGCGCGCACCACCATCGCCATCGCGTTCCAGCGCACGAGGCTTTTGATGCGCCGCTCGATCTCCCTGCTGCCGGGGTAGGGCGGTTGCTTCTCCGGAGGGATCGTGTTGACGTAGGGCGTGTTCGCCGAAAAGGGGATCTCCACGCCTGCCAGGCGGGCATGAGTCTCAAGCTGTTCCAGAAGGCTCCGAACGCGCTCGGAGCCTCCGCGAGAGCGCACATAGTCGAGAGAATCCAACCATTCTCTCGTCTCTATGGCCTCTACCTCCGCATCGGCGTTGCTCTTCTTCGTCTCGCTCATTTTCCCTTGATCCTTCACAGGCACGTGGCTCAGCCAGCAGTTTTCCAGGCCGACATCACGAGAAATCAAATATACTCGCCGCGCAACCTCATGGCAAAAAGCGCGGAAACGAGGAGGTGAGACCGGAGATGAGGTGCGGCGAAGGGCGTCCGAACCCCTGTTTTTCGTCCTCCGGTCTTCTCGCACGGCTAAGAGGAACAACGCGCACGTCGAGCGGAAAGTTGCTTTCCGGGCGAAATGCCTCTCCGCTCCGAAGGAACCTCCCGTCGGAACAAATTCCTCTGTACTTTTGTGAAAAGACTATGGCGCGTCGCATAAGATGCGCGCACTCGGTGTGGAAGACATGCACGCGAAAGGGAGAGGGAATGGGTCGTTTCATGTGCTGGGCGGTGTGCGTCCTTGCGGGCGCATCCGCAGAGGGAGCAACGTGGTTTGCGGGCGATTTCCTCGCGGTCGGCATCGGGCCGCGCGCGGTCGGCATGGGTTCAGCCGTCGTCGCCACCGCGGACGGGGCGGACGCACCGTACTGGAACCCCGCCGGGCTGGCCACGGGAAGCGCGCGCGCCGTCGCCGTCGAGCACGCCGAGCGATTCGCCGGGGTGGTGACGCATGACGCGCTGAGCGCGGCGATCCCGCTCCAGAGCGGAGCGCTTGGGGTGGTGCTCTTCCGGGGAGCTGTTGACGGCATCATCTACGCCGACTCCACCGTGCTGGCTGACCCGAATGCCCCCCTGAGCGCGAACAACCTGCCGGACCCGGACAAGGTGCACACGTTCTCGAACGCCGACTACCTCTTCCACATCGCCTATGGACGCACCCTCTGGAGCGCCATTCGCCTCGGCGCGGGGGTCAAGCTCATCCGGCGCACGATTGACCGGACTGGCGCGTTCGGCTACGGCCTCGACCTGGGGGCGCAGTGGAACCCCGTGCCTCACGTCGCCGTAGGACTGGTGATGCGCGACATCTCCACCACCCGCGTCAGTTGGGACAACGGCCATACCGACGTGGTATACCCGTCTCTCCACATCGGCTCCGCGTACACGTGGACATTCCCCGAAGGAAGCGGACGGCTCACCCTTGCCGCAGGCTCGGTCTTTGGCCCGGAGAAAGCCGGATACGGCGGATTTGCGCCCTGGAGGATCGGCGACGCCGCCAACCCCGGCGTGCTCGGCGCGGAGTATGCCTGGCGGGAGAGCATCATGATCCGCGTCGGCTCGCAGGACGTGCGCGGGCTATTGGGGCCGGGGTCAAGCCAGATCACGGCAGGCTTCGGCATACGCAGTGCGCTGCCCTGGGTGCCGAACCTCCGGCGCATCGGCCTCGATCTCTCCTGGATGCGGCACAGCCTCCGCGATTCATTCCGCCTCGGCGCCATGGTTGAGCTATAGGCGCACAAACGAGTAGTTTTTCATGCCTTCCGAGAATGTATGCGCGACGACACAGGGTATCGCATGACTGAGACACCGCAGGACACGAGCACCACCAGATGCGGCTACGTGGCCATCGTCGGCCCGCCGAACTCCGGGAAATCCACCCTCATGAACGCGCTCGTTGGCGAGCGGCTCAGCATCGTCACGCCCAAGCCGCATACGACGCGAACCCGCGTGCTCGGCATCATCACCGACCTCAACCGCAACGCGCAGGTGATCTTCCTCGATACCCCAGGCCTCCTGCGGACGCCGGGCTACCGCCTTCAGGAGGCGATGGTGGCCCAGATCGAACGCTCGCTCGCCGACGCAGACGTTGCCATGGCGCTATTCGATTACTCCCGCCCCGACCCGTCGGCTATCGAGCACACGGTCGAACTGGTGCGCGGCACAGGCAAACCGACCGTCTTCGCCCTCAACAAGAGCGACCTTGCGAAAGGGGAGATTGACCTCAGCCCCTATCCCGAAGGCACAATCCCCATCTCCGCCCTCTACCAGATCAACATGAGGCCGCTCGGCGACGCCATCACTGCGCATCTGCCCCTCGGACCGTTCCTCTATCCGCCCGACACGCTGGCCACCCAGCCGGAGCGATTCTTCGTCGCCGAACTCGTCCGCGAGACGATCTTCACGCTCATGAGGAAGGAAGTGCCCTACACGACCGCCGTTGCCGTCGAGCAGTTCGTCGAACGCACGCCGAAAGATTACATCGGCGCGGCGATCCTCGTGGACCGGGACTCGCAGAAGGGGATAATGATCGGGCGCGGCGGAGAACGATTGAAGAGGATCGGCGAGATTTCCCGGAGGAAGATCGAGGAGTTCATCGGTCGTCCGGTATACCTTGAGCTGTACGTGAAAGTCAAGCGCGACTGGATGAAGCGCGACAGCGACCTACGAGAACTGGGCTATCTGGACACCTGAGCGCGCCCTGCTTCCAGGCGCGAAAGGCCCCGGTTTAGCGTCAGGGCGATTGCATCAGCGGCGGGGAAGGGATTTGGTTTGGTAGGGGGAAGGGAAGGCCTGAAGGTAGTGGACGCAGGGAGGGGGGCTATCGCGATGGGTGCACCAAAGAGGGCGAGCCT
>Ga0172366_10002601_pt1 | contig 14190 bp, 11 predicted proteins | sample LakKivSesite69cm_FD_114533 | JGI IMG/M metagenome (GOLD analysis project Ga0172366, IMG submission 114533) | Sediment microbial communities from Lake Kivu, Rwanda - Sediment site 69cm | ecosystem: Environmental > Aquatic > Freshwater > Lake > Sediment | place: Rwanda: Western Province, Lake... | reverse complement strand
CCGCAGCCCTTTTTAATGATCAAATCACTTAGTCTTTACACCGCTTCAATGCACGGCAGAGCGAGAAATTGAGCCACCTAGCAAGGCTTGCAAGGGATTTATCCTTCAACAAAGGGAACTTCCACGTACCCTCGGGGCACTGGTCGTCCCGGATGTACATAAGCGCCTTGCGGATGCCTGGGTCCCCTCGGGAGACGGGCATCGAGGAGATTGCGGCCAGCACGTAGACCAAATCCGTCCACCAGAACGGGAAGGAATATTTGGTCCAGTAGGCCGAATTTTTACGCGATGAATACGCGTCCGCGTACGCATAAATAGTACGCACGTACATACACGCACGTGCACGTACATGCGTACGCATAAAATAGCGCAAGGCTGGGCTCGTGATGGAAAGGGGCGCTGGCAATGGATCGTATTACAAGAACTCGCGCCAGGGTTCCGCGGTAGATCCCTCCATTTTCTATTAATACTTCGAGTGCGGGAGATCGCTGACATCCGGCACGAAAAACGTCTCCTTCCCGCGCTGTTGTTTTCGGAACGAGCCAGCGAGAACCGCACGCCCGGTTGCCCCGTGCCGCCGGACTGGCTCTTCGCCAATGGCCAGCTGGATCAGCTCGGTGATGTACCAAACGGGCTTTCTCGTCCAATAAAGGTTCTTGACCACGGAGAACATTTCCTGGCAGCCTCCGCAGTATGTGCACACCATATCTGCTCCCGTCGACGTGGCGTTCTTCAAGCACGACGTGCTCCCCTTGATGATGGCCATCTTGGAATAGGACGACGCGCGGCTGAACCCGTATCCGATACCACAGCAGAGGTTCGTGTCGCCCGCGTGCCGGGCCTCGAGGATCTCGAAGCCCAACATCTTCAAGATGGCGCGCGGGTAGTCGTAAAAGCCGGCCTCGTAGATCTTCGCATGGCAAGACTCCTGGATCGTGATCGTCTTGCCGTCGAATCGCTTCACCACCTTCAATGCTCCCGATCGCAACTTGTCGTGGAGATACTTGATGAGCGGCACGACCTCGATCCCCTTCGTGTCAGCGCCGAATTGCGGGAGGATGTTGGCGATCATGTCCCCGCACGCATTGCATATGCACATGACCCGCTTAACCTTGAGGAGGTCGCGCAAGTATCGGGTCATGCGCCGGGCGACTTGCTCGACCGTGTCGAATAGGCCAGCGCGGAAGTAGGTCTCCCCGCAGCAGTTGTCGATCGAGCCCCGCACCACCATGCCGTCGAACAGCCGGGACGGGACCGTCCCGCCGCCTTGCTTGGCGAGCATGAGATACGGCATATTCACGCCGCTGCAACCGGGATAGAGGATCTCGTCGACAGGATCGAGGCTTCTCCATGACTCCACCATTGCTTGCTCCTTTTCTGGCAAGTGGTCGAGGACGTGGGAATGGAAATTTACGGGCTCGTGATGGACGAAATACTTCGCCCGGATGGGAAGTCCTTCCTTTTCATATGCCTCGTGCCAGATCCCTTGTATCAAGTTAGTGGGACGGCAGTCGTTCGGGCACGCGACGTTGCAAGCCATGCATGTCGTGCATGATGCAAGTACCATCCTCGCAGGTCCGGCCAGGTCATTACCATTCCCGTGGTATGTAACTAGCGTCGAGATGGCGACCTTGGCCTCGTCGATGGGCAGGTGCACGACCGGGCACGAGCTGAAGCAAATACCGCACCCCGTGCATTGATCGGCCTTGAACGGGCCTCGCTCGTATCGCCGGAATCCCCATTTGTCCTTTGCCACCCTCCTTCCGCCTCTTGCTAGAAGTTATATCATTCGTGAAGATATATTGGTGTTCCCGTTAGGGCTTTTAATACCTTCCCCACTTGTGGACGGCATCGCGCATGGCAATGGCATTTTTCAAGGGGACTTTCAAGTAATCGTGAGCCGGCCCGCTGATGTACCCGCCTCCTTTCCCCATCGCCTTGATCTGTGCCCGGACGTGTTGTTCGATGGACGCGGGAGTGCCGAACGTCAACTCCCTGCTCGAATCGATGCCCCCGACGAGGACCAGCTTGTCCCCGAACTGCTTCTTGACCGCCGCGTGGTCGATCTCGGCCGGCACTTCCATCGATTGCCAGCCATCCAGGCCCGCGTCGACGAGCAGGGGGAGCAACTCGACGATGTTGCCGCATGAGTGCATTATGACCCTGGCACCGATGTCGTGGATGGCGCCGAAGAGTTCCTTGTAAGGCTCGAAGAAGAACCGCTTGAAGGTGCGGGGCGAGATGAGTGGGCGGCCTTTCTGGCCGAGGTCATCGCTCAAGTAGATGCAAGAGAAGTGCAGCGGCTTGAGGGCCTCGACCGCGTTGATGTCCTGTTGCAAGATCGAGTCAACGATCTTGTCGATGAACGGGGCATCCCTGGCGCAGAGATAGCCGAAGGAATCCATGCCCATCATGAACCATGTCTCCTCGAACAGGCCCGCGCGGTTGATGTGGCCGCACAAGAACATCCGATCCCCGAAATGTGCCTGGAACTCGTGAACCGCCGCCCGGTCGACGGGCGCTATCTTGTGCTCGTGCGGCCAGCCGTGCTCGGAGTACCATACTTCGATTTGTTCCTTCTTCTTGAGGAAGCCATCGATGAACCACGTGTAACGATGCCCCGTGTCGAGCTTTTTCCAACCGTTCCGCCTGCCCTTGTAATTCACGAACTGGCCCTCGTCACGCGCCTTGTATCTCGCGGCCTTGTCCGTATCCGTGATGATGCGACCTTGCTCATCGAGGATCATCTCGAAGTCATGAAATAGCCCCGCAGAATACGTGCAGTCTTCCCCGCCGAAGTAATACCCGAGCGTCTTGTCGCCGAGCGGCGTGAACAAGATGTTGCGGTCATCGGCGAAAAAAGGATCCTCGTCCGCGAGTACGCTCTCTTGCTGGCCGAACTCGATCCTGGTGACGCTGTATTCGGGCACGCCCATCAGATGTATCGGGATCCGGTCGGGCAGCTCGGACCGGTTCAAGATCGCCTCGAAGCGCTCCGTCGCTGTCATGGTATCGGTTGGCAGAATCATGGATACAACTTCGTCTGAGGGCTATATATCGGCGATGCATGGGCCGCCCTCGCCCAGCACGCCGGCGGGTACCGAAAAAACGACCGCTCAGCGCTTGTATGACTTGAGGGAGCCCGGTTCGCCGCTCAAACGTGATGCATCGAGCATGCTGCGGTATTTCTCTTTCGCTTCATCGAGCTTTGCCAGCGCCATCTCGTAGCTCCGCTTCAATGAATCAATATTGAAGGCCTTGGGATTTTTTTCAGCGATCCGCAAGATGTTCTCGATGGACTCGACCACGTGAATGATGTTGGCCACTTCGGATTCCGTCATCGCGATACTCACTTGTCCTCAACGATAGACTAACCAGAACATGCTTCCGTCCACGTTATTCCTTGCATAGGAACTATTTATTTAAGCTCCTTGTCTCTCGTGCAAAGGGGATTCACGCCAATGGCCTGAATTTCAGCTCGATCGGCACCGGCCGGCACTCGACCGCCATGTAATGGCCGCGATCGCTCCCTTTTTTATAAGTCCTGATCTCCTCGGCGAGCGCCCGGCGGGCGGCATTCCTGGCCTTCTCGAGGGCGACGATATCTAACCCCGGGTGCTTTTGAGCGCTGGTCAAGATGGTCTCGACGGACTGGATGAATACCAGCTTGTTTGAAATGCTCATTTCACTTTCGTCAAGCCGCATCATTGCCGCATTGGCCCTCCTTGCAGTCGAACACAAGACTTATACTTGTCCTGGTTGGATGAATATCGGTACAAGTCTTATTTAAACGCTGCGTGGCGGGGGATTTCGTGACGCCGCCACATTATTCCTTCCGACGAAAAAAGCGGATGATTTCAAGAGGTGCATTGACGAGTGGATAAATCGGAGAAGGAGATCGTTTTCGGCCACCAGCTGCCCGCATGGTACCACGACGCCAAGCTTGGAATCTTCATTCACTGGGGCTTGTATTCGATCCCCGCGTTTGCCCCGATGGAAGCGAGTATTGTCGAACTGATGAAGAAAGGCTTAAAATATTTCTACAAGCACACTCCCTACGCCGAGTGGTACCAGAACTCGATGCGCATAGACGGCAGTCCCGTCCAACAGTATCACGCGCGAACCTTCGGGACCCGGCCTTACGAGAGTTTTGCTGACGACTTCAACTCGTTGCTCGCCAAGTGGCGACCAGGGGACTGGGCGGATCTGTTCCAGCAAGCGGGTGCCAGATACGTGGTTCTCGTTACCAAGCACCACGATGGCTTTGTAATGTGGCCGACCGAGCACCCGAATCCGCTCAAGCCAGACTATCACGCGATCCGTGACATCCCTGGCGAGCTTGCTCGCGAGGTTCGCGCCCGCGGCATCCGTTTCTGCACCTACTATAGCGGCACGCTCGACTGGTCGTTCCAGCCCGAGCCCATCGTCGACTTCGCCTCCATGGCCACCAACGGGCCGACGAGCCGGCAGTATGTCGATTATGCAAACGCGCATTGGCGCGAGCTCATCGATAGATATGGCCCATCGATCTTGTGGAACGACATTGGCTACCCGCCAGGCACGGATGTTAACGAGATCTTCTTGTATTACTATCAAAAGCACCCGGATGGTTTGGTCAACGACCGTTGGGTTCAAGTCTCCTTAAGGGCACGAAAAGCATTGAAAACGCGGTTATTCAAGTGGCTTATTAATGGAATAGCCGCCACGGCGATTCGATGTGGAAAAACCGAACCCAATTTCGGCTATCACCACGATTATGTCACTCCGGAATACAAGACCTATCCAGTCATCAAGAAAAAGAAATGGGAATGCACGCGCGGCATCGGGCTCTCTTTCGGCTATAATCAAATAGAAGACGAGCATCAATACCTTTCAGCCGAGGCTTTGGTGCATATGCTCGTTGATATCGTGAGCAAGAACGGTAATTTGCTCCTCAACATCGGCCCAAAGGCTGACGGCACGATCCCAGATATCCAACGGGACCGCGTGTTGGCGATCGGCAAGTGGCTCGCCACGAACGGGGAGGCCATCTACGGCACGAGACCGTGGACGCGCCCTTCTGCCACAACGGCCGATAACATTGGCGTTCGATTCACGAGGAAAGGAGACGATCTCTTCGCGATCATCCTTGGCACGCCACCACGGCTGCGCGTGGAGGTTTTATCGCTCCAGATCCCGGCAGGTAGCAAGCTGCAATTGCTCGGGAGGGAGGGCGAGCTCGAATGGAAGCAAGAGGGCTCGAGCCTCGTCATCTCTGTGCCAGACTTCCCCGCCGGGGTTCCCGCCCACGCGATCAAGATCGGCGGGGCATGCACGGCTCGGTGACGTGGAATGATCTCCCATTCCATCATTACCGCATCGCCTTCATTGCCGGTTTTCCATAACCAGCAGATTCATTTTCGTTGGAATGCGTTCCTCCCCTAGGGATCCACCATGTCTAGCGAGAAAAAACGCCTGCCGCCGGGGCAGCACAAGACGGAAAGATTCCCGGTGCTACAGTATGGCCGGGTCATCCACGTCGACCGAGACACGTACGTGCTGAAAGTGGATGGCCTCGTCGAAAATCCCCTCGCCCTCACGCTGGAACAGCTCGCGAAGCTGCCCCGGCTCGACGAGACCGTCGACATCCACTGCGTGACGACCTGGAGCAAGTTCGACACGAGATGGGCTGGCGTGCCGTTCAAGGATATCATCAAGTTGGCAAGGCCCAAGCCATCCGCGCGGTTCGTGATCATGCATTGCGCGGACGGTGGCTTCACGACGAGCCTTCCCATAGAGGTAATGAGCGATGACGACGTGCTGGTAGCATATGAGTATGATGGCAAACCCATCACTGACGAGCACGGCGGACCAGTTCGAATTGTCGTGCCGAAGAGATACTTTTACAAGTCAGCCAAGTGGCTCGTGCGGCTGGAGTTCGTCGCGGAAGATCAACTTGGCTATTAGGAGCGCGGAGGTTATAGCAACACGGCAGATCCATGGAAGGAGGAACGGTATGCATAGATATTCCGAGGCCATTCCCGTGCATGCAAGTTTCTTTGCTCCTCGGTGGTGGTCAATATTAAGCACGAATCACTGACGTGGACTGCCTCGAGATCCGATGACAAAGATGAATGAAACGACCGGCGAGAGAACGGTGCCTAGGCGGGTCGCCATCCTTGCCAGCACGTTAAAACTGATACGGAGCGTGCTGCTCGTCAACGCGGCGTGTTTCCTCACCATCGCTATCGAGTACTCGCTGGTGCCATTCTTGGCAGGCCTTGTCGTGCTGCAGCAAGGGTTCTTCACGTTCCTCCTCGTCCTGTTCGGGTTGCTCTCCTTGCTCGGCGCATGTTTTTACGACCGGATCGAAATCACCGGGTGGAACATTGCCCTGCTCTCGTTTACCGGATTGTTGTTTTTCGTCCTTTTCATTATTTTCAACGGGCCATTCAGCATCCTCGCGGGTATTTTTTTTATGCTGATGCTATGCTTGAACTTGGCGGCTATAGGTCTCACGATCGTCGTGCGCATCTTGGAATGGATCCACCGTAACCACGGTGGTAAATCCCGGTTCCTCAGCCATGTCGATTGGCGCAGAAAATACCCGAGGGGTAAACCAGTCGCTTTCATCCTCGTCCTCGTTGCGATGGCATCGATTGGCGTGGGTTCTTACTTCAACTGGGGGATCGTCATCACGGTCAAGGCTCCGGATGGCTTCAAGACTACCAGCAGCTTCTGGGGGCCGCCGGCCTTGAGTCTCGCTGATGCCACGGTTTCCACGGCACCGGTGGACGACAGCACTCTGCTCGTGAGGCCGGGAAACATAAATATAACCTTGCCCAACTTTGTCATCGGGTCACTGGCATACGTCACGAACGTGAGCCAGTCGAGCGCGATCAACTACGGCAATTACTCCGCTGGGGCGCGTTCATATCCCAACGGCACCGTCCACTTATCGCAGCCCTTGCCGGTACTCAGTAACGTGACCGTGAAGTTCAAGTACGTCACGAACAACAAGGTGCTCGAGTACCTGGGCCTCGGCAACAGCACGCTCATCATGAACCACCATTCCTCGTCCCACCCGCTGTATCCGAACGGCTACTGGTACTACAACGACGATTTCTTCGCCTCGATAGAAAGGACGTACTTGTTCCAGCTTCTCGATTACTGGGGGGTGCATTACTACTTGAACGTGCACAACGGGATCGACTTTCCCCATGTGTTCAATTACCTCCAGACGGTACCGCTGTGCTACACGATGATCGACTGGTTCGTCATCCAGCGCGCCCAGGGCTTGTGCACCGGCTGCCTGGGGATTTCCCCGGACTTCGAGGGCGGCGACTACGAGAAGATCTGGTACGACGGTAGCAGCGCCACGCCCTTGCCCCCGGGCAGCCTGTTACCGGACATCATACCCGAAAAAGAATGGTACTGGCTGAACTGCCAGAACCCAGCCTTGTTCCGCGAGGCAGCAGCGGCATGGGAGGGCGTCTACGATCACGCGAGCGAGCACGGGTTCGGGACATACATCGTGTTCCAAGGAGACGCGATGCGCGAGGTCATCGACGGAGACATCGACACGACGCACTTGCCCACATTCCCGGTCACTGACAACCCGACCGTCCGGTTCGGAATTATGTCCTATCAAGACGGGCAGAGCGATGTCCAGGGTGGCCGTTTCACCCAGTTCCGGGATTGTGTCGACCAAATCGCCATCTTCGGCGACCGCGGGCGGGCCATCTTGACGGGGTGGATCGCGGCCAACACGCGCTGGTACACGGACGACGAGCTCGGCCTCGGCAGGTACATCGAGGACATCTTGATCGCCCAAGCAGCAGGCATGACCGAGATCTTCACCGCGCCGATCTACCGCCTGCAAGGCAAGTGGGGCGACGACGCGGTGCTCATCCTCCACCAGGCGCTTAACGAGTGGCCGAAGTACGAACACAAGATCGTCGTCCCCGCGTGGGATTACAGCGCTGATTACATGGACGCGGTCAAAAACTTCAACCACGCGTACCAGTTCTTCCCCATGATCGCGCTGATAGCGTTCACTCTCGTGCTCCCTTTTATACGGCGCAAGCCGGCTGCAAAGTGAGCCATGAGCGTTCATGATCTCAACCCACCAGTGCGTTCCCTTCCCCATTTCTCGAAAAAAACCTAAATCGAACCTTTATTATTTTCAAGGCGAAGATCAATCCACATTTAATGGACAATACGGGATTTAGCTTGGACGCCCCACGATCCTTTATAAATCGTCCAAGTTTCACCCGGCATTGTCATTTAATGGTGAAAACTAATGGTTGAAAGAAAAAAGGAGGACCAAGCTCCGCAAGACTTCCACGGCGGCGATGCTCTGGCACAAGCCCTCCACGCGGAAGGAATCGATTACGTGTTCGGGATCCCGGGCGGCGAGTTCTTGCCTTTCCTCGAGGCGCTCGACCGTTGGGGAACGAAGAATGGCATGCATTACATCAACGTGCGCCACGAGGCAGCCGCATCGCACATGGCAGACGCATTTGCTCGCGTGACCGGCAAACCCGCTGTATGCTGCGGGACGGTCGGCCCCGGCTTCTTGAACATGATCCCCGGCATCGTCGCGGCGGCCTGGGACAACGTGCCCATGATCGTCATACACCCGCAACAAGGCCCCAAGTTCGAGGATCAGCACAGGTTCCAGGGGGGACTCGACCAACTAGGCATGCTGCGGCAGATCGTAAAATACCAGAAACACGAAATGAACCCGAACCGGGTCGTGACGGCCGTGCAGAAGGCGTGCAAGGAGCTCATGGCTGGCAGGCCAGGGCCGGTCCAGCTGGAATTCCGCGAGGACGCGCTGCACGAGCAAGTAGAGGATTACGGCAGGATTATCCTCAAGCCGGAACAGTACCGTTGCACCGCGCCCCCGGCGGGCAACCCAGCTCTCATCGGGAAGGCATGTGATCTCCTCGTCGCTGCCAAGCGCCCGCTCATCGTGTCGGGCGGTGGTGTCACGGCCTCATGCTCGTGGAATCAGCTCCGCAAGCTGTCACTTGACCACGGCATCCCTTGCATCACTACCGAGATGGGCATCGGCACGATGTCTTCGAACCACGCCACGTATATCGGCGCGACCTTGAGCACGGGCGGCGCGCAGCGCGCCGCGAGGGAATGCGACTTCATCTTGCTCCTCGGCACCAAGTTTGCCTTCGGCCTGGGCTACGGGAAAGCACCGCTCTGGAATGCCGGGGCCAAGATCGTGCAAGTCGACATCGACCCGTTCATGATCGGCAAGAATCGCCCGGTCGATCTCGGGATCCTTGGCGATGTAGGAGTCGTGCTCGATCAAATCAATGCCGAACTCGACCGGCGGAATATCAAGGAGATCCCCGCGCCGGATTGGTTGCCGACGCTTAAAAAGGAACGGGAGCTTGCCATCGACTCGGTCAAGCCGAAGCTCACGTCTGACAAGGTGCCCATCGAACCACACAGGCTCATCGCCGATCTCACGTCCTTCATGAACCCGGACGACATCTTGTGCATCGATGGCGGCGACATCGCGGTCATCACGCTCAACGACATCGACTTCGTGAAGCATCGCGAACCCCGCAGCGTCATGCGTTCTGCAGGCCTCGGGCAGCTCGGCACGTGCATTCCCTACGCGATCGGGGCCAAGCTCGCGAAGCCCGAGAAGCGTGTTTTCTCGATCACTGGTGATGGATCCTTCCTCTTCAACGTGCAAGAGCTCGACACGGCCGTGAAGTATTGCACGCCATTCGTTGTCATCATCGCCGACAACTGCAGGTGGGGGATGATCGAGAACGCGGAGAAGGGCAAGTGGCGGAAGCGCGAACCGTTTTGCGTCGAGCTCTGCAGCAATTACGTGAACATCGCCAAGGGATTTGGCTGCCACGCCGAGCGGGTCGAGGATCCGGCGCAAATCAAGCCTGCTTTGCAACGCGCGGTCGAGTCCGAGCTCCCTGCTGTCTTGCAAGTTCCGATCAAGTTCGTGACGCCTCCCGGCACGACGCTGCTGCAGGCTTTCAAGGATCTCAAATTTTAGCTCCCTTTTTTTAACCTGGAAAGTGGAGGAAACTTTTTTTTTCTACCTCTTTGAGATACATACATGATTGAACCGGTAACCAAAACTGCTCGGAAGTCCCCATTGAATATCTTCTTGAGGATCTACGGCATCTGCTTGCTCGTTATCGGAGCTGCATTCATCATCGTTTGTTACATCTTCTTTGCAGCCAGCAACGGCGTGTATTTCGCGGCGGACGTCAACATCACTTTTGAAAACGGGGAATTCGATGCCGAAACGAGCTATCCCTACCCCCAATATGGCCCCACCTTCGTCCAGAAAATCTTCCCGGTGGCGCTGGGCATAACCATATTCGTGGTGCTGCTCTTCGGATACGTTGCGATTTCAAATTTCAAGCGCAAGAAGGCCAACAAGCCCGCCAACATAACAGCATTGGTCTTTGCCATCCTGGCAGTCGGCGCTGGCGGCGTGATGGGCTATTACGCCTTGCCAAACATCCCGTTCTGGTACTACGACGCGGGGCCGTACCTCACGTGGTCGAACGGCCAGGATCCCGCGACCAGCATCACAGTGAGCTGGCACAGCGCTATGTCGACGGCCGCAACCGTCCGGTACGGCACGTCACCCGGCAACCTGAACATGTCCGCATCGAAGTACGAGCTCACCCAGTTCCACCACGTGCCGATCACGGGCTTGCAGCCTAACACGACCTATTATTACCAAGTCGACGCGTCGCCGTTCGGCATAAAACAATTCACCACTGCACCCCGCGGCAACGCGTCCTTCTCGTTCGTGGTCTGGTCGGACCCGCGCGAAAACAATGGCTATGAAACGGCACTCAAACGGCCCAATCTACCCCCGATAATGCGGCAACAATCGATCGCAGCTGGAAAGCCTATCACTTTCTCCATCTGCTGCGGGGACATCACGTCACGCGGCCAAGATTTCAACACGTGGAAGCTCTGGCTCCAGGACATCACGACCGACGATTTTGCTTCGAACGCATCGCAATTACTAGCGACGGGAAACCACGAGAAACATGACGACATCGGCCAAGTGAACTTGCATAAATTCTACCCGTACACGAACACGACCTTTTCATTTGATTACGGCCAGCTGCACGTCGTGATCCTCGATATATTCACGCAAGCTTCGAACGCGGATCGATGGTGGACGAGGGTGCCCCCACACTTGCTCTCTTGGATGTACGAGGACTTCCAAGCATCCACAGCCACGTTCAAGATACTCGCGCTCCACCCGACGCCGATCAACTCGGACGGTTCCCCCGCTAACGACACGCACAACGGCGACATCGGCGCGGACCTTTTCCAGCTCGCGAGCGATTGCGGGCTCGACGCCATTTTCTCGGGTCACTCGCACCGATACACGCACGCACTGAACGGCGTCACGCACATGTTCACTCTCGGAATGGGAGGAAACGATAACAACAACTTTGGTAGCTATGGGCTTCGTGCCGGCTATTGTCGCGTCGAGATCACGAGCACGACCATGGCCATACGAGTCGTGAACGCCACGAGCGGTTCCTTGGTCGGTAACTTCACGATCACGAAATAAGGTCCTACCAAGTGAATTTTTTTTCTTCTATTTCCCTTTGTACGCCATCCTCGTGCGATCACTTGATGCACTTGAGCCATGTTTGCATAGGCCCTTTTTCCCGGTTTCCCCAAGCGAAGTACGGGATCGCCGTGACCACTTGCATTACCTTGGAAGGCGGGGTGCGCGCCATGCATTCCATAACGCCAATCCCTCCGAGCACGCTCGGATCCATCCTCCAGCGGGGCGGGCACGTGATGTCGACCTCGAGCCGGTCGAATACGAAAGAGGCATTGCCGGCACGCTCGATGCAATAGATGATGGGCCCGTTCCGCAAGGCGACGCGCCCGTGGTTGGCCTTGACTCTCGGGTCGGGGAAGATGAAGGATGGCGATGCCTTGAACTCGACGTGCACCGCATCGCTTGCTTTCCAGGCCCTTTCGACTTGGTGGATGCAACCCCAATCGTCGATCGCACACGGCGGTTCATTGTTGATAGCTACGCTCGCCCCGGATGCCCAGGATGGCACCCGCAATCGCAGCGCTATCGGGCGGGCAGGAGCATCCTTGATCTTGATCGTCGATCGCGTGTCCCACGGAAAGCCGCTTGCCATCTCGAACGAGAGACGTGACCCGTCCGCGAGCGGCACGTCGACCTGGCTGCCGATATATTGGCCGATAGTGATCGTTGCCGCGCCGTCCGTCGTCGCGATGTATTCCCCGAGCGAGCACACGATGCGACCGATGTTGGGCGGGCAACACGCGCAGTCGAACCATTCCTTGTGGGGGAAGCCATTGCGTGATGCGAGTGGGTTCGTGTATCGGTATCGCAAGCCGTCGATCGACCAGCCGGGCAGGATCGCGTTGTATAGCACCAGTTCCATCAAGTCCGCGTATTCCGCGGCCCCTGTCGCTTGCAGCATGCGCCAGTTCCACAAGAAGTTGCCGATGGCGGCGCACGTCTCGCAGTACGCGTGTTCGTTGTCAAGCTCGTGATCCCTGCCGAAACCTTCGACCAGGGGCAAGGCACCGACGCCTCCGTTTACGAACATGCGCGACCGGGTCATGCGCAGCCAGATATCTTTCAACGCTGCAGACAAGCTCGCATCGCCACGCTCGGCGAGCATGTCAGCCATCGCCGCGTACATGTACGTCGCCCGGACGGCGTGGCCGACGGGTTCGTGTTGATCCCTGATAGGCAAGTGCTGCTGCAGGTATTTCCCGTTCAAGTAATTGGCGGCGAAACGCAGCCGGTGCAGGAACGTGGCAGGTGCCGTGTCAAGAATCAATTTCGTCGCCGGGCGGCGGATCTCGCCGTGCTGGCGCTCCCATTCTTTCAAGGCGCTCGATTGCCATTTCAAGAGCGCCGCGATCGCCTTTGCATTTGCCATCGCCGTGCGCGAGCGCCTTGGATCGTGGCCACGCGCATCGAGGAACCGTCCCGCGAGGTCAAGGTACTTCTGCTCCCCCGTGCAGCGATAGAGCCGCACGAACGCTAGCTCGATCTCCTGGTGGCCAGGCATGAATTGCTTGTTGGTTCCCGAGGGATCGAAGTTGAGCAGATAATTCACGAACTTGATCGCACAATCGAGCAAGTCTCGCTTGTCGAAGAGCTCGTACCTTGCCACTGCAGCCTCTATCATGTGTCCACCGCAGTATAGCTCGTGCATGACGTAGAAATAGCGCATTCGCTGTTCTGGAAACAATGTCGTGAAGAACGTATTGATGTAACCATCCGGTTGCTGCGACTTCACGACGAGCGAAACGATCTCTTCCACCCGTGCCTCGAGAGCCTCGTTCTTGAACCGATATAACGCGTAGGTCGCCGCCTCGATCCACTTGTACAAGTCGCTATCGTAATAGAACATGCCGACGAAGGCCGATCGTATCTCGCCGGCGGCTATGCGGAAGTTGTCGACGTGGTGGTACTCCTCCAGCTTCGCGTGCTGCTGTAACAAGCTAGTCGTGGCCATCGTTCGCTGCCGAGGCGACCAGAACGCGTCGTTTATCGACACGCGATCCATAGGGATCGCCCGGGCCTCGGCATGTGGCGCTTTTTCTAGCTTGGATACCATATCAAGCCTTCCCTTTCTTGTATTTCTTCACGTGCGCTGCAACGTCGATGCCGTGCACTTCGATGCGGGCCATGTGCGATTCACCGAAGCCTCGCGCCGTCCCGATTGCTAGATACTTGCAAGAGGCCAAGTCTTGCCCCATCAAGTACGAGCCTACCGTGTCCAAGGCCACGAAATCCGTGCTCGCGAGGAGCACGCCGTGGTTCATGGGATTCGGGGAGCACTCGTAGCCCTCGTTACCGATGAAGCCGTCCACGACGGCGAACGGGGCTTTTGGACGGAAGTAAGAGTACAAGTCGTTGATCTTATCATGCAATCTCGAATGCATTATCGACTTGTTGGACATGGTGCCCATGAAATTCTTCATCGAGAGCGTGGTGACGGCCAGCGAGTGCGTCTTGAGCGCGGGCAAGGATATGATGCAATCGCACTCCACCGCCACCCGCGACAGGTAGATCGTGCCCTTCAAGGCCTTGGCCCCCGGGATTTCGACCGGCACGCGCTCGTCGGCGTTGAAATCGACCACGTCGATGCCAAGGGGTTTGCAAGCTTGCGAGAT
>Ga0172366_10002596_pt1 | contig 14199 bp, 11 predicted proteins | sample LakKivSesite69cm_FD_114533 | JGI IMG/M metagenome (GOLD analysis project Ga0172366, IMG submission 114533) | Sediment microbial communities from Lake Kivu, Rwanda - Sediment site 69cm | ecosystem: Environmental > Aquatic > Freshwater > Lake > Sediment | place: Rwanda: Western Province, Lake... | reverse complement strand
GTGCATGTTGGCGTATTCGGTCTCGCTCTTCGCTTCTTTATCCTTGAGCACGAGAGAATCCCAATCGAGATTCGGCTTGTCGATGATGAGCTTGTTGATGCTCTCTATTTTCTTGAGCAGCCGGTTCGCGAACTCTTTCTCGTCGATCTCGTGTGCAAATTTCCTCAAGCCGTCGATGATCGACCCGGCCTTCTTGATGTCCCCGTGGATCAAGGCGTTCTCCATCGCGTCTATCTTTTTCTGCGCGCCGATGGCATTGATGAACGCCTCGTCTTGCACGTCTTGCTTGATGATCTCGGCAGCGTATTTCAGCAAGAGTTCCGATGCCTGGTAATGGTTATTTTGCACGGCCACCCCACTCGTGCCCTCCGGGTTCAGCTCGTAATCCGCGCAATGGCCACCCCGCATCTTGAAATCCTTGTCGATGAACACGAAGCACTTGTGGCCACATTCGCTTTTCAAAAGAACGGTGACGAGCCCCTTCTCCAGTTGCGAGTCGCTAAAGCGTGAGAACGGCACCTCGACATCGGACGTCCGGTTGCATGATGGGCAAGTGATCCGTACCTTGCGGGTTTCGCTCATGGAAAAAAACACCAATGTCGCTGTTGGATCCATCCTTGCGGGTTTTAACGCTTGCGTGATTAGGAAAAAGGGATGCAAGTACGAATGCTGCGTTCCATGCTGCCACTGCCACGTCATCTTTATTTGAGATCGGGGGCTAGATAGAGCGTGGTCATCAACTTCGCGCACAGGGGTGCTTCGGGATACGCTCCCGAAAACACGATCGAGAGCTTCGACCGCGCCATCGAGATGGGAACCAAGGCCATCGAGACTGACGTCAAGGTAACGCGGGACGGGCAGCTCGTGTTCTTCCACGATCACGGGGTCGGCAAGTTCCCCCGGTACCGGCCGCTGCTCACGTTGACAGCGAGCCAGCTCCAGCGGCGGGTCACGAGCGCCGCCGTGCCCTTGGTCGTCGACGTGTTCCAGCACTACCAGCACCGAAAGATGTTGGACGAGATCACGTGGAGCATCGACGTTCCGTCGCGGCTCGTCATCGGTCGCTTGATCGAGGTCGCGAAGGCCTTCCATAACCTGGAGAAAATTTACTTCTGCGCCGAGCGCGCCGGCACCCTGGCCCGGTGGGCGCGGCACGGGGTGCCGCGTGACCGGCTCGTGTGGTCGATCCGCAAGCAGGAGATCGACAAGCTCGGGCCGGGCCGCGTGGTCGCCGCGTGCAATCGCCACGGCATCCGTGCCGTCAACGTGAAGGAGGGCTGGCTCTCCCAGCCCCTGGCCTCCGCGATCCGCGAGGCTGGACTGCGGCTCTTCATCTGGGACTGCCACGACGAGCGGCGCATCAAGAGAGCGCTTTCTTTTCACCCCGATGCCATCTATTCCAACTATCCGGACGTCTCGGCGCGGTTGCTCTCCGAAGCCAAGGATGACTGAAAGCAAGGAAAAAAAGGAGAACGCGAGAGCCGCTAGATCTTGAGCACTTTCTTCTCGATCTCGAGCTCGTGAGCCTCTCGCATCGCGTCCGTGAACACGTCGACGGGATGCTTGTCCTTGAAGGGGCATAGCTTGTACCCGGCACGCGACGCGTGGTAGAGCGTGCGCGCGAGGATGCCGACGACCTTGACCATGCGCGTTGCCTTGTCCAGCTCGGCGATCGTGTTCTTGTCCCAATGTCCAAGGATGCCCGCGATGAACGCGTAGAGGTACAAGCCGCCGAAGAGCGCGATCAAGAACAGCAAGGCCGTCGTGATCAAGTCGCCTTGCCACACGGCAGGCGCGATGCCATATTCGAAGAGGAGGTACACGAGGATCGAGCTCACGGCGGGGGAGATCCACACGACGACCCAATAGGCCTTCGGCTTCGTGACATGGCGATAGATGAATATCCAGAGGGAGATGTTCTTGGCAACGAGGGCGGGGATGTACGCGTAGAGTACGCCGAGCATCTGGAAGCCCGGTATGAATGCAAGCAAGAGCAATGCCCGGGAGACTTGCTCGATGACCCAGCATATCGCGAGCTTGCCCGTCAGCCCAGCGCCGGTGAGCATCTTGTCCCCGCTCCACGAGTACGGGCCGAGCAATTGGAAGATGAGCACCCACGGCACGAACTTGATGGCGGGTAGCCATTCCGAGCCCGAGAACCCGATGATGAAGCGCGGCGCGAGCATGAAGAGCAACATCACGATGAAAAACGCGATATAATTCGCCCATTTCAACGACTGGACGGTATGCAATTCGAGCAGCTTCTTCTTGCCGTGCGAGTGAGCTTCGGACACGCCGGACAAGAGACCTTCCATGAACAGGCCGACCACCGCGACCATGCCACCGACCGTGTAAATCAGGTTGAAGTATCCGTTTTCCGTCGCGTAACCCTTGATATAAATGGACTGCAAGAACATCTGCCAGAGCCAGACGCCGGGCACCCAGACGGAACCCATCATGAACTTGAGGCCGAACCGCATCGTTTCCTTGAACTCTGCCCGCGTGAAGTCTACGCGGAAGATGGTCGACAAGGAGAACTTCAGCTTCTTGAACAAGCCGACCGTGAAAAAGAACGTGCCCCATTCTGCGAAATACTGCCCTATAGTGAATCCAATGCCTGCCCCGAACGCCTCCCCATACATCGGCATCGGCGCGAAGATCCAGCGGAAGAGCAAAATGCAGGCGATCTGGCAAAGCACGTTGAAGATGATCGTGTAGAGCAACTGGCTGACGAGCTGGTAATCGGTTCTTTGCATGCCTTGGAAGACATATTGCAAGACGAGGAAGAAGCCCGGGTACTGGATGATCGAGTGGAGCACGAACATCCACGACATGTGCGCGAGGTAGGTCTGTGGGAAGATGAACGAGCCGATCATCGCGACGATACCTATCTGGACGACGCCGGACAGCATTTGCCACCACACGAATATCTGGACATAGTGAACGGCCTTGTCGGGCTGCTTGACGCGGTATTGCGCGAAATATTTTGCCAGGGCCACGCTCGTGCCCACGTCGAAGGCAACCCAGATGGCACCGAAGAAGTTCTTGGTCATGTCCATCCAGCCGTTGACTTGCGGGAAAGGTAGCACGATCTGGGGGAATAAATAACCGAAGATCAAGAGCTGGGGAATGATGATGATGATCCCCGTGAACAGGCCAAACAAGAACCCGCCGATCTGCCGGTGGCTGCCGACTTGTTCCCATCGATCCTTCAGGTCAACCTCGGCCATCTTTGCAAGCTCCGCGTAGACGGCTTCCGGGTCCATTCCCGAATCCATGAGCTCCTTCACCCGCCGCTTTTTCTCCTCGTCGAGATCAATGGCCATCTCCTCTTTCTTCACCTCCACCCGCGCGGCGGCGAGTGTTTTATCATCCAGTTTGCTACGCTTCGACCTCTGGCGAACGAAGAAAAAAAGTGCAAATGCAAACACCGCCATGATGGTCACGTAGATGGTGATCGTCGTTTGCTCGGAAGCATGCGGCACGGGACTGTATGCCCAGCTCCCGAACGAGGGAATGCTGCCCTCCTTTCCCGACACGTACAAGACCGACCCGTAGATGACGTAGTTGAAGTAAGGCCAGAGCCGCACTTGCTTGTTGAGGTCCCGGTTACCGGATCCGAAATAACCGGAGAGGAATAGTGCCCGCCCGGCGCCGAGATGCTTCTCGACGAGCAACGGGTCGCGGTTCTGCCCCACCTCATCTACCTGCAAGAAGCGATCGAGCAGCACGTTCGTGCTTGTCAGGTTCAAGTTGCTGGTCTGGATGACCGTGTAATTCACGATCTCGGGGATCGAGTTCCATTCGACCTTTCCCGCGAATGGATGGGTGAGGGTGGCCGGGGGAATGTCGACATTGCTCTGTTTCAAGCTCTCCGTGGTAGTTGCATTGAAGATGATGCCCAGGCTAACCAGGAAACTAGAATTCGTGGCCAACGACGAGCTCCCGATGACGAGCAAACCGCGCCCGCCCTGGACGAATGTTATGAGACTTGATGCTTCGGTCGTGTTCAACAACCGGCTAGAGTCCCAGACGACGCAGTCGTAGCCGGCGAAGCTGCCGTTGAAGCTCGTGCTCACGGAGATCGACGGGTCGAGCAGCAAGGCGTCCAGCACGTCCGACGCGCCGAGTTCTTGGGGAGTGGCGAGATACAAGGCTCTAGCAACCGGAAAGGACGGGCCCTGCCCACGAGTACGAGTCATGAGCGAAGGAAACAACACCGCTGCTCCGAGCACGATGACCATGCACGCGATGAATCCCGCGGCGAAGAATTGCTTGTTATTCGCTGCGATGAGACTTTTTTTCAATTTTTCGGGGTCCATTTCAAGATCGCTCCGGGTAAACCAGCTAGAAGAGAGATGGATCAGTTGTATTTCTCTTCCCCCCAGGCTTAGAATAGCTTCCTAGCACGAGAGAGGTAACCTTCCAACCGAGCCAGTTTTCAAATCGGCGGATCTGCCCCAGATATATATTATATTGTGTACATATCGTCAATGTTTATTAGATCCAAAAAGAATCAATCCTCAATTATGGAGCTGCCGAACCGCCAGCAACAAGCCAAGGATTTTACACTAAAAATCCTCGCCTTCATCAAGCGATGGTGGCTGTACATCGTGGTGGGGCTGGTGCTCGGTATCGTGCTCGGTTACGTCAACGGGCTCATAACCGCGCTCGTGATTTGAATCCAATGTGCAGATCGGGGGTCGTGTAGTGGAACCGAGAAGCGTCATGGCGGGCATCCGGGCCAGGAAGCAGAAGCAAGCCGGTGCCCTCCTCTTGGCCGTGTCGTTCCTCGTGGGGTTCGGCATCGGGACCATCGCGAGCAATGCTACCGTCCAAGGCGAGACCTTGTTTACCATCGCGTACTCGTCCGAGAAAGAAGGTTGGATGGAAGAAATCAAGCCACTCTTCGAGCAATGGCTTTCAACACGTTACCCGAACCAGCATGTCAAGCTCAATTTTTTCCCCGTCGGCTCAAGAGAATCCATCATCGCCATCATCAACGGGCAGTACAAGCCGGCGATCTGGAGCCCCGCTGCATCGACCTGGATCCCCATGCTCAACTACTACTGGCGCCAACAAGCGGGCATCGGCCACCCGATCACGACCTATAATGCCACCGCCGTGTACACCCCGATCGTGATAGCCATGTGGAACTCCATCGCATCAGGTTACAGCATCACGAGCATGCAAGACGTGTACGTGCTCACTACCATGACCCCTTCGCCAATCAAACTGGCACACACCGATCCACGGCTCTCGAACTCGGGTTTCTGCACGATCATCATGGAGGTTGCCGCCGCGGCGGGGAAAAACTCCTCGGATCTCACCTTGTCCGACCTCACGCTTGAACCGGTCAAGGCATGGGTCAAGCAGTTCGAGTCCGTGGCGGTGCAATACGGAAAGAGCACGGGATACTTGATCCAGTCCATGCTCCAGGCAGGACCAGCAGGCATCACGACATCGTTTCTCTACGAGAACCTGGTCATCGAGAGCGCAGCCGAGGCCAAGGCACAGTGGGGTGACAGCATCGTCGCCATTTACCCTGACGAGGGCTGCATACATAGCGACCACCCGTTCTGCGTGCTCGATAATGCACCCTGGATGACGTCGGTATTGAATAACCTATCCAGGGCTTTCACGGACGAGTTTCTAAAGCTCCCTGCCGTGCTCGAGCGGGCCACGCATCACGGTTTCAGGGTGTACGATGAGGCCATCACGCTCCCCGCGGACACGTTCAGATCTGAAAACGGGGTGCGATACAACATCACGGACATCCCCCAGATGAATGTACCCGCCGATCCAGATTTCATCGCCCGGGTCGCGGATTTTTGGCTCATGAACCGACCAGTATTTTGAGGAATGCAACATGTCCACGCAACCGTCAGAAAAGAGCACCATGGCCGAACTCTCGAGGCAAGACACCGATGCTCCACGCCCGGGGCTCCTGCTCAGGCTGGAGAAACACTTCTCCAAGGACAAGTTCAGGATCGCCCTCGACACGAGCACCATCGGGTTCTTCTTGTTCCTCATCATCGGCCCGCTCATCTCGCTCGTGGGTAGCGTGGTGTTGAATTGGGCGAGCATATACACGACTGTTTTCGATGACCCAATAACGGGTAGTATTCAATGGCAGATCATGGGAACCGTTCTCGGCCGCAGCTTCGAGATCGCTGCCATCGCAACAGGCATCGACCTCATGATCGGCCTTCCCATGGCCTTCATCCTCACGAGATACCAGTTTCCCGGCAAGAATGTACTAGATACCCTCGTCGACTTGCCCATGGCCGTGCCGACATCCGCGCTCGGTTTTAGTCTATATCTTTTCTGGGGATCGAGCATGGGGATCTCGGGGCTTCTTGGGCTGGATCAAGGCTTGTTCTCTCCTGGACCGATGCTCATAACCCTTACCCATGTCGCGTTCACGTATCCCTTCATCGTGCGAAATTTAAAGGTCATCTTCCAAGAACAGAGCAAGTTATACGAGGACGCCGCGAAGACGCTCGGTGCCCCAGGGTTCACGGTCTTCAGGACGATCACGGCCCCCCTCGCGAAGGAAGGCATCATCGCCGGTACGATCCTCGCGTTCACCCGGTCGCTCGGCGAGACAGGTGCCACGATCATCGTCGCCGGCGTGTTCGAGACGGCTCCCATGTACGTGGTCGCGCTGAAGGAATCACTGAACTTCCCATCGGCGGCTTTTTTATCGATGATCCTCATCTTGATATCGCTCCTGGCTTTGATGTTCCTCCGGGTGTTCTCCCGGCGCGTCGGATTCCCCGTGTCAAAGGTTGTACCGAGATTGGAGAAGGCACTGAGCACCAGACCCGTGCGGGCTGCCCGGAACACCATAGGTATCTTGCTCTTTCTCGTCATCGTCCTTATCCCTGCCATGTACACGATACCCTACGTCATCGTCTGGTTCGCCGAGAATCCATACACGCACACGACCAATAACACGGTCCTTGCATCGCTCTTTGCCCCGGATAACAAATGGGCGTGGCTGTGGGTTTCAGCAGGAAATTCCATCGCGATAGCCGCGATCTCGACCATTATTTGCGTGTTATTTGGTTTGCCAATGGCCATGATTCTCGTGAAGCGAAAGTGGGGGAAAATGAAAGGATTACTCGATGCGCTCATCGACGTGCCACTCATCGCACCGACCGCGGCACTTGGATTCGCCATGTACTTGTTCTGGGGGCCGTTCGGCTTGAACGTGTTCCAGCCGGGATTCTGGCTCATCATCATGGTACACGTGGCCATGTGCTTCCCGTACATCGTCCGCCCCATCATCGCCATCATCGAAAAAACCGATCCCGAGCTTGAAAGCGCGGCGCGAACCCTAGGCGCCAGCTCGCTCACGACGTTCAGGACCATAACCCTGCCGAAGATGAAACCCGGCATCATCGCGGGCATGATCATGAGCTTCACGCGCTCGATGGGGGAAACAGGCGCCACGATCGTCGTTTCTGGCCTGATCCGGACCGTCCCGGTCTTGATCGTGGACTGGGTCGAAACCAGAGATCTCGCGGCCGCTGGATTCGCGAGCTTGCTCCTCATCATCTTCTCATTTGTCGTGCTGCTGTTACTCCGTAAGACCATGGAGCAATCGTATGGTGGAAGATGACATGCCGAAGATCGAGCTCCTGCACGTCTCGAAGACATTCGATGACGGGAGGATCGTTGCTGCGGACGACATCACTTTATCCATCGATGACGGCAGCTTCGTGTTTCTACTCGGCCCGAGCGGTTGCGGCAAGACCACGCTGCTCAAGCTCATCTCCGGCCTCGAAACCCCGACCAGTGGCTCCATCTTGGTCGGGGGGGTTAACCTCGCCCAGAGGAATCCGGAAGATCGCAGCATCGGTTTTGTTTTCCAGCATTTCGAGATCTTCCCCGCGATGACTGTTTTCGAGAACGTCGCATATGGCATGACCGTCCGCGGCTACGATGAAGAATCCGTGGAGAAGATGGCTCGAGAGGCCTTGCATCTCGTGGGGTTAGACAATCGCGTGCTTGCGTATCCGAGGGAATTGAACACGCCCGAGCTGCAAAAAGTGGGGCTCGCTCGTGCCATAGCCACGCGCAGCAAGATTCTGTTTCTCGACGAGCCTCTCGGGAAGCTCGACCCGAAGATCCGAAAGAGCTTTCGTTACGAGCTGAGACGCCTCATCAAATCGCTCGGCCTCACTGCCATCCAAGTCACGCACGACCAGGAGGAGGCCATGGCTATCGGGGACCAGATAATCGTCATGCGGCAAGGGAAGATCCTCCAGTATGGGAGTCCCGAGGACCTTTACTATCACCCAGACTCGATCTTCGTCGCTAACTTCTTCGGTGAAACGAATTTCCTGGAAGGTTTCGTCAGCGAGGTCAAGCCCGAATCGTGTATCTTCCATCTACACCTCGGCGGGCCGAAGTTCCAGGTCAACCTGAAACACGGCCACCGGCTGCAGAATCACGTCCAAGCCATCATCGGGTACCGCGTCGAGGACGTGGAACTCATAAAGATCACGCGCGATGATCACGTTTCCAGCGAGGAACTCGACTTGGAAGATAAACCAACGCTCAACACGGTAAAGGGACGCGTGAAGGAAGCGATTTTTATCGGTCCCATAAAACGGTTCATTATCGATCTAGAAAACGGCGACCGTATCCAGGCAAAACATTCGAGCAAGTTCCTGGTCGATATTTACGAGGGCGATGACATCCTCGTCGGATTCCACGAGAATCCGATGGTGTTCGAGTACCCAAAGGACATACGCGCCGAGCTCTCCAAAGCGTGATTGCCATGCCAGCTATCAGACTCGAAAACATCACGGTCTCCCGTGGTGGCAAGCAGATCTTGCACGGCTTCGACCTGGAGATCCGTGACGGCGAGTATTTTGCATTGGTCGGTGAAACGGGAGCCGGTAAAACGACGATCCTTAACCTCATAAATGGGTTGATCGTGCCAGATGAAGGTCGCGTGTTATTTGATGATAAGGATATCACGAAATCACCCGTGGAGACGCGCGACGTGGGCATGGTGTTCGAGAACTACGCGCTATTCCCACATTATACCGTATACAAGAACGTGGCATACAGCCGTCGCGTCAAGGATCGCGATGTCAACGAGACAAGAAAGGCCGCAAAAGAAATCTTGAGCCTGGTCCTCATCCCGAACCGGGATGATGCCCTTCCAAAAGAACTCTCGGGAGGCATGCAACAGCGGGTCGCTCTTGCCAGGGCACTCATGTGCGAGTCGGGCATATTGCTCTTCGATGACCCGTTTTCTGCCCTGGATGCGGGCCTCCGCATGAGCTTGCGCATCGAACTCAAGAACCTTGCCCGCGAGCTGGGCACGACGGTCGTGCACTGCACCAATGACGTGGAAGAGGCCATGATGGTTTGCGACCGCCTGGCGATAATGCGGGACGGCCGGATCGTGCAACTAGGAACACCAGACGAGATTTATTACAGGCCTAGCGACTTGTACGTTGCATCATTCATCAGCGACGTGAACTTGTTCAAGTGTGACGTTCTGAAGTTGGAAAAAGAACAAGGCTTGTACGTCCTCGCGCACAAGCGCGGCAATGAAGAGGAGGCCCGGGAGTTTCGCGTCATTGCACCAGAAAGAGCAGCCACGTTCAAGGAGGGGGAGCAAGTACTCTTGTGCGTCCGTGCGGAACACTTCTACATAAACCATGGATTTCGCAAGAAGCCCAACCGGGTGCACGGGGTCATCGATGATATCAGATTCCTTGGACACGTGATCCGCTACGAGGTGAAAGACGATTTCGGGAGACGTTACAAGATCCAGCGGTTTGTGAACGCAAAGACGAAATACATGAAATTCTACAAGGGCGAAACGGTCACGCTGGGCTTCCATTACAAGCTCGGCTTGCTGTTCGAGTGCCCGGCCGAGATGGAATTGAAGCAGTGCGATAATTTATAAAAACGCATAGCATCCGTAATAGAACAACGAAGAGGTAGAGCCACAAGCATGTCAAAAATTTTAAGCGGATTGAGGAAAAACACGACCAGCAAGACGATCAAGGCGGCGAAAGACCACATGAGCAAGGCGAGCGAGGTTGTAAGTACGTTGCGTTCGGCTTTCGAAAAAATCAACTTGAGGGCCTACGATGAGGGCCTCGAGAAATTCAACATAGTGAGCGAGCTCGAGCATCAAGCAGACCAGATACGCCGGTCGATCATCTTGGAGATCGCGAGCAGCGAGATCGAAGAGAACGTCAAGGAAGCACTCATGCACTTGATCAAGAACGTCGACAAGATCGCTAACACGGCGAATGCTTCGGCCCGGATATTCGCTCAGGTACCGACCAAGTACTTCGAGATGCTCGTGAAGGACGACGCCTCGATCTTGAAGATGCTCGAGAAATCGGTGGAGGTGACGAAGCTGCTCATGAGGATGGTCGACGAGCTGCTTGCCTCCGGCAAGGACATCGACAAGTTTAACCAGTCGATCCAGTCGATAGAACACGAGTGCGACGTGTACTTGTCCAACATCTACCGCCGATTGCTCAACATGGATAACCCGAACGTGCCGGCCTTCATAGCAATCCAGATCTCCGCGGGCTTGAACTACATGGAGGCCATCTCCGACTCGGTGGAAGATACCGCGGACTACATCAAGGAGATAGCGACGATCCGGAAGACGTGAGCGTGATACCAACTTCATCTCGCTTCTATATTCTTCTTCCATGAGGGAGGATAGCTATGCCCACCCGCGAGCTAGACGTGCTGCTCCTCAATCCCGCCACCGAGCTCGCTAACCGGGGGGCATGGAACAGGGAACCACCGATTGGCTTGCTCTACATCGCGGCAGTGCTCGATCGGGACGGTTTTTCTTGCCAGTTCATCGAGCTGCCGGTCGACGACCGCCCCATCGAGGAGATTCTTGCAAACTTGCCCGTTCCGCGTGTCATCGGCGTCACATGCTTGACCAACACGTCGAAGGCCGCGCTGCGGCTCGCCAGCAAGGCCCGGACATGGTACAAGACGGGGGATCCTCCTGTTCCCGTCGTGGTCATGGGCGGCCCGCATGCCACGTTCGCGTACCGCGACATCCTCGCCACGGGGATCGTCGATTTCTGCTTCACGGGGGAGGTCGAAGGGTTCATCTCCCAGTTCGTCCACATCGCCACGGAGGAGCAAGACCTCGCTGCAATAAAGGATCGAGTTGTCGCCGAAGGGAAAAACACGTTTAACATCGCCTTCCTGGACAAGCTGGGCGAGGTTTCATGTTCCACGGGGAACATTTCCTTCCCGAAAGAACTCGATGCCTTGCCCTTCCCCGCGAGGCACTTGCGCCCGATCAACGCCATCGAGGGGGCATACAAGACCGCGACCGTCATCGTGAACCGGGGCTGCCCCAACCAGTGCATCTTCTGCAGCCGCCAGGCCTTGTTTCGAAAGTGTCGATGGCGATCCCCGGGGAACGTGCTCGCGGAGATCCGGGCCATCCACGACGCCGGGCATTACGAATATTATAACTTCTACGATAACGTGACGGTCTCCCGCGAGTTCATGAAGGATCTGCTCCGGCTGATCATCGACGACCGGGATTTGCGGCTACCGTGGGGTGCGGAGCTCCGGGCGGACATGGTCGACGAGGAGGCGGCGCTGCTCCTCCAGCAAGCGAATTGCAGGTGCATCGCCACGGGGATCGAGTCGGCCGATGAGAACATCTTGAGGATCGCGGGTAAATTCCAATCCGTCGACAAGGTAAAGCAGGGCCTCGCGTTCTTGAAGGCCAGGGGGATCCTTGTCCAGGCCTACTTCGTCGTCGGCTTGCCATGCGAGACCCGTGCCACGTTCGAGAAGACGGTGGCCTTCCTCAAGGCAAGCCCGCTCGAGCCCGGCGTCGACAAGGTCGACTTCTTCGCGGCGACGCCATACCCGGGCTCGGCGCTCCACGATCGCCGGGAAGAGCTTGGCGTCGAGATCCTCGATCACGACTTCGACCATTACGACTGCCAGCACCTCGTCTGCAGGCCCTCGTCCATCACAATGCCCGAGCTCGAGGCCATCTGGCAAGAGGCCAAAACGCTCGAGCAGGCCTTCAACAGCGGTTCATTGAAGAAATCGACGCTGCCAGGTTCAAAAGATACAAGACATTCCTCGACTTGAATTTCCATGGTCTCGCTCACCACGTCTCTCCGCAGGGGCATTCGATATGCATGCCTGGCCCCGGACGGGTGTGACGGCCATTGCTGCTGGGGGGCCGGTTCTGTTTACGTGTTCGCCGATGACATCGTGCGTGCGGCCGAGTTCTTGAATATGGGTCTCGACGAGTTCCTGGACAAGCACGTGGATCTCGTGGAATCGCCTCCCGTCCACGTCAAGTACGACGGCAAGATCCCCCAGCTCATGCTCAAGGAGACCGGGGACAAGGCGGCTTGCCATTTCCAAAACGGGAAGGGCCTGTGTACTATTCACCCGGCGCGGCCGTTCCAGTGCAGCGGGTACCCGTTCTGGAAGATGAACGTGAAAAACAAGGAGTCCTGGGCGAAACTCGCTTCAAATTGCCCGGCCGTGAAGGCATCGCGCAGGAAGAAAGGGGCTAGATGGTACAAGGCCGCAGAGATCAAGCGCCTCGTCCAGGACGAGATCGACCTGGACGCCGGGTGGGAGAAAGCGATGGCCGAGTGGAAGGGCGATTACAGAGGTTTCTTGCACCGGTTCATTGCGGAACGGAAAGAAAGAAAAATAAAACAAGTATAGGGGAAGGAAACAAGCTTGCCCGGGACATGACGGGCAATCAGCGCGCGGCGCTTCTCGCAAGACCATCTATTATGGCAATGCCAGCCAGTGCACTTCCACCAATCACCAGCCCGACGACATACGTCCCCGCGACGAATACCACGCTCTCCGGGAGTGGCACGTCCGGTACCAGCGTGGTCATGAAGCCGATGGCCACGAGGATCCCCTGGATCACGATCGCTTGCACGAGTGGCCGCCCGAACCAGCGCTTGCCCTGGTAATCGACCTTGCACGTGAAAATGATGGATAATACAAAGAACGCCCACATGACCGCCATCACGGCGCACGTGGTTCCCATCACTATCGAGATGGAAGCCGCGTCATCGGCAAAGAAATTCTTCGCGAATCCGTCTTCCGGCTTCATGCCATTGAAGAGGGCGAGGGACATGCCAAGCACGAGCGGGAGGTTGTGGCCGAACACGATCGATGGCTTGGTGGCTTGCTGGAACATGCGGTCGGTCACCGCGAACACGCCGCCACCTTGCTCCGACACGGGCCGGTTGGTGACGAAGTGCGCGATGCCGATCGATGCCCCGCCTATGGCGCCTATGCTCATTTCCCAGGCCTTCCACGAGCTCGGTAATGTGGTAAAGAACCAGCCAGAAGCGATGACGAAACCCGTGCCAAAACCCGCTGCCATGATCAGCGATAGTGCAACCCCCCGCCAGTTCTTGTTCACGATCTCCGCGACGAGAAACCCGGCGAACATGCCGAACTGGGCCGATGACGAGATAGCCGTCTCGATAGCACGTGTGCACTGGGGACAAGTGGCCAGATCCGAGTAATAGCTCGACCCGTACAACGGGACGAGCAGGCCGGGAAACGCCATCGCGATCACCAGCCCCACGAGCGCGCCCGTTGATCCAAACGCCGTCCGCAGGATCCAGGCGAGCCGCGCCCGCCGCCAGTCCCCGCTGCCGGGAACCGCCCAGCCGAGCATCGCTCCCGCCGTGCCGCCCCAGGAGAGACCGCATTGTAGCAAACCGAGAAAGCCCCATGCAGGATCCACGTCCACGGGCGTGCCGGATTGGATCATCCAGCTTCCCTTGATCCACGAGATGAATTGCCCGTAACCGTGAAACCCGCCGACCATGATGCCCGCGGTGAGGGCTAAAAACGCCCACCGGGATGCTAACGGCCGCGTGCCCGTGGTCGCTCCCGCCTTCTTGTCATTGTTGGAGAGGAAATACCAGAGCACCGCCCAGCCCGTGCCCGCGAATAACGCGCCCATCGAACCGCCGTATCCACCTGTCCCCCTGATGCCCCAGAAGAAAGCGCCGAAACCGGCCATCATGGCAACTGGAAAGACCATGTCCCGGAAGACCATCTTGATGTCCATGCGAGCGGGAGATATGGGGGTTGCTAAACAGTCCAGTTTTTGCTAGACAAAGTTGGACACGGTGTGGATGATATCCCGGTTTATGGGCCATGATT
>Ga0172366_10002595_pt1 | contig 14203 bp, 7 predicted proteins | sample LakKivSesite69cm_FD_114533 | JGI IMG/M metagenome (GOLD analysis project Ga0172366, IMG submission 114533) | Sediment microbial communities from Lake Kivu, Rwanda - Sediment site 69cm | ecosystem: Environmental > Aquatic > Freshwater > Lake > Sediment | place: Rwanda: Western Province, Lake Kivu... | reverse complement strand
CCTGCACCGCCAGGTACTCGAGGATGCGCTCCTTGACCTTGTGAAGGCCGAAATGGTCGCGATCGAGCCCGCGCTCGGCCTCGGCCACGTCGAGACAATCCTCGGTGCGCACTCCCCAGGGCAAGGCCAGGATCCAGTCGATGTAGCCGCGCACCACTGCCGCCTCGGCCGACATGGGCGCCATGAGGCGCAGCTTCTTGATCTCCTTCTTGACCTTGGCGGAAGCCTCGGCCGAGAGCTTGATCGACGCCGCCTTTTCTTCCAGCTCGATGATCTCGCTCTTGAGCTCGTCGCGCTCGCCGGCTTCTTTTTGTGCCGGCAAGGCTGCATCACCCCCGAGCAACTCATCCCGGCGCTTGTCGGGCTTCTGGCGTTGGCGGGTGCGCAGCTTGCGCTCGCTGTGCAGGATTTCGATCTCCGCCTTGAGCACCTCGGAGAGGCGCAAAAGCCGGTCGAGGGGGCGCACCATTTCCAGCAGGGCCTGTTTGCTCGCCACCTTGAGCTGCAGCTGGCCCGCGATGGTGTCCGCCAGCTCGCCGGGGAACTCGATGGATTGGACCGAGTCGAGCATCTCCGGGGCCAGGCCCTTGCTGAGCTTGATGTAGCTTTCGAAGGTCGCGAGCAGGGCGCGCGCGGCGGCGGCGGTATCGGCCGAGCGTTCGTCGACCTCCTGGTTCTCCTCGACCTCGACCGCGTAGAAGCCCTCGGCTTCGACGAAGCGCCGTATGGTTGCCCGCCGTTTGCCCTCCACCAGCACCTTGACCGTGCCGTCGGGCAAGCGCAGGACCTGGATCAGGCTGGCCATAGTGCCGACACGGAAGATCTCGTCCGGCGCCGGCTCGGGCAGCTCCGGCCAGCGCTGCGCCGAGAGGAAGAGCTCCCGATTGTCACCGTGCGCCGTGGCCTCACCCAAGGCGCCCAGGGACTTCTCCCGCCCTACGAAGAGCGGCACCACCATATGCGGAAAGATCACGATGTCCCGCAAGGGCAGGAGCGGAACTCGCTTCAGGTTGGATTTGTCGTCGCGATGTTCGGACACAGCTTTCCTTTCCGGCACGGCGCCAGATACCGCAGGATTGGCCGCGATCGTATCAATGCCCGATCGGGACAGCCAATTTCTGGGTGTTTGAGGGGAGCAGCCCGAGAAATGGATTTCGGTCCTGAGTACAGCGCCCCGCAAGTTCGGGACCAGGTGGCCGACGAGGCACGTAAGTCCAGCGAGCGAAGCCCGCTGGACTCACAGGTCCGCTGGCAAGGCGCGCGACCGCAGGCGTACTGGAGGTACGACGGAGGGAGCGCAACGCAGCCAGCGGGGATGGATCGGCGGCCAGATGGTCCCGAAACTGCGGGAAGCTGTACTGAGCCTTCCAGGAAACCCTCCCAGGGTTTCCATCACGATGAACTTGGCGCAGCCGGGCTTTGCCCGGCGGAGCCAGAGCGCGGGAAGGTTTGGAAACCCTCCCAGGGTTTCCATCACGATGAAGCTAGCCCGCCATCCTTCCCCAGGTGACCACGGATTGTCCAATGTGGTTCGTCGGAAAACCAATCGTCGTGAATAATGCGGGCTAGCGCGAAGGCTTGAGGCCGAAGTGCCGGGGCACAAGCTGTGCTGCTACTTCCGAGACTCTTCGCGTGGCGCGACGATTTCTTCCGCCACAGCGTCAAGAGGCTTCGGGCTGCAGGCTGCAGCCTGCAGCCTGCACCCTGCACCCTGAAGCCTGAAGCCCTCTTCTGTTGCGGGCGAAGCGCGCGCCGAGTTCTCACCGCGCGGCAAGGGCCCGGTCGTAGAGCGAGGTGAACATTTCGAGCAGAACCTCGTTGTCGAGGACTTCCGCCATCCGCCGCCGCCCCCGTCTCCCCATCTCGCGCAGGTCTGCCTCCGGGGCGGTCAGGATGGAGGCCAGCGCGTCCACCAGCTCGCGATGATCCGCGGTTTTGACCTCGAAGCCGGTTTCGCCATGCACGACCAGGCCGTCCGCGTTGGCAGCCCGCGAAACCACGACCGGCAGGCCGCAGGCCTGCGCCTCGATGACCGCGTTCGGCATACCCTCGTAAAGCGAAGGCATCACCACCGCATCCGCGGCGTGGTACAGGGCGAGCACGTCTGGCACCGGGCCGAGCACGCGAACCGTGTCGGCCAGGCCCCAACGGTCAATCAGTCTTCGTACCGCCCAGGCATAGATCCGGTCGCTGTCGCGTCCTGCGAAAAGTAGACGGGGCTTGCCGCCAAGCCGCCCCGCCGCCTTGAGGCTGCGGAGCGCCAGCAGAAGTCCGATCTGGTGCTTCTGCAGGCTGACCCTGCCCGGCTGGGCGAGCACGCGATCCTCCGGCCCCAGGTCGAATCTTCGTCGGGCCGCTTGGCGCTGCTCGGGCAAGGCGGGCCGAAAGAGATCGAGCTCGACGAAGTTGGGGATAACCTGTAGTTTTCCTTCCGGAACGCGCGCCCAGACCCGAAGCTCCCGGTCCACGCCCCTCGAATTGGACAACACGCGGTAGGTGAAATCGGCGAAGACCGACTCGGTCAGCAGGTTCAGCGGTTCGAGCGCACGATTGCGCACCGACGTGATCACCACGGGGCCGCTCGTGCCGAAAAGCTGCATCGCCATGCGCGTCCATAAATTGGCGTGGTCGCGGTATGCGTGCACGATGCCGGGCCGCTCCTCGGCGATGACTCTCGCCAGTTTGCGCAACCCCGACCAGGTCATCACGCTCGCTCCGAGCACGTGGCGCGGTTGGCCCGGCAGCAGGTACTCGCCGTAGTGCACCTCGTCCGCCTCGAACACGCACAACACGGGCTCGAAGCGATCGGGCAGGCGCCGCATCAGCTCCAGAAGCTGCCGTTCTGCCCCTCCTTGTCGCAGTCCGGGAGTGACGTAAAGGATCTTGGTGCGCGCTAGGGCCATGGCTGGGTCACCGAATAGATATGGAACCGCTCAAGCGGGCGCCGGGTCAAGGTCCATGGCAGGCTGGTCCAGAAATAGTAGTAGCCGCCCGAGCGCCCGTTTTGGACGGTGGTGTTTTCCTCCACGCTCATGGTGCGCAGGTAGGTCCACGCCTTCGCCGGGATGACAATGGTCGAAATCAGCGATGAGCGCTCGGCAATCGAGGCGCGCATGGCTCGGCTGCCGAGGAGCTCCGGCACCACGACGATATCCCCCTGGCCGAGCCTGGTTTTTGCCTCGTCGAAAACCTCGAACCCCGCCTCCTGTGCGTACCACTGCCAGCCCCAATGTCCAAAGGCAACGCAGCGCTGACCTGGCCGGCAGTACTGCGCGTGGATCGGCTTGGCTTTCTGACGGTAGGCATCGGCGAACGCCCAGTCTGACAGTCCCAGCCCGAGCCCCAGGACAACCGTGACCGCCAGACCCAATCTGCGCGCCGTGCTGCCCGGCATTGCACCCTCGGGGCCGAGGGCCAAAAGCCCCAGCAACGCGGGCAGCGCCAGCAACACGTGCCGAACCGCAATGAAGGGCGACAGCGCCACGACGAACGCCATCGCCCCGAAGAGCCAAAGCGAGAGCAGAATCTCCCTTCCTGCGCCCTCCCACCACGTCGCCTGCGTCACACGCCGTCGTTGCAGGCCTTTGCGCAAAGTCGCGAGCGCGAGCCCCATCCCCAGAAGGCCATTGCCGAGAAACAGTCCTCGCAGCACAGACTTCAGGGTTGGCTCGGGCCCAAGCGCGAAAGTCCCGACCAGCGTGCAGAGCGCGCCGCTGGCTACGCAGACCGCCAACCCCCTTCGGCCTGCCGGGGAGCGCAGCAAGCCCGGCACCCACGCCAGGGACAAAGGCATCACCGCGCCCACCGCGATGACCCACAACAACGCCCGCACGAGGAGCCGCAGGAACCGATAGACCATTCCTTGGGGCGCTTCCGCCAGAACCGGCCGCTCCAGAAGATGGATGCCGCGATAGTCGTACCAGTTGAACAGAGACCAGGCAGCAAGCAGGGCAAGAGGCACCGCCAGGTGGAGCCATGTCCCCTTGTGCCGCCTTATCGCGCTCACCGCGATGCCGACGGGCACGAGGACGAGGCTCGAGTACTTCACCAGACACGCCAGGCCGGAGATGAGCGCAGCCCCGGCCTGGCGCGAGTAGTCTCCCGTAGTACCGCTGCCGGTCAGCACGAAGAAGAAGAGCAGCCAGAACCCTGCCAAAGGGACGTCCAACATCAGGTTCTGACCCGGGAGAAAGGCCGGGCCCAGGCAAAAAGCTGCCGTCCACCCAAGCGGCCGAGATACTTGCAGTCGCCGCGCGAACGCAAAGAAGAGCAGCACAACCCCGCCCGACAGCCCGACCCAGACGAGATGCAGCGCCAGCTCCTGATGCAGCGGGAACAGCCACATCACAGCAGCCGCAAGGTAGAAGAGCAAGTGCGGCTGATTCAGGGTGTGGACCGGCTGCGCCGTCTTCTCCCAGTTTACGATCCCGGACATGGGATGGAGTGGACGGGCCAGGATGCCCTGGGCAATCTGCAGGTGCGCCGTATCATCCATGTGCACGGCTTTCGCGATATCGAAAGCCGCAACCAGCGCCCACAGCGCCATGAGAGCAGGCCAGGCGTGGAGTGACTGCTTGCCGCTCGGCAGGGCTCTTCCTCTGGTCATGGCGCGCTCACCCCGCTCGCTTCCCCGCTGGAACGTCAAACGGTTTGGAATGCGAGCGCTCTTCCGATCTTTCACCACAGAGCGCGTGGGCGACGACGGGCCCTGCCCGGCGTTGCCCGCCGCGGGAGATTGAAAGAACCCTCTTAGGGTTCTTTCTTAGGAGGACACAGAGGCCGCAAAGACGGAAGAGAGAGGAAGAGTCCGGACCCAGATCCGCCCCCGCCATCTCTTTCCGGGCTCTGTGCTCTCTGTGTTCTCTGTGGTGAACAGTCTGAAAAGACCCAGGGGCCAAAGCCTTCGGGGTTCCAGGGCCCGGACCGCCCTTCGCAGGCAGCACTGCCCGGCGCGCAAGCAGCCAGCCGAGCGCAAGCAGAATCCCGGTCTTGAAACCGATCACGACCGGCATGGCAATCCGGCGTACCGGGCCGGTGAGATCGAAGGCAACGGGGAAGTACAGATAGGAAACCAGATCCAGGGCCACGGCCAAAGCCAGGATTCCCTTGTCCGCAGAAGCAAGGAGCAAGAAGGGCATTATCCAGAGCACCCATTGCGGCGAGTAGAACTTGGCGAAGAGCATGAAGACCAGGATCGACAGCGCTGACCAGGACACGACCTTGTCTTCGCTGTCGATACGGCAGAGCAGGCTGCAGAGCGCGCCTGAGAACTGCAGAACCAGAAGCCCCGCGTGCACGGCTGGTCGTGCCAGATCGAAAGCGAAGAGCTGCTTGCCCGCCTGCCAGAGCAGGTAGAAGAGGCTCTCTCCGTTCATGTCGCGGCCCAGGTGAAAGGCATAGGGAACCAGAAGGCCGTTCCACCCGCTGTGCCACACCGTGGTCGCGGCTGCCGCAGCCCCGGTCGCCACAAACACCGCGGTCATGGCCAAGGGCCAGCGCCGGGTCCGGCGGTAGCGATACTGGGCGAAGACCGGAAACAGGACGAGCAGGTACCACTTGGCCAGAACCCCCAGGGCGAGCAGAAACGCCGACGTCTTGGGCCGGCCGCGCACCAGGGCGTAGTAGGCGAGCAGGGAGAGGAACGCGGGAAGAACGTCGTAGCGGTTGAGGGTGAAGTACAGGCACGCGGGGAGAAGCAGGAGCCATGCGAGCCCCTTGCGCTCCGGCAAGAGGGCATGAACAAGCCGTAGCGTCGCCAGGAGTGCGAACGCCATGAGCAGGGAGAACAGAAGCTCATAGCCCGCCGGCGTGTAGCCGGGGGCGAGCCAACCCAGAAGGAGGTGGGGCAAGGCAAAGAAGTAGGTGGCGAGCTGGGGATACTCGCTGAACACGTCCGCGTACGGCCGAAGTCCACGCGGATACCAATCGCCCCGGCTGGCGTAGAGGCCCAGGTCTACGTGGTCATGGAACCAGCGGATGGCCTGATTCAGGTTCCCCTTGCCCGGCCCGTGAACCCATGCGACGCACAACACGAGGGCGATGCCCAGCATGACGAACCTACGCTCTGCCCTGACTGCCTTCCACCACGACGCACTCACGGCACGCTCGTCTGCTAGGTGTTTCGCCGATGAAGCCAGGCGATGGTGCCCGGCAGCACAAGAATCGCGGCGCCCAGGCACGCGATTTCGCCGAGAATGGCCATGGCTCCAAAGCCCTGCAGCGCCCGGTTCGACGCCGCCAGGAGCGATCCGTAGCCCACGATGGTGGTCCAGGAACACAGGGCCACGGCGCTGCCGGTGGATCCCACGGCAGCGAGGACGGCTTCGACCTTGCTCTTGCCGGTTTTCAGGTTCTCCTGATGGCGCGCAACCAGGTTGATGGCGTACTCGATGCCGATTCCAAACGTGATGGGCAAGGCGATGAAATTGAGAAACGTGACGTGCACGCGCGCCAATCCCGCGGCACCGACCATCCACACGATGCCGACCAGGAGCGTGCCCAGAGCCAAGAGGGAGGCCCGCACCGGCCGTAGCATGATGAAGGCGATGAGCAGGATGGCGGCCAGCGATGCAGCGGTCGCGATCGGGCCGTCGTGCAGAACGCTGCGAATCATCGCCCCGAACACCACGGCGTAGCCCGAGGTCTCCACCACCTTGTCAGGCAAGCGGATTTCCTGCTGAACCTTGGCAATGCGCAGCAGTATCTTGCCGTCCCACACCGAGAATCCCGTCTCCGGCGGATAAACCAGAAGCACGCGCCCGAGGGTGCCATCCACTTCCGTGAAGGGACGTCGAATCAGGGGGGGCAAATCCTGCGCCGTGAGGACACGTAGGGTATCGGGCGGCTCCAGCTTCATCAGCTCCTCCCGCTGCTCCGGCTTGAGCGTCTCCAAAACCGGATCGCGAAGCATGCGTCTCATGTCGGCGAGCACGCGGAGCTTGCGTTGTTGCTCGGCGGGGGTGCCCGGCAAGAGATCGTCGAGGATCACGACGTCGCCCACCACGCGATCCTTGGGATCGGGGTTGACCTCGCTGTCCTGCCGGCGCAGCGCCTGGCGCATGGCCTGGGTCTCTTCGGGCGAGTCGGCCAGCATGATGGTCGGAGACGGCCACCTCCCAAACAGCTTGTCCAGACTGCCCGAGAACCGATCGGCCTCCTCGGTGGATTTGGTCGCGACCCTAAGTTTGCGGAAGTCATACTCGAAGGGATCCTTCATGAAGTGGCTGGCCCCGAACAGAGCCAACCCTGTCATCGTCACGAAGACCGCCATCCAGACACGCGGGGCCTTGCCGAGCGCGGTGCCCAACCCCGACAGCCGGAACGGCGAGCGCTTGACCCGACTTGCCGGGCGACGGTCGGTCAGGGTCAGCACCGGCGGCAGCACCGTGAAGGTGGCGACCCAACAACTGACCACGCCCACCGCACCCATGACGCCGAATTGGTAGAACCCGCGGAAACTCGTGACCATCAGCGAGGCATAGGAGGCCGATGCCGCGATGGCCGCGGACCCCGTGGCACGCCAAACCCCGGCGGTGGCTTTGCCCAGTGCTTCCTTCACGGGATCGCCTTCGAGGCGATGTTCCTCGTAGCGCGACAGAAACACGATCGCGTAGTTGATGCCGTTCCCGATGATGATCGAGCCCAGGAATGCCGTGGACGAGTTGAGATAGCCGAACGTCAGGTCGGCGGCGGCGAACGCCACCACCGTGCCCATCACGCCGGGCAAGCCGACGAGGAACAGCGAACGCAGGCTGCGGAAGTAGAGCCCGATCGACAGGCCCACGATCGACAGACAGGTGATGGTCACCCACAGGATGTCGCGCTCCACCGCCTCCCGGTTCAGGATCGCCGTCGTGATCGGCCCGCCCACATAGGCGGTCATGGCGGGATGGAACTTCTCGGGCGGATTGGCCGCGATGAGGGCGCGCGCCGCTTTCCAGAGATCCTCCCCGGCGTGCTCGGCAAACAGTCCGCCTGCCGGGAGGGCGGCAACCCACAGGTAGCGGCCGTCCTTATCGGTGAACAGACCGTCGGGGAACTTCTCGGAGAGCGAATCCTTCTTCTGCACCCGCGCGCGCAGGTCGTCGAGGGACTCCTCGTCTTCGTCGAGCGACACCAGGAGCGGGTTCTTGCGCCGGGCGATCTCGTGGCGCAGGCGATCATGAAGCGACTCGAGATCGTCTTCGCTCAGATAGAGCCAGCGATTCCTCGAGAAGAAGCCGGTGAGATCGCGCAAGTGGTAGGTGGCCAGCTTGCAGATCCCACCCGGCAGGGCCAGGAGCTTCTCGGTCAGCATGGCGGCGTAGCGCTCGTTCGCCTGCCGGTCCGGCGAGCGAATCCCGACCAGAAGCAAGGTCAAATCCCCCATCCGCTCCTGGGTGCGGTTCAGGGCCACCACCCCGGGATCGTCACTCGGGAGAAGCTCGGAAAACGCGGTCTTGAGCTCCAGGTGCGAGGCAAGATACACGCCCCCGGACGTCGCCGCGGCTGCAACGAGCAAGACGAGGATGGCGTGGCGCGAGGTCCAGCCCTGGTAGCGCACTGCAAGAGACGTTGCTTTGCTCATGGAACAATCTGCCCTTCAAGGGCCTTGGAGAAAGTCGTCCCAACCCTGTGGATTGCGGCGAAGACTGCGTCCACAAGCCTCTGAAATGCTTGGAAGTGAGCCAATCTACAGCAGCCACGAGAGGGGTTCAACATCGGCCCGCGCGATCCTGGTTTTTCTGGTCACTCTGGCAGCAATCCTGCATCCTGTGGGCCAAAAAATGTGCGGCATCTGCGGATTTCTCGCCCCGGCCCGGGACCGGCCGGCCGACCCCCAGCCGGTGCGGGCGATGCTGCACGCCCTCGCCCACCGGGGCCCCGACTACGAGGGTCTGACCTCCGACGGACCGATGGCTCTCGGCCATCGCCGGCTGTCCATCATCGACCTCTCGCCCAGCGCAAGGCAGCCCATGGCCAACGAGGACGGCTCCGTGCTCGCGGTGGTCAACGGCGAGATCTACAATTTCCAGGCGCTTCGCCGGCGGCTCGAAGCCGTCGGCCACAGGTTTCGCTCCCAATCCGATTCCGAGGTCGCGGTGCACCTCTACGAAGAGCGCGGGGAGGACATGCTGGCCGACCTGCGCGGCATGTTCGCCTTTGCCATCTGGGACGGGCGGCGCCAGCGCCTCCTCCTGGCGCGCGACCGTCTGGGCAAGAAACCTATCCACTACGCCCATTTCCCCCAGGGTTTCGCCTTTTCCTCTGAGGCCGCTTCGCTGCTCTCGGGCATCCCCTTCCGCCCCGAGCCCGACCCCCACGCCATCGACCGCTACCTCACCCTGCAGTACGTGCCCGCGCCCATGAGCGCCTTCCGCGGCCTGGCCAAGCTCCCGGCCGGCCACCTCCTCAGCGTCGGCCCCGGCCAAGCCCCCGAGGTGCGCCGCTACTGGTCGCTCTCCTTCGCCCCGCGGCCGAACGCACCCACCTCCCTTGCGGAGGCCAAGGAAGAGCTGCTTCCGCTCCTCGACGAGGCGGTGCGCATCCGGCAAGTCGCCGACGTTCCTTTGGGCGCGTTCCTGAGCGGCGGCATCGATTCGAGCCTGGTGGTCGCGCTGATGGCGAAAAGCTCGAGCCGCCCGGTCGAGACCTTCTCCATCGACTTTGCCGGCGCGGCGGGCGAGGCCACGTGGGCGCGCAAGGTGGCCCGGCGCTGGCAGACCAACCACCACGAGCTCCTGGTGAAACCCGACATGGTGGCGATCCTGCCCGAGCTCGTGCGCCGCTACGGCGAGCCCTTTGCCGATACCTCGGCCGTTCCCGTCTACTACCTTTCGAAGATGACTCGCGCCCACGTCGTGGTGGCCCTCTCGGGCGACGGCGGCGACGAGGTCTTCGGCGGCTACCGGCGATATTTGTGGGACAAGCTCGGCCGCCACATCGAAGGTCTGGGCAAACCGGCCCGCTCGATGGTCCGAGCCATCTTGTCCCACCTGCCCGGTGCCTCCCTGAATGCGGTGCGTAGTTTCGGCGCTGCCTTGGGCCTGCCCATGGCTGACAGATATCTGCCCCTGGTTGCCCATTTTTCACCATCCGACAAACAGGACCTGCTCACGCCCGGTTTTCGTGCCACCCTCGAGCGAACCAGAGCGGCCCCGGATCCGGTCGCCTTCCGCTTCGCCGAGCTTCTGGCCGGAAGCGCGGCCCGCGACGACGTCAACCGGCTGCTCGACCTCGACACCCAGACCTACCTGCCCGACGACATCTTGGTCAAGGTCGACATCGCCTCGATGGCCCACGCCCTCGAGGTGCGCGCCCCCTTGCTCGACCACGTGCTGGTCGAGTGGGCGGCGGGGCTGCCCGGCGAGTTCAAGCTGCGCGGGCTACGCGGCAAGCGACTTTTGCGCGGGATCGCGGCCGGGCTGGTTCCTGACGAGATCATCACGCGCAAGAAGAAGGGCTTTTCCATGCCGGTCGACCGCTGGTTTCGCGACGAGCTGCGCCCCATGGCCCGCGACCTCCTCCTCGGACCCGAGGCGCGCACGTGCGCCTACGTGGAGCAGGCCCGAGTCGGCCGGCTCATCGCCGCGCAGGATCGCGGCGCCCATCACGGCGAGAGGTTGTGGAATCTTCTCGTACTCGAGCTGTGGCTGCGCGAGCATGGCGCCTAGCTTGTACGGCACAAAGTCCAGATAGCGCGATGACAGCCCCTCCCCCTCTCTCCCCGTCGCCGCCAGACCCGGCGGCCAAGACCGCCCGGGCCGACGCCCACCACGCGGCGCGCGGGGGCGCGATCCAAATCCTGGGGGCCATTGCCCAGGTCCTCATGCCGGTCTACCACATGCTGGTAGGCCGACTCTTCGGCCAGGCGACCCTGGGCCTCTACTCGGGCGCACTCGCGGTCACCGAGGTCTTGACCCGCTTAGGGCTGGCGGGCGGCGACAAGAGCATGCACCGGTTCATCGCCTCTCATCACGCCGCGGGGGAAGACGACCTGGAAAAGCGCGCCCTCGGCCACGCGCTTCGTCTGAGCTTGCTCTTCTCGGCCCCCTTGGCGCTCTTGGCGATCTTCGGCACGGGTCTGCTGGCGCGCTGGAGCGGCCGAGATCAGCTCGCCGTGGCTTTGCCGGCCATGGCGCCCGCCATCGTGGCGGCACCGCTTCTGCTCATCTTCGTGGCCGCCACCTTGGGCCGCAAGGTCGCGCGCATGAGCCTCTACCTGCGCGGCTTGGTCGAGCCGGGCCTGCTCATGCTGGCGGCCGGGGTCGCGTACCTCCTCGGCCAGGGTGCGCGCGGATTGGGCGTCGCCCATGGCATCGCCTATCTGGCCATCGCCGCCCTCGCGGCCCTGGCTTGCGCCCGCGTCTTCGGCGGTCGCTGGTTTCTCTCGGCCTTGGGCAAGAGCCACCACCCGGGGCTGGTGCGCTTCGCCCTGCCGGTGGCTGCGAGCGAGCTGGCCAACGCGGTCTTTCAGCGCACCGACATGATGGTCCTGCCCCTCTTCGTGCCCCCGGAGCAGGTGGCGGCCTACTTCGCCGCGGAATTCCTCGGTCGCATCGCGGCCAACGTGCGCTACGCCTTCGACGGCATCGCCGGCCCCGTGTTGTCCGAGGCGCTCGCGCTCAAGGACCGGCAGCGCCTGACCTACAACTTCCGGCTCTTCACCCGTTGGGTGGCCACGCTTTCGTTTCCCCTGGCCACCACGATGATCGCCCTCCGCACCGACCTCCTGTCGCTCTACGGCCCCGGGTTTCGCATCGCCGGCACCATCGTCATCGTGCACACCGTGGGGCATCTGCTCTCCGGCGTCCTCGGGCAGGCCGGAGCTGTGATCATGATGGCGGGGCGGGCTCGCCTGGTGCTTGCGAACCAGGTAGGCGCGGCCGCGCTCAACCTCGCGCTCTGCCTGCTCTTGGTTCCGCGTCTGGGAATCCTGGGCGCCGCCTTCGCGGTCGTGCTGGCCCTTGGCGCGATGATCGTGGCCATGCTGGTCGAGGTCGCGCTTCTCGAACGGGTCCATCCCTTCCATGCCGCGCTGGTCAAGCCCCTCTTCGCCAGCGTCGCATGTCTTTGCGCCCAACTGGCAACCGCCTGGGCCCTCGACCTCACAGCTCTGCGCGTGCTCGCCACCGTCGCAACCGGAATCGCGAGCTACCTAGCCATGCTGCTCCTGCTAGGCCTGGGCGCGGAGGAAAAGGACATCGCGCGCTCGCTCCTCGCCCGGCTCAGGTCGAGAGCCCCAGGCGGCGGATGATCTGCGGATAGCGCGGCGGAAGCGGCACGATCGGATAAGGACCCGCGAACGTGGTCGTCTCCGCAGACGTCTTCGTCGTCGTGGCCGACGGAAGTCACTTCGGCCACGGCCACGACCACGGTTAGGACCACGACCTTCCGCGGCCATCGCGGGACTACGGTCCGCGCGCGGAGGTTGACGAACCGACGCCAGCGGGACAATCTGATCCACCGACTGGCGATCACCCATGACCCCCTTCCTCATCGGGCTCCTGATCCTCGTTGGCGGCTACTTCGGCTACGGCTGGCTCGTGGGCAAGGCCGCGCCCGCCGACCCGGGCCGGCGCACGCCCGCCTACGCCCACGCCGACGGCGTCGACTACGTGGCCATGCCCACGTGGCGCGTCTTCCTCATCCAGCTCCTCAATATCGCGGGCCTCGGCCCCGTGTTCGGGCCGATCATGGGCGCCCTGTGGGGCCCGCAGGTGTTCCTCTGGGTCGTGTTCGGCTCGATCCTCGGCGGCGCCGTGCACGACTACTTCTCGGGGGTCATGTCGATCCGCAACAACGGCGCGGGCCTCCCGGACCTCATCGGCCATTACCTGGGCCGCTGCACGCGCGGCTTCGCAACCTTCTTCATCTTGCTGCTCATGGTGCTGGTGGGCACCGTGTTCGTGAAGGGCCCGGCCAAACTGCTGGTAGCGCTCCTGCCCGCCCAGACCGTGGGCGGCTGGCTCGGCGCCGGGGCGACCAGCGTCCTCACCTCCACCTTCGCCGGCCAGGAGGTATGGCTGTGGATCGTGATGCTGGCCATCTTCGCCTACTACGTCCTGGCCACGCTCCTCCCGATCGACAAGCTCATCGGCCGCGTCTACCCGATCTTCGCCGCGAGCCTGCTGGTGATGGTCATCGGCCTCGGGGTCCAGATCCTCCTCGGGAATCTGAAGGCCCCGTCCTTCACGCTCCAGAACCTGCACCCCCGCTCGCTCCCGGCCTGGCCTATCATCTTCATCACGGTGAGCTGCGGCGCCATCAGCGGCTTCCACGCCACACAGAGCCCGCTCATGGCCCGCTGCCTGAAGAGCGAGCGCCACATGCGCGTCGTGTTCTACGGCGCCATGATCGTCGAGGCGCTGATCGCCCTGGTGTGGGCCGCCGCGGCCCAGGGCTACTACGGCGGCGTGCCCGGGCTGGCCACGGCCCTCGGGCCCAAGCTGAACGACACCGCGGTGGTGGTGCACCAAATCGCCATCGGCAGCATGGGCACGGTCGGCGGCGTCCTGGCGGTCCTCGGCGTCGTCGTGCTGCCCATCACCTCCGGTGACACGGCCTTCCGCGTGGGACGCCTCATCGTCGCCGACTTCTTCAAGCTGCCGCAGGGCCCGATCCGCAACCGCTACCTCGTGGCCCTGCCGCTCTTCGCCGTCTCGATCGGCCTGAACTTCGTGCCCTTCGGCCTCATCTGGCGCTACTTCGGCTGGGCCAACCAGACCCTCGCCGTGTTCACCCTGTGGGCCGCCGCGGTCTACCTGGTCAAGCGGAACCAGAGGTGGTGGTGGCTGGCGGCGCTGCCCGCGACGTTCATGACAGTCGTGACCACGACCTACCTCATGGTCGAGAGCCGGGCGAACGGCTGCCTCGGCCTCGACCACACCGTCGGGACCGCCATCGGCATCGGACTCGGGGCGCTCGCGCTGACCTGGTTCCTCTTGCGCCGGCGCCGCATGACCCCGGAGGGCGACGCACCCCAGATCCCGCCGGGCCCGCTGGGCGAGGTGGAGAAGCAGAGCGACACGGTCGCCTGCTGAGCCCCGTTCAGAGCGCGGAGCAAGCGGACCTGGCCCGCCCGCAGCTTAGTACAGCTTTTCGCAATTTCGGGACCATCTGGCCGCCGATCCATCCCCGCTGGCTGCGTTGCGCTCCCTCCGTCGTACCTCCAGTACGCCTGCGGTCGCGCGCCTTGCCAGCGGGGCGCCTCGTCGGCCACCTG
>Ga0172366_10002590_pt1 | contig 14211 bp, 8 predicted proteins | sample LakKivSesite69cm_FD_114533 | JGI IMG/M metagenome (GOLD analysis project Ga0172366, IMG submission 114533) | Sediment microbial communities from Lake Kivu, Rwanda - Sediment site 69cm | ecosystem: Environmental > Aquatic > Freshwater > Lake > Sediment | place: Rwanda: Western Province, Lake Kivu... | reverse complement strand
GGTCAAACGAGAGGCCGTATTGGGTGGGGTCCCATTTCGGTGAACCGCCGCCCATCACCTTCACATCAGGATGGGCCATCTTCGCGACGGGCCTTATCTCCCGGACAAAGGCCAGGGCCTTTATCCTCGGGATGTCCTCGTCATCCATCCAGAAAGCGGCTCCGTTGAGCCACCTGGAGGAGCCGATGAACACGGGGCCCATGTCGGTTATCCTGGAAATGTAGTCCTTGCAGACCGGGAGGTCGCCGAATCCGACCGTGAAGTCGTGCTTTAGGCGCCTTGCCTGCGCCTTTTCCGAGAGGGAGGCCCAGGCCTGGTTGTAGTCAGCAGGGCCCACGGGCCCCTTGTCCGTAAAGAAAACCCAGTAGGGGCGACCCTCCGTGGTCGCCCTGATGTTGAATCCAAGAGCTATAAAGAGAAATACGCTCATGGACAAAGCTTAAAGCTGGGACTAGCGCGTTTCCAAGTATCCGGTGGCCAAAGCCGGGTAGCCCCGGCTCTTTGCAGCCGGGGCCGGAATGATCGTCCTATTGCGGAGACCCTGCTTTGTCTGGCTCGCAGACCTTCGGTTCCGGGCTAACCCGATGGAGGAGCGTCAGTTCCTTACCGCCATAGCCCGATGGTGAGGATACAAGATGTTTGCGCCGTTTATATTGTTCCTTACTGCCATGGCCCATTATAATATTCCCATGCTCCTTCTGGCCCTCATTGCCGCGGACCTCAGGATAACAGACGCTACAAAGCCGTTCAAGACGGACTTCATGTCCTCAAGGTTCGCGTGGCGAGCGGAGAGCCTCTATTACGCTGGGAACTATGCATCAGCGGCTGAGGAATTTAAGGCCCTGGTTGACGAGTATGAGTTCTCGTCCCTGGCTGACAGGCGCAGGCAGGTGAAGGCTGGCCTCGGCTGGTGCTACATCCACCTGGGCAAGTATCAGGACGCGAGGGACCAGCTTGGGCCTGTGACCCTGGCAACGGGTTCTCCGAGATTCCTGGTGGTTGCCTATTACGGGATAGGGGTGGCGCAGTTCAACACGGGAGACTTTCAAGGGGCTTACAGGAGCTTTGCTTCGGTGGTCACGGGCTACCCGGAGTTCAGCGAAGTGGTGCCGGATGTGATGTATTACCAGGGCCTCTCAGCTTTCGCCATGGAGGCCTACGGGGATGCTGTAGCTATATGGGAAAGGCTCCTGACAAAGTATCCCAGGTCGCCGCGGGCCGCGAAGACAGCGCTTGATGTTGCAGGGGTCTATATACAGGCTAACCAGCCTGACAAGGCAAGGGAAAAGCTCGCGTGGTTCAGGCAGAATTTCCCGAACTCCCCGGACGCGCCAAAGGCATTGATAATTGAAGGGGATCTGCTCCTGGACGGGGACGATTTCAAGGGTGCTCTTGAGAAATACGACGAGGTGGTTTCTCATTACCCGAACTCGGAGTATGTGGGCATCGCGCAGGGCAAGATGGAGCAGATATTCATCAAGTATGGGGCCTCCATAACCGCGGACAGCGCTTTCATGGCCTCTCACCCGACCCTTGCCGCTTCACTCGCTTATTTCCCCGCGCTAACGGCATACAGGGACGGCAGGTATACCGAGGCCCTGGCCTTTCTCCAGGAATTCATAAACGACTACCCATCGGACCCCCGGATACCGGACGCGCTTGGTCTCGCGGCAGAGTGCCTAATAAAAAAGGAGAGATACGGGGACGCGCTGCCATACCTGGAAAGGCTGTTGACTCAATATCCTGGCCGGCCCGGAACCGAGGACCTGAAATACCTGCTGGGAATAGTCCACCTTTCCCTTGAGCACTGGCGGGACGCGTTCAGATACTTTGACCAGTATATTAGCGAGAACCCAAAGGGAAAATACCGCGAGGACGCGGAGACCCGGATGAAGGCAATAGCCGCGGCACATCCAGAGGCAATAGAGGGCTACACGGTCAAGAACCCGGAGATAGCCACGCTCTCGCTATACGCTTCCGCTACAAAGGCCCTGGAGGAGGGGGACACCCTGCGGGCCGCGCACCTTTATTCCCAGTTCATAGACGCTTACCCCAAAGACCCGAAAGCAAAGAACGCGACCCTGCTCTCGTGCAGGTTCTACTACGAGCTCGGCGATTACCTGAAGGCGTTTGAGCTCGCGAAGCGCTACCTGGACACCTATCCAGGGGACGAGGACGAGCCGGTCGCGCTGTATGTGGCTGGATCGGCCTTGCTGGCCCAGAAGGACTACAACGGAGCGATGGCCTATTACGACATGCTGGTCTCAAAGTATCCGAACCACTCAACCGTTCCTGACGCAAAAAAGCGCATGCAAGCGATAATCTATGAGGCAGGGGATCAGCTCACTTATCAGCCGAAGTCCTCTGATGTCGCGGCAGAAGCCATGCTAACGAAGGCCGCGAAACTGCTCAACGAGGGGAACAAGGAGGGCGCGGCTGACCTCTGGGTTGAATTCGCGCTGAAGAACCCTGACCACCTCAAGGCGCCAAAGGTCTTGATCGCCGCGGCCCAGAGCTACTACGAGGCACAGAAATTCAAGAAGGCCCTGGACGCGATAACCCTCTACAAGGAGAAATTCCCACAGGGCGAGGACATGGCGACAGCGCTCTACCTGGAAGCCAACATCTACATCCCCGGCGGCAGCTACATCAAGGCCCTGGACATCCTGCAGGAGGTCATTGTCAAGTATCCGGGCTCGGACATGGCCGCGAGGTCAAGGGAGCGGGCAGAGGCCGTGATAACCACATACGCGGATTCCCTCAGGGCAAGGAACTACTCCTCCTGGAAGGTTCCCGATCTCAAGTCCACCTATGAGTTCGTGCTCGCGGCAAAGCTCGTCCAGACAGGGGACACCCTTGCCGCGGCTGGCGCGCTGTATGGGTTCGCGAAGAACAACCCGGCGTCCTCCAAGGCGCCAGACGCCCTGTATTCCGCGGGGTATTTCTTCTACATGAAGGGGGACGCGAAGGGCGCGAAGGACGCGTTTGAGCACCTCCTTGGACAGTTCCCGGCCTACGAGAACAAGGAAACCGCCGTGTTTCTCCTGGGCGCATGCTTATACCAGCTTGAGCTCTATGACGGCGCGATATCCATCCTCAGCACCTACACCAGGGATTTCCCCGGGGGAAAGTTCTCCGGGGACGCGCTGAAATTCATCGGGTTTTCCTACATAAAGAAGGACAAGCCAGACGACGCGAAGGCTTACCTGGAGGCCGCCGCGTCGGCCTACGACTCACAGGGCAAGAAGGACGAGGCAAAGGAGATAAGGAAGATAATCAAGGGGTTGAAATGATGGCCCTCTATTTCCATGGCACCCATGACATTACCCGATCATGCCCTCTTTGATTGACCCCTCCGAGCTCATAAAGATAAAAAACTTCAGGCTCCGGGTGCGGGGAGCGGTTGAGGGATTCCTGGTCGGCGCGCACAGGAGCCCCTACCATGGTTTCTCAGCGGAGTTCTCGGAGCACAGGGCCTACACGCCAGGGGATGACCTCAGGTGGCTGGACTGGAAGGCCCTGGCGAGGACGGGAAGGCTCTACACAAAGGTCTTTGAGGAGGAAACGAACCTGAGGGCATACCTGATGGTGGACACATCCGGGTCAATGGCCTACGGGAACAAGATGGAATACGCGGCCTGGCTTGCCGGCGCGCTCGCCTACCTTCTCCACCTGCAGCACGACGCGGTGGGCCTGGTTCCATTCTCCGAGGGCATAGGGGAGGTCATGCCACCCAGGACCGGCAGGGTCCACTTTGACGCGCTCCTGGCAAGGCTGGCGAAATTATCCCCATCAGGGAAGACCTCGCCCAAGAGGGCGTTCCTTGAACTTGCTGGACTCGCCAGGAAAAGGGGCCTGGTGATACTCATATCAGACCTGATGGCCTCGCCGGACGAGGTGATGAGGGGCGCGAGGGCGTTCCGTTTCAGGAAGCACCACCTCATGGTCTTCCATGTGCTGACACGGGAAGAGAACCAGCCGCCGGAGAAACCGGGCCTATACGAGGACATGGAAACGGGCCAGCGGGTCCGTTTCCATCCATCCACAGGGGCAGATAGCTACGCCAGTGCCTTCGGCGCCTGGAAAACAGCGATAGAGGCTGGCCTGACCGACGCGGGCGCGGAGTATCACGGGCTGAGAACGGACACGCCCCTCTCAAGGGCCCTCTCAGCGTTCATGGCCAAGAGGGCGAGGATGCCATGAGTCTGGTTGCTCGTTGCTTGATGGCGCAGGCGCCTTGCCTGCTTTGGCGGTTCGGGGCGGCCTCGCCCCGACTATCAGGGGAATTTTGATGGGAACTCATAACTTGTTTAACCGGGAACCGGGAACCGGGAACCGGAGTTGTTGCTCGTTGCTTGTTGCCCGTTGCCCCTCAGAGGCCGGGAACCAGGAACTATTCCATACCCCTGGTGGAACCAAGGCCGCTAACCAAAAACCAACAACCAGGAACCAGGAACCATGTTTCTAGGCAATCCCCTCGCGCTGTGGTTCCTGCCCCTGGCTTCAGTGCCGGTGATAATCCACCTCATATCAATCTTCTGGCAGAGGAAAAGGCCCTTCCCATGGATTGACCTCCTCTCATCCGCCAGGGCCGAGGGGAAAAAGTGGCGAAGGATAACCGAGTGGCTCATCCTTGCCGCGAGGACCCTCGCGATAGCCGCCGCAGTCCTCGCGTTTGCCAGGCCCAGGATAGGAAAGGCTGGCGGTGAAGTATTCGTTGATGTGTCCGCGAGCATGGAGCCATATTCCTCCTACCTGGAGATACCCGGGGCACGCTATTTTACCGGGAGGGTCTGGAACGCGTGGACAGGGGTAAAAGGGGAAAGGGGAGACCCTGCAAAAGCGCTCGCGGGGGCCTCCGGCTACATCGTCTCGGATTTCCAGGCACATGAGTGGCGAGGGGTAAAAATGAGGGGGTCGGTGCCGGTAGTGGTTCCCGAACCAAAGGAAGAGAATGTGGCCATAGTCTCGGCCATGCCCGAGACCCCGACGCCATCCGGGGCGTTCAGCCTTGAGCTGGTCATCAGGAATTATTCCCCCAGGACCCAGACCAGGTCAATAATCGTCACAGGTGGAAACTCAACCTATCAGGCGCAAGCACCGACCGTCCACGCGGTCACAACTGAGCTGGGACCTGAGAGAGAGACGACCATCGTGGCGCGGATAGAGCTCCCGCCGGGGGTGACCGGTCTCATGGCAATATCCGAGCCGGAAGACCTCCTCGCGTTTGACGACACCTGCTACATCCCAGTCGCGTCAATGCCGGAGGCGGATTGCGAGCTCCTCTCGGACAACCCGTTCCTCAGGGCCGCGCTGTTTCCCTCGGGCTACCCTTCGCCGATAAGGGAGGTTCCGGGCGCGGAGATAGCAGTCGTAGTGGGCGAACCAGCCGCGGGGAGAAAGGGCATCGCCTTCATCCCCGACACCCAGACCGCGGCCCGGGGCGGCGTCAGGTGTGGAATCCTGGACAACGCCAGCGCCCTCTCAGGCAGGGCAGTCGTGAAACAGGGAATCTACTTCAGGGATGGGACGCCGCTTTTGAAGGACGACGCTGGCAGGGCAATAGCGGTCCGGTGGGGAGACTGGGTTCTCGTGGGATTCAATCCTGTCCCGGAGGCAACTGACATGGTTTTCAGGGGTGATTTCCCGGTCCTGGTCTGGAACTGGGTCCTCTCGCTGGGAGAGGCCCCCATGGCCCATGGGGTGACCGTGGGCGAGATGGTAGACCCTGGCCCGGGCGAGGGATTCATAACCGGCCCCGAAGGCCGTCTCGCGCGCAGGGTCTTTTCACCCGGCAAGCCGGGCTTTTACATCCTGATGGAGGGAGGAAGGCCCAAGAGCCTGTTCGCGGTCAATGTTGACAGGGCCGAATCCGATCCGGAAAGGCTCTCTCCCCAGGAAATCAGGGGCGCGTTCGGGGCCGAACCGGTGACCCTGGAGGGATTCCTGAGGGAAAGGGGAAAGCTCGTGGACATGGCTCCGTGGCTCATGGTTCTTGCAATCGCGCTCCTGGCCGCGGAGGGTTTGTGGCTGGGGGGGCGCGCGGCCTTGCGCGCGCGCAAGGCCCGAGATTAAAATTTGCTGGCTAACCAGAAGGAGGTTACAGATGAAAGGCAAAGGAGCAATTCTCGTCGCTCTGATGACGAGCGCGCTGTGGGCCTATGGCCCCAGCTACCAGACCGTGGAAGGGGTCCAGCGTGTCTATGCCGCGACTACCCCTGGCATGAATGGCCTCATCATAAACATGATCAGGCTCAACGGGTCTGTCAACAACTTTGACACGACCGACCTGACCGATGGCGGTAGCTACATACAGTTCAGGGACAGCCGGGGCTACGGTGACCTCTGGTTCGGTCTTGGCTACTCGGTGCCCTGGTTTGAGGTCGGGCTCACAGGTAACGCCAAGGGCGACGCGTGGGACAAACAGGGTGAGAGATCCGGGCAATCCCGCGAGGACGCTTATAACCGCTCATCCGCGCCTGGTTGGGGGGACCTGGGCCTGGTCATAAAGGGTTGTTATCCCCTGGCTAACAAGCAAATAGGCCTGGGTGCGACATACGAGATGACCTTCCCGACCGGGGACGAGGGCTTTGAGATAATAGACACCACGGATACCTGGGGCATAAGGAACAAGGGAGGATACTGGCGGACATTCACCTATGGAGATCTCAGCTTTGGCGGAAGGTTCCTTATGAGCTACATGCTCTGGCGCGAGGAATACATGCAGTCCCTGGGCGTTCACCTGAACCTTGGATACAACACCAAGTCAGTGAGCGACAAGACCGACGATGTGTTCATAGGCGGCATAGCGGTAATGGCCGCCCTGGGCCTGTTCAAGCCCTTCGTGGAGGTCTATACCGAGCAGTTCGTCAGGGACACCGCCGATAACCACGGCGCTGGCCCCACATACGGGGTCCTGGGTTTCAGGCTTGATTTTGGAAATGGCCTGGTCATGGACTTCGCTGGCGAGAAGATGTTCGGGGACAGAGAAACCGACAACGACTTCAACCAGAGCTTCCCGCCGGACTTCTGGCTCACCACCTGGAAACCCACCTGGGGAGGTTGGTTCGCGCTGAACTACACCTATGTGTTCACCAAGCCGGAGAGGAAGCCGGCCCCCGGAGCAATAGCTGTCGCGGTCATGGATGATGAGACCAAGAAGGCCATCGAGGATGCCACTGTCGGGGTTCCAGAAGCATCCATAATGCCCAAGCAGGTCAACCCCGCGACCGGATTCATCAAGATTGACTCGGTCGTGGCTGGCCAGTATACGGTTCAGGTCACCGCTCCCGGCTACGAGGCATACGCCGGGGTCACCATTGTTGAGGCAGGCGGCATAGCCCAGATGAATGTCTTCCTCAAGAGGACAAAGCCAACCGAATGCGTGGTGGTCGGCCGTGTCGTGGACGCTGAAACCGGAGCGCCAATAGGCAACGCTGTCATCACCTTCCCCCAGACCGCGGGCATGGGAGTCCTGAATGTTGAGGCGCAGGCCGGCAGCTTCAAGGCAGAGAAGGTTCCCCCTGGAACCCACACTGTCCAGGCCGCGGCGCCCGGCTACCAGCCCGGTTCCCAGATGATCACCCTGCAGGCTGGCGAGAGCTACACGGTTGAGTTCAAGCTGACAAAGGAGACCCCGAATGTAGCGGTTGTCACGGGCAGGGTCTATAATGTCAAGGACAACACGAGCATAGCCAACGCATATGTGACCATCACCGGCGGGACATCCCAGCCAAGCCCAGCAAGCTCTGGCACCGACGGCATCTACAGGATAGAGAATGTGGCCCCCGGAACCTACACGATAAAGTGCACCGCGCCCGGATACAAGGAGGTCTCCGAGGTCATAACCCTGGCAAAGGGCCAGGTCCTCATCAAGGACTTCCCCCTGACGCCATCGGTCACCAAGGGAATGCTGGTCGTGCAGGTCGTTGACAAGAAGACCGGCAATCCCCTGCCAGCGAACCTGACCTTTGTCGGCACATCCCTCCCTGTTGCCTCAACCGATCCCTCAACCGGCGTGTGGCAGGGCGAGGTCCCCACGGGGACTTACACGGTCAACGCGGTCGTGACCGGTGGACTCACCGGCTATGTTCCCGCTGTTAAGACAGCCGTGGTTAACGAGGGCGCCGCGACCGAGCTCAGGATAGAGATGGTCAAGAAGGGCATAACCATAACCTTCAGGAACATCTACTTCAAGGTTGCCTCGGCCGTCCTCCTGCCAACAGCAGAGCCCGCTCTGAACGAGATCCTTGCGTTCATGAACGAGAACCCAACCGCGAAGGTTGAGATCCAGGGCCACACCTCCACCGAAGGCACGACCGAATACAACCAGAAGCTCTCCGAGAACAGGGCAAACTCTGTCCGTTCGTGGCTCATAAAGAACGGGGTATCCTCGGACAGGCTTGTCGCTGTAGGCTACGGCGAATCCCAGCCAGAGGTTTTCCCCGACAACACAGAGGCCGAGCGCGAGCTCAACCGCCGTGTTGTCATAAAGGTCATAGGAGAGATAGGCCAATAAATCATATCCAAAAACGGTTAGCCCCCGGCCCACGCGCCGGGGGCTTTTTGCCACCAAGGAGGCCGGCTTCCTGATTTAACTTGAAACACAGCGGGCCAACGGTTTATAATATAAAGAGATGGAGGTGTTAACATGATGAATCTTTTTATAACCCTGCTGGTCTCGCAGGGCCTCTTCGCGAAGACATTCGGCGGGACCAACTACGACCGCTCCGCCTTCGTGATCCAGACATCAGATGGCGGCTACGCGGTCGCTGGATGGTCACAGAGCTTTGGCGCGGGCAACGGCGATTTCATGATCCTGAGGCTGGCCTCGGATGGCTCCCTGATCTGGGCAAGGACAATCGGCGGAGGGAGCGCTGACTGGGCATATTCAATAGTTCAGACAACCGATGGAGGCTACGCTGTCGCTGGATTGACATACAGCTACGGCGGAGGCAATGGCGATTTCTTCATCATAAAGCTGGCCTCGGATGGCTCCCTTACCTGGGCAAGGACATTCGGGGGAACGGGCGCGGACGCGGCCTACTCCATGGTCCAGACAGCCGACGGTGGCTATGCCGTTGCAGGGGCCACGGCCAGCTACGGCGCGGGAAACAACGACTGTCTGGTCCTGAAGCTGAACCCGGACGGCTCCCCGGCCTGGGCGAAGACATACGGCGGTGCCAACCGGGACGACGCCTGGTCAATAATCCAGACCCCTGACGGGGGCTATGCTGTCCTCGGGTGGTGCTGGAGCTTTGGCGCTGGCTCGGCTGACTTCCTCTTGCTCAAGCTTGATGCTTCCGGAAATATCTCCTGGGCAAAAACCTACGGCGGGGACTCAACCGAGTGGGGATACTCCATAATAAGGACATCTGACGGCGGCTACGCCATTGGCGGAAACTCATACAGCTTCTCCCAGCAGGGCGTCGTCGTCCTAAAACTCAACGCGTCCGGCGATCTGCTCTGGACAAAAAGACTCTGGGGCAACGCGCTCCGAACCCTCATACAGACCTCTGACGGCGGCTACGCCTTTGCCGGAGCGCACAGCAATTTCCCTATATACAAGCTTGACGCGTCTGGCAACTTCAGCTGGGCAAGGATCTTCGGCGGGAGCAGTGATTTCGCCTACTCGGTCTTCCAGACCTCTGACAACGGCTACGCGCTCGCGGGAGAGGTGAGCAGCTATGGCGCCGGCCTCCTAGATTTCATGCTCCTGAAAGTGGACCAGAACGGGAACTACCCCGGCTGTGTCTCAACCTATTCCTCTGCGGTGTCCAACTACTCCTTTACTACTGGTTCACCTTCGGTTATTGACGGAACGCCCGCGGTCGGCACAACGACCCCAAGCCCGACCGTGACCACGCCAGGCCTGACCATTGTTAACGCGTGCTCGCCGGTGGGAACAGAGGAGTTTGAACCCGGCAAAAGCCGGCCCTGGATAACATGCTCGCCTGTCTCGGGCGGCGTGCTCTTCATCTCCGCGGAGGAGACAGGTATCAGGATATACGCGGTTGACGGGAAGCTCGCATACGCGGGGCAATTGCAGAAGGGCGAGAACCGGATAGGCCTGGAAACCGGGGTCTGGCTCTGGACGGCCGGCGCTGTAGGGGCAGGTCCCTGTTCCTGCCCTGTTTACAAGGGAAAAGCGATCGTCCGGTAGGATAAGAACAACAGGCGGCCCGCGCGCCCCACGGGTCTCCGTAGGAATGTAAGGTACGAATTTTTATTGATTCCGGGCTTCGTCAGGGATTAGAATATATGCCTGTAGAGGAGGACAGAATGAAAAGGTACATATACCTGCTTGTGATTCCGGTCGTCCTGGCAGGCTCCCAGTGGGTCAGGGTCTCTGGCGGAGACGGATACGACTGCATCAGCTCTCTGGTAGCCACCACGGATGGCTACGCGGTCGCGGGCCGAACCTCCAGCTTCGGTGCTGGAGTATGGGATGTCCTTCTGTGTCGCTTTGACGAAGCAGGACACATCCTGTGGACCAGGTGCCTCGGAGGGCCATACAGCGACTACGGACTTTCCGTTGCCACCACATCAGATGGTGAATTCACGGTCGTGGGGCAGACCACCAGCTTCGGCACGGGAGCGTGGGACATAATCCTGTCCCGGTTTAACGCCTGGGGAGATCACCTGTGGACGAAAACCCTGGGAGGGCAGGACTACGACATCGGCTGGATTATCCTGGGGTTAGAGGATGACGGAGTGCTGGTTGGTGGCCAGACCTGGGGTTACGGCATGGGGGGTGCGGACATGATCCTGTCCAGGCTTAACGCCTCCGGAAATCACCTCTGGAGTCGTGTTCTGGGCTGGAATGGCTCGGATGGCCTCAAACAGCTTATACGAACCTCTGACGGAGGGTTCGCGCTTGCGGGTACCACGGACAGCTACAGCGGAAATCCCGATATGATCGTATGCCGGCTTGATTCCCTGGGCAATCCTCTCTGGGCTACGGTGGTGGGTGATACCGCTGTATTCCATTACCAGAACGGCGACTCAGCGATAGTTCTGGAAAACGATTACGGTCTCGGTCTCGTCCAGACCCCCGATGGCGGGTTCGTGATCGTGGGATACATTTCAAATTCTCACACCTACACCAACAACATCGCAATCTGGCGCTTTGACCAGCTGGGACGCTATCAATGGACAAAGCTGCTGAAAGGCCCCGGCTCTGGCGAGGCCCGCTCCGTGATCCTTGCACCGGAGGGAGGGTTCGTTGTCACCAGCCAGACAACCGGCTACGGCGCGGGTAGCAAGGATATAATCCTGTCACGGTTTGACGCCTCCGGCCAGCACATTTATAGCAGTGTGGTGGGCGGCGCCGGCGCTGACACTGCGCCGGTTCTTGTCCTCACCCCTGACAACGGCTTTCTCGTGGCAGCGCAGAGCGAGAGCTTTGGCGAGGGTTATATGGATATACTTCTCTCCAGGTTTGACTCCCAGGGAAACACCTGCATCGGGGAGTCAGTTTACCCATCGGTAGCTTGGAGAAAACCATATGTAACTGATACGATACCACTCTCCAGCTCCATCACCCCCACAATGACATCAGCAAATCCTACCCTGGCCAGTCCTATGCTGGAGGACACCCTCATCTGTCCAACCACCATCGCGGAGTATGCCCGCGAACCCGGCACATCCCTGACGGTTTTTAACAATACCGTGAGGTTCATCCTCTCTGAACCGGGCCACATTCGGCTTTCGGTCTACGATCCTGCGGGCAGGCTCGTGGCCAGGCCAGTGGACGAAGGAATGGATGCGGGTAGACATGAGGTAATCGTCCAGCTTGCTCCTGGCGTCTATTTCCTGGAACTGGCGGCCGGGGACGGGATTCTCAGGACCAAAGCCCTCGTCAGATAGACACGAAAGCCAGGGGAGCGTATTGTTTCAAAATTATAGATCACCGGAGCGGGGGGTCGCGGGACAACCTCTTTTCCCCTTATAATTTGTGACTATGAGAAACCTGATCGTTTTTTCAATTCTCCCATCCGTTCTTCTGGCCTACACCAAGGACTCGGTCATGGTCACCATGAGGGACGGGATCAGGCTCAACACCAACATCTACAAGCCCTCTGACACGGTTGACTTTCCCCTGCCTGTCATCCTGATGAGGACGCCATACGGCGCGGATGGCGTTGACAACGACCCCTGGGGCATCATGAACATAACCGATGTCCACAGGTATGTCCTGGTGGTGCAGGACACCAGGGGCAGGTTTGAATCAGAGGGCACCGACTCGGTCTTCCTTGACGATGGCTGGCGAGACAACAAGTGGGACGGCTACGACTGCATTGAGTGGATAGCGGGTCAGGCGTGGTGTAATGGGAAGGTTGGCACATACGGCGGCTCTGCCGTGGGCATAACACAATACATGGCGTCTGGCGGCGTCCCCCCTCACTTCACCTGCGGATTGCCCATCATGGCCGCGTGGGACCTCTACAGGCACGGCACCATGATAGGCGGGGAATACAGGCAATACGATGTTGATGGGTGGCTCGCTGGCCAGGGCTCTTTATACATGAGGGAATACTGGTTCTCGCACCCGGACAAGGACACCACCTGGGCGTGGCTTGATGTCTCGTCCCGAAGGGAACTTGTGGATGTCCCGTTTCTCCACATTGGAGGTTGGTATGACATGTTCTCCCAGGCTACATACGAGGCGTTCTACGACCTGCAATACTTCGGGGCGGCTGGCGCAAAAGGAAACCAGAAGCTGGTGATGGGGCCGTGGTCTCACGGATCCATGGGGGGCAATCAAGTTGGGGAGATAACCTTTCCTGAGAACGCAATAATTGGCCTTGACACCCTTGCCTGGCCCTGGTTTGACTACTGGCTTAAGAACACGGGCGCAATAAGCGGCCCAGCGGTAAGGTATTACCTGATGGGGCCTGTGGACACCGTGGGCTACTGGAACTCCTGGCAGGACTCGGATACCTGGCCCGTGCCAAGCTATCCGGCGGTGCTTTATCTCAGGGGAAACAATCTCCTTTCCCTTGAGGCTCCGGGGAACGAACCGTCTCAGACATACACATATAACCCGCGGAATCCGGTTCCAACGGTTGGCGGGACAAACCTGATACTTCCCCAGGGGCCCCGCAACCAGGCAGATTCGGTCTGGCTAAGGCCGGATGTCCTGGTCTATGAGACAGAACCACTGACATCGGACGCGGTGATAACGGGTAATATATGGCTGAGGCTCTATGCCTCGTCGGACAGGTATGACACTGACTTCACCGGGAAGCTGGTTGACATATACCCCGATGGCCGCAGGATGCTCATCGCGGACGGGATACTCATGGCGAGGCACCGGCTTGGCTACGACACCTCTGCGTTGCTGACGCCGGGCGAGATATACGAGTTCAACATTGACCTCTGGCCAACCGCGTATGTGTTTCCAGCGGGCCACAGGATAGGCCTGGCCGTTTCATCCTCAAACTGGCCCCGTTTCAGGGCAAACCCGAATGTGGCTGACCCGCCTGGCCAGGAGACAGACACGCTGATAGCCCACAACACGATATATCACAACGCGTCGCACCCGTCGGCTCTCTTACTGCCCGTGGTCAACGGCTGGTCAGTAGGCGAGTCCGCTGGCAAGCCGGGGCCGGGGCTTACTTTCTCCCCCAATCCGTTCAGGATGACCTGCGAGGTCTCTTTCTTCCTGCCGGAGGCCGGGCCGGTTTCCCTGAGGATCTATGACATATCCGGCAGGCTTGTGGAGACGCCCCTGTCCGGCAGGGGCAACCAGGGCAAGAACACGGTCAGATTTGGCGAGGGCCTTGGGCCAGGGGTCTATTATATTGTTCTGGAGACAGAGGACAAAAGGGTGAACAGAGGAGTTATAAAAGTAAAATAGAAGCTCTATGGGTAGAAAGAAAAGACCCAGGGAAGGACAAAGATACGGGGACAGAGTTAATCGCCTCATCATATCAGAGCACGCCATCGCGAGGGTAATGGAGGACATTACTATCGGGCGCGACGAGGCCATCAGGGTAATCAGGGAAAGCGTATCGCAGGCCAGGTATGTCAGGCATTCCCTGTTTCAACAAGGAAGCACATGGAAAACAAACACCTGGTATTTCTGTGTAATGCACCCCTAATTCTGAGACACATTTGAGACCCTTTTGGTTTACACTTCAGCATGTTGTTTCTCCTTCTTGAACTCAAGATATGCCTCCTTCGGGGTTCGGTAGCCCAGGGCCATGT
>Ga0172366_10002589_pt1 | contig 14211 bp, 11 predicted proteins | sample LakKivSesite69cm_FD_114533 | JGI IMG/M metagenome (GOLD analysis project Ga0172366, IMG submission 114533) | Sediment microbial communities from Lake Kivu, Rwanda - Sediment site 69cm | ecosystem: Environmental > Aquatic > Freshwater > Lake > Sediment | place: Rwanda: Western Province, Lake... | reverse complement strand
TTCGAACCGTGGTTTTCCCTGCACAACAATAAAATTCAGCATGGATTGCTGAAAATCATATCCTTCAGAGACAACCAGTGTGTTATTACCCGCTGTACGCCTTAAAACCTGGTCTATCTTAAAACCTTCCTCTTTATTAACATAAAGGACATGAACTTTTTCAAAATCCTTTAACTCTCTGAAAAGGAATATTTTGATTGGTTTATTCTGGATAAATTTCCGTGTCTTAGCCATGTTGTACAGTTCCCAGTACAGATCCACATTATTCCCAAGAACACCGATTTTAAAATCAGCATGACTTTGCAGACTGTCATCCCATTCAACGTATTTTGAAATATCAAGGATATACAAAGCCCTGGTGGAATTATCGAATCCTCCCTGAGCATAGATTGACGGGTATATCAGAACCAGAAGTACCATCCCCGTCATAACTTTATTCAGAAAAACTTTCATATGAAAAAATTGGATTTTATAATTTAAAGCCCTGTCCTTTTAAATTGGTTAATTTACTGAATTTCTATTTATGTATGTCCTTGTTTTGCAGGGTTTACATGTACATTTTCCTATACCTTAACCGGATCTCATGTGTCTGCGGTTGAAGGCCCATATTCCCAGAATAAAATATATAACCGTCATTGCTGTAAGAGCGAATATTTCAGGTAGCGTCTGCCCGGGTTTCTCCCCCATTATTAAAACTTTATTCAATGCCGTGATAGCATGGGTGGGCGCCAGGATACCGTTCAGTGTAAAATCGAAATTCCCAACCGAAAAGAGAACTCCTCCATTAAGAGGCATCGCTGCCCCGGTAAAAAACATGAAAATCAGCATGGGAAAGGTCCCTATTATTGCAATGTCTCTTATAGAACGGCAAAATGCGGCAAATAACAGAGAGAAAGCAATGACTGATACTGCTGTCAGAAAAGAAATCAGGATCATGTACCAGGCAGTCCCTGGAATGATCGAATATCCTATTGCTATGCATGTTAAGAGTGCCAGTACTACTGATATGGCTGCAATTATTATCTGTATAAGGGAAATTCCGGCCAGGAAAGATATGGCAGACAGGTTTGACATTTTTAACCTTTTAATAGTCTGTGTTTCAGATTCCCTCACAAATGCAGCAGATGCAGAAAACATCATCATGATTATGGCAAGTATCAGTAAACCAGGCACATATAATTCAAAATCGGAACGTGAACCTGAGTATCCAAGTTGCGTTTCAGTCCATCCCACCGGCATTTCATATTTTTTGTACCCTCCCATGAATTGATTGAATAATTCCTGTGTCCATACTGCTCCTATTATATAGTGCATATCTGTGACATTACCTGCCAGTTCAAAGAGTGCCGGTTTCTTAATTAATGCAGGATCGCTCAGCATGGCAGTAGTAAAATCTTCAGGTATTACCAACAAAACGTCAGCTTTTTTGTTATTGAGATTGGCAATAGCTTCATCACGGGTTTTTGTGACAGAAAAATACAGCATGGCTTCTTCATTCTTCAAAGCTCCCTGTTCCAGGGAGCTGACCAGTGAATCTCCAAGGTTCACCGGTATGCCAAAAAATAAAATACCCCCTTTATCCTTATTGACGAGTATCACATTGAAATTCGGATTTTCAGCTTCCAGCATAAGGTAATAGACAAAAATGAAGAAGGGGGCCAGCAGTACTACAATTAACAGGATCCAGTAATCCCTGATCTGTTCTTTTATACCTTTCACAAAAACAAAATACCATTTCATTCTCTTAAACTCCTCCCTGTTAAATGAATAAATACATCTTCAAGGGTGTTTTCCCTCATGTTCATTTCAATTACCTGAATATTTTCAGATTCCAGTATTTTATATACAGCATGAACAGCTTCGATAATTCTTCGTGCCCTGATTACCAGTTTCTCACCCGTCCTGTTTACTGTAAGTGCTTGATTTCTTAACAGGTTTATTGCCCGTTCTACCGCTGTAACATCATCATAGTGTATGGTAAGTTCAAGTTTATCCCCTTCTCCGATAGATTTTTTCAGGTTCCCTGGAGTATCGAGTTGCAACAGCTTCCCCCTGTCAATAATAGCAACCCGGTCCGATACTCTTTCAGCCTCATCCATATTTTGTGTGGTGAAAATGACGGTTTTATCTTTTGCAATATTGACAATAAAGTCTCTTACCATCAGCCGGCTCTGCGGATCAAGACCTGCTTCAGGCTCATCAAAAACAACAAACTCCGGATCATGAATAAGTGCCATTATTACACTAAGCCTGCGTTGCATACCTCCCGACAGGGTGTTGGCCAGTTTATTTCTCTTTTCCTGTAACCCGAGAGTGGAAAGTAGCATATCAGCCCGTTTCCTGGCTATGGCAGCAGGTATATCATACATCTGTCCCATAAAAACCAGCTGCTCAAAACAGGTCAGCTTTGGCCATATGATAATGTTCTGCGGACAAATGCCCACTTTCTCCTGGATCTTTTTTTTCTTTGAGTATATTATTTTTTGACCATTTATAAATACCTCACCATCTGTCGGCTTCAGAAGCCCGCATATCATCAGGATAGAGGTTGTTTTCCCAGCTCCGTTTGGTCCGAGAAATCCAAAAACTTCACCTTTCCTGATTTGCATTGACAGATGATCCACCGCCTGCAGATCCTTGTAATATTTCGTAAGATTTATTATTTCTGCTGCACCCTTAAAATTTGTTTCTCTCTCCATTTTTCAGTTTATTATCCCAGTGGCTTTAATAAATCATCATAGTAGTGATTGCAATGGCTTTCATTGCTCAATTCAGCTCTCAAAGTAATGTTCTGCAGGGAAATGTTTTCGTATTTCGTAACAGGAAATTCTTCCAGCTCGCCATAAATAACTTCCTTTAACTTCAAATCTTTGTCCTTTTTCCCGTCATATTCATTAATCCGGCAAATGACGGTATTTACATAAAAATAAATAATTGCCGAAGTAAATCAAATAATCACTAACAATACATTGGCAAAGGCAGGGTATATGGGATTTATGGCCTCAAAAAATGTCGGTCAGGAACTATCATTTTGACAGACAGCCAAATAAATTGACCTGTGATTAATAAACAATAATTAAAATCTATTAAATTAACCGCATGTTACCTGTCGAAACAGATAGCTGATTTTGTCATAATATTAATTGTTAGATGTATGAAAAAAACCGCTTATATTTCAGCAGCTCTGGCCTTCATCATTCTTAGCTTTGGGTTGTTAGGCACTCTTTATCATGTTCCCCTGAGCCACTACCTGTTATCAATTGGTTTATTGTTGCTGTCAATTTCAATGATAATTTTCTATACAATAGATAAACAGTTAATGTATGTGGTAGGCTCCATTTCCTGTATTCTGCCTATTACTGGTTTGTTATTCAGACAGTTGAACCTTCCTGGAGCTAATTTCCTGGTTGCACTGGGTTTAATGGCATTCGCTCTTTTATTTATTCCCTGGTTTACAATAAAGTCTTATAAAAAATGAACTACCCAGTTATTGGCTCTATTCCTGTTAACTTAATGCTATAAAAATCTCATTTGTAATCAGGCCATCATATCCGGAAGGTTGATCTTTTTATTTTCAGTCTGTGAACCTGACGATGCTGTATATTTTATCCATTTCCATGGAAGGGAATTCTTCAATTTTAATGAAATCCCGGCCTTTAAATTCAGGTTCATATATGATATAATACCCCTGACCAGATGGTTCATCTGCTGTTTTTACAGGTTCCTTCCATTCTTTCGTAAGATAGTATATTGTATGAACCGGTAATTTGGTGCCTTTCATGAATTTTAGTTGGTCCGATCCATATTTATTTGCTATCTCAATAGCCCTGTCACGGCATATTGAGGCAGGGCCTGTCTGTTCTCTTGACGGAAGTACAAACCAGTCGAATCCTATCCTGAAAACAAGTAAAAGAACTGCAAATGTATAGAGCTGCAGTTTACTCTGTTTCCATATCAGATAGATAAGCAATATGATACAAACTGAAATGACAATGCTTTTAAATACTGGTGCCGGAACAAAATTAGTCACCGGATGGATAGCAAAAACAACTGTTATAATTGCAAGGATGATTCCGGTTAAAATGAACAGGTATGTTATTATTCTAAAATAGATATCCTGTTCCACTTTATTTAACTGGTAGATCAACAATAATACCGGGAACAAAAGGCTGGCATGTATGAACAGGAACCTTCCGTATGTATCGGCAGAAAACCAGAAGATAAGAATATTGGCAGCGAACAGGAGCAGGCTGAAAATCATGAAATCATCTTTCCTGATCATCTGCCAGGACTTTTTGCGGAGGAAATATATTGTAAAAGCCGTCCATGGCACGAAATGATATAGAAACTCAAACGGGAAAGTAAAAAAATGTTTCAGTGTTTTTATAAAGCTGACATTCAGTGCTGTTTTCTGGGTGGACTCAGAAACCAGTGTGTTTAAAATGTCGGAAAAAGTTCCTGGATTTCTTATCAAATAAACCAGGTAGTAAGAGCCTATGATGACAATGAACAGTAATATCCCGGCAAAATGGGACAGGGAAAGAAGTTTCCTGAAATTCTTTTTATAAATAAACCATACGAGAAGACTTGCTGCCTGAAAATATACTGAAGGCAATCCTTTCATAAGGAAAGTAATACCGGTAAGAAAATAAGTGATTACAAACAACAGCAGGTACTTTTGTTTCTGATACAGGTAGAATATTGTCATCAGGCTCAGGTACTCAAGAGCAGAAAAAGCGATATCTATCAGGCCATAAAAAGAATCATAAAAAAGTATACGCCCGCATGTAATGAACATGATTGCTGCCAGAAAAGAATTTACCCTGCCCAGCCGCTTACGCGTCATAAAAAAGATAATTATTGAATAAATAATTAAAGAAACAACAGCTACCAGTCTCAGGGTAAATTCATTATAATTACCTGTTATCTTATAAAATAATGCTATGATCCAGTTATATAAAGGGGGTTTTTTCAAATATATTTCTCCGGCTATGGTTGGAGTTATATAATCATTATTAAAGATCATTTCCATAGTCACCACTGCTCTTATGGTCTCATCATTCAGAAGGGGATGAACATCAAGATTGATCAATAATGCCGGAAACAGAAGTAGCAGAAATATAAGGACAATGAGCCATTGTCTCCCGGAAAGATAGTCAGCGATAGTCATTCTTGTTGTCAAATAATCAATGCGTTATTAAAGAAAGGAACAGGATAGAATACCCGGAGGGCCTGACTAAACAACGGGAAGTGTCCAGGGTGCTCTGTACCTTGCATGGATAAACTTGTCAGCTTCCGGATCATTGATAAAGCTGTTGTTCACCTCATCCCAGAATACTTTCCTGCCTGTCCTGAAGGCTATATTACCCAGGTGAGCAATTTTGGCAATATGTGCGCCAATCTCAACATCTGCATTGGATTTTTTCCTGGTCCTGATACATTCAAGAAAATTCATCACATGATAATCAAGACCGGAGATTTTATTATCACGTTTTTTTAATGGTATTCCTTCCATTTTGGGTTTCCCGTTAACATCGTTATCAGGGATCACTTCCCATCCATTTCTGTCGACAACCAGGGTTCCGAATTCGCCTATATAAGCAACCCCATGTTCTCTTCCATATGATCCACCATATATTCCGATGGTATGGTCCCAGATAAGCCCGAAATTCTGAAACTCATAAATTGTCTGTTGTGTATCAGGAGTTTCCATGGCATCATTCGGAAAAGCATATTTCCCTCCTGAAGACATGACCGACTTCGGTACATAAATATTCATGCCATATAATCCATAATCAAGCAGGTGAACTCCCCAATCAGTCATTAATCCACCTGCATAATCCCAGAACCATCGGAAAGTAAAATGAAAACGATTCCTGTTAAACGGGCGGGCAGGTGCCGGACCCAGCCACATATCATAGTTTACTCCTTCGGGAACAGGCTCATCTGTCAGAACAGGTAATTCACCTTTCCAGCCGATATAAGCCCATACTTTAACAGTTCTTATTCTTCCCAGCTTACCGGATTGAACAAAATCGACTGCCTGTTTCCAGTGCGGATCACTTCTCTGCCATTGTCCTACCTGAACCACCCTGTTGTATTTGCGGGCAGCTTTTAGCATAATGTTACATTCCTCGATACTGTTGGCCAGTGGTTTTTCCACATAAACATCTTTACCTTCTTCGCAGGCATAAACCATAGGCAGGCAGTGCCAGTGGTCGGGTGTCCCTATGAGGACAACATCAATATCCTTCATCCCTATAAGATCCCTGAAATCCCCAAAGAGTCTGGGTTTTTTACCGGTGATAGATAACACCTCATCAGCCCGTTTATTCAGCACATTTGCATCCACATCACAGATAGCGGCACATTCTATCCCTGGCTGACCAAGAAATGATTTCAGATCTACAAATCCCATACCATTGCAGCCTATCAGGCCAACAAGAATTTTGTCATTGGCCGACACAGGCCCTGCAGCTGCAATCACCGGTTTGGTTAAAGAAGAAGCGATACTCATGGCAGTCAATGATATGGCAGATTTTTTAATGAATGATCTCCTTGATGTTTTCATGATACTTTTATTCAGTTAATGGTTCTGATATCATAAAAATACATAAATTGATTAACAGCATTTATACAGTTAATTTTTTTCAATGCTTTCTCTGATGGCAGCAATTGCAAAAATGTAATGAACATTCCTGCAAATGATCAGAAGTTCTTCTTTAATAAAACCTGCATCCCAAAGTTATTCCCATATAATTCACCTATATCTATACCAAGGTTTAATCCCATATCGATTTTGAGAGGTGATATATCAGAATATATCGTTTGGATCAAAAAGAAATGCTGACGTTTGACCGGTTCTATAGGAAAATTGTTGGTCCCAAAGTTTAAAGAATAAGTATAGAGTAATTTATAACCTACAGAATTTTTATAACCCTCCAGTCCTATATGATGTGCAATTATTTTATTGTTTCTTAAATAATCTGAAATATTCCCGGAAATATATGCAGGAGAAGTTATCAGTGGTGTACCTAAAGTTAAACCATTATATGTCCATCCTTGCTTGTAAAAACCATGATTAAAATAATTATCATTCCCGCCATATTCTTTCTGGGTTACCGGATCCCAGTTGAAGCGGCCGCTTTGATCAGTTGTATGCAGAAATTCGTACAGTATTCCTGAAATAATTGATCTTTCCTTTGCCCTTAACGTAAATCCCCACAGGCCATCTAAAATATTTTTCCATCTTTTCCCAGTTCCGTCCTCAAAAATAGTCTGCCAATAGGAACTTATGCTGTATTTTTTTAAATCAATATCCAGTCCGAAATTCCGGCTTCCTATATGATTGCCTAATGCATTATTCTTAGGTTCTCCGTTAGGCAAATAGTCAATCTCACTTTTTTTTGCAAAGAATATATCGATATAAGCTTTGAGATCATCCGGGGTTTTACCTCTTGATTGATTTATACCTCCCCACTGGGCAAAATGATGCAAACCAAAATGAACATGAACCGGTAATTTGCCTCCCAAACGAATATAAATGTATTTATGATGCAAATAAGCATCCTTTACGAAGGGCTGGATTCCGAACCAGCCATGTGATATGCCTCCCTTAAAATCCAGATAACCATAAGTAAAGGGGACAGGAGTCCAATGTTCAACATTTAAAGCTAATTCCGGAACCGGAGGGGCATTACCCGACCATAAAAGTCCACCACTCGATAAGGTACTGTCCTGATTACCAAAAGTCTCTTCCACCCGCCCTCCATAAAAGGTAAAGAAGAATATTTTCGTTTTTATCCAGGCTTGCTGTAAAAATAATTTACCCGTATTATCATATCTTCCCCAAACATCTAATCCATATGAATAATCCAATCGTTTGCTCCAGTCAATCTGTGTTCTTATTTCAGGTCTGATCCAGGCGCTGACAGGATTGAAAGATATATATCCGGATTTATTTGCTGATAACCAGAAAGGTGCATGATTGCCGTTTGCGATAATAATACCAGTTTCAACCGAAGCCTCAGGGATTTTCAATTGAGCTGTTACAATTGGAAAAGGGATTATCAGGAATAAAAAAATAATAATGTTTCTTACAGACAGGCGATTGTATCTTATTATAATTAAATCAGCAGAAATCAATGTGAACATTTTTTTACTCTAACCTGAAACGTCAAATAATCAGGGAAAAAATTATTCAACAAATATTTAATCAGAAAGTTATCAAGTTATAACCAACTTTCTGCAAGTTAAATACCTATTCAATGATCCCGAGCAGTTCCTTTGTTGTTTTTATCACGTTGAATTTCTCCTCTATCCTGTGTCGTCCCTGCATACCCATTTGCATCCTGTGTTCAGGATCATCTATCAGGCATTGTACCCAATCAGAAAAGCTCTGAACATTTTTAAACTCGGCCAGAAAACCTGTATGATTATGTTCGACCATTTCACTAATACTGCTCACGTCAAAAGCGACCACAGGTTTACCGCAGGCCATTGCTTCAAGCAGTACATTTGATGAGCCTTCATGAAGTGATGGAAGTAAAAAGATATCAATAGAATGTAAAAAGGAACACATATCGGAAACGAATCCAAGAAAAACGATTTCATTCTCAAGGCCAAGGGCAATTGTCCGGTCTTTGAGCATACTTTCCAATTTTCCTTTTCCTGCAATCAGTAACTTGAAATTAATTCCCCTGTCTTTCAGTATTTTTGCCAAATCAATCAGATACGTCTGGCCCTTCTGATCAACAAGCCTCCCCCCGTTCCCCAGCCATATTTCTCCATTTTCCTTGTTTTGATATTTAAGAAAAGGTTTCGGAAAATTAAAGTCATTTATGTCAATACAATTATATAACAGATGAATGTTTTTGTGGTCAATTAAATCAGGATTATTCTGAAGTAATGCTCTTTTCAGTTCAATCGAATTGACAATTACTCCTGTCAGCACATGTTTGAACAGTATCCGGTTGGACAACCTGTTCTTTACCGGAATAGCTGTTCCACGCCTGTAGAGTATTTTATCAAATCCAGCTAACCTGGCTACGATGCCGCCAATCTTTAAATCGTTTGATGATCCGAGGATCACCACATGTATTTTATTTTTGGTGAAGAACCGGTAAAGTTTGATGATTTTCAGTGGATTAAGAAAACTGAAGTTATTTATTTTCAGCTGCAGAACAGGAATACCGGCAGATTGAAGTCTGAATAAAAGTTCACTGTTATGGTTAGTGACTGCAAACACTTTATAACCTTCTTTTAACAGCCTTACAGAAGTCTCGTAATGCCATTTTTCCCCTCCTCCCCAAACCATATTACTGTTAATGAAACAAATTGTTTTCTCTGATAAAACCATATATCAATGTCAGTAAAGAATATTTGGAAATTAATTTATATCGCTAATTTTCTCATTGCACGGAATTATGACTTTGTTACCGGAGACAGTGTCATTTGTGATCTTTGAATTCCATCCCCTGACTTTATTTTTAACAAATGCAGAAATGATATATGAACTTAATCTATCATTTTCAAATTCTGCTTTCTGACCTTAAGTGCTATAAATATTCAGGTTGGTAAACAGGAATACATTTTTTTAGTGATAAATAAAATCTTCCTGTCTGTTTTTCATACGCGGACTAAAAGTTCGATTTAAGTGTCCACTTCAAAATCAGTGCCCATGAATATATTACTCGCAAGATATGTAACTTTCATTGATTGTCCCATATTGAATACAAATATTTCTCCCCCTTGTCCACTGTCTGCTATACTTCAACAGCAACCCCGGATCATGTATCCGCTTTGTTCTTTTGTTCTGACAATTGGCTTGTAAGGGTAATCTGATCAACCGGACTAATTATTCATTTATGAAATAGTAAATTGCCCCTGAAAATGCTTAAGAAATTATTATTTTTGGTCAATTTAAAAGGATACTTTTCACTATTTGTTAAGTTATTATGTATTAAACCTGATAATATGAAAAAAATAATCCTGTTCATCCCATTAATCTGTTTGTTTATGCAAAACTGTACTCAAAGCGGCCGTCAGATGAAATCTGCTGTTAACCCTCTGCTGGCAGAATTTAAAACTCCTTTCCAGGTACCTCCCTTTGACCTGATTTCAAACGATCATTACTTGCCTGCGATAAAAGCAGCCATAATAGAGCATAAGGCTGAAATTGAAAGAATAGTTGCCAATGCGGATGAACCGACATTTGATAACTCCATCGCGGCTTTGGCACAGAGCGGCCTTTTACTTAACAGGGTTCAAAGCGTCTTTTTCAATCAGCTCTCCTCCAACACTAATGACACGCTTGACGCCATTGCCAGGGAAGTTGCTCCCCTTATCTCCGCTCATGAGGATGACATCAGTCTCAATCCGGAATTGTTCAGGCGTGTAAGTATAGTATTTGAACATAAGGATGATCCAGTACTGACAGGTGAGCAAAAAAGATTGTTGGATAAAATCTATAAGGATTTTGTACGTGGCGGGGCCAATCTTTCTGCTGCAGACCAGGAAAAGCTTAGGGCAATCAACCAGGAACTATCCGTTTTGACCCTGAAATTCGGAGAAAATGTGCTTAAAGAGACAAATCACTTCAAACTGATAATCGAAAACCCGGAGGATCTGGCAGGATTGCCTCAATCTGTCAATGATGCTGCCGTTGAAGAAGCCCGTGCTGCGGGGTTTGAGAATAAATGGGTATTCACGACTCAGAAACCAAGTCTCATACCATTTATAACCTACGCGGATAACAGGGCTTTACGTGAAACACTTCTTAAAGCATACATCAACCGTGGCGATAATAACAATGAGTTTAATAATAAGGAGACAATTGAAAAAATAGTGAACCTCAGGCTCCAAAAAGCCAGGTTGCTAGGTTATAAAACCCATGCTGATTATGTTCTGATAGAAAATATGGCTAAAGAACCAGATAATGTGTATAAACTGCTTAATCAGTTATGGGACGCCGCTTTACCCATGGCAAAAAAGGAAGCTTTCGTACTGCAGAAAATGATCGACAAGGAGGGAGGGAACTTTAAACTTGAACCATGGGACTGGTGGTATTATTCCGAAAAGCTCAGGAAAGAGAAATATGATCTTGATGAGGAATCTTTACGCCCGTATTTCAGGCTTGAGAACGTCAGGGATGGAGCATTTGCCGTTGCCGGTAAACTATACGGTCTTCAATTCAGGGAACGGACAGATATACCCAAATATCACAAGGATGTCATGGTTTTTGAAGTGCTTGAAGCAGACGGTAGTCACAAAGGAATCTTATACATGGATTTTTTCCCCAGGGCCGGCAAAAGTGCCGGGGCATGGATGAACAGTTATAGGGATCAGTACAGGTATGAAGGGAAAAATATCACTCCTGTTATCACAACCGTGTTTAATTTTACCAAACCTACAACTGATGAGCCTTCATTATTGACCTTTGAGGAAGTTGTTACCCTGTTCCATGAATTCGGTCATGCTTTGCATGGACTGTTATCTGATTGTGAGTATATTACTTTATCAGGTACATCAGTTGCCAGGGATTTTGTTGAACTGCCTTCTCAAATAATGGAAAACTGGGCCGCTGAACCGGAAGTTATTAAAAGTTATGCCCGCCATTACCAGACTGGAGAACCAATCCCTGATGATCTGGTTGAAAAGATCAGAAAAAGCAGCCTTTTCAACCAGGGGTTTGCTACTGTCGAATACCTCGCAGCTTCATTTCTCGATATGGACTGGCACACCATTACTGCACCAATGGTATCAGACGTAGATACTTTTGAAAAGAACTCCCTGAATCATATCGGCCTGATTCCTGAAATAACTGTTCGTTACCGCAGTACGTATTTCAGCCATATATTCAACAATGATTATTCTGCAGGCTATTACAGCTACATATGGGCAGAAGTATTGGATGCCGATGCGTTTGAGGCATTCAGGGAAACCTCATTGTTTGACAAAAATACTGCTCTTTCATTTCGGAAAAATATCCTTGAAAAAGGCGGAACCGAGGATCCTATGGTATTATACAGACAATTCAGGGGTAAGGATCCTTCTATTGAACCACTTTTAAAACGCAGGGGATTACTATAATTTTCAGAATAAAGGATACACCGCATACATTACTATGAAAATTGATATTTACCAGGTCGATGCTTTTGCAGACGAACTTTTTACAGGCAACCCTGCTGCGGTATGCCCGCTCAGGAATTGGTTGCCCGACCAAACAATGCAAAAAATCGCTGCAGAGAACAATCTTTCTGAAACAGCATTCTTTGTGCCTGAAGAAAATGGTTATCGGATACGCTGGTTCACTCCGGAAACGGAGGTGGATCTGTGCGGGCATGCTACACTTGCTTCTGCTCATGTAATTTTCGTCCACCTGTCTCAGGGGAAAACGAATCGGATACAGTTTAACTCTAAATCCGGTCCTCTTTATATCAGTAAATCTGATGACCTGATCACCCTTAATTTCCCGGTTGCAAATCTTAAGAAGGTTGAACCTCCTTCTGATCTTGTCAAAGCCCTCAGTATGAAACCTGTTGAAACCTGGATAGCTTCTGACTATTTGGTTCTTCTTGATTCACAGGCTGATATTATTAAAGCCGCTCCTGATTTCAATCTGTTGCGTGCACTTGATATCAGGGGCCTGATCATTACTGCACGAGGTGATTCTGTCGATTTTGTCTCCCGTTTTTTCGCTCCCGGTGCAGGTATCAACGAAGATCCGGTCACAGGTTCCTCACATACCATGCTGACACCATTCTGGGCCCGGCGCCTGGGAAAAACTGAAATGATTGCACGACAGTTATCCCGCAGGGGAGGAACACTTTTTTGTAAATTGCTGGATGATCGTGTTGAAATCAGTGGAAAAGCTGTCACCTATCTGACAGGGATTATTTCTGTTTCCTGAGATGAATATACTGCTGGCTGTACCTAAAATACTCCCTGTTACCCGGTATGGGGGTACTGAAAGGATTGTCTGGTGGCTGGCAAAAGAGCTATCGGGTCTTGGTCATAAGGTGTACCTCCTGTCAGGTCCTGGTTCTTATTGTGAATTTGCTGCAATCCTTCCTTACAGACCTGATGTGTCTTTTAATGAACAGGTTCCGGGTGATGTGGATGTTGTTCACCTGCATTTCGAACCAGCTGAAACTCCTGAAAAACCATACCTGATAACAGTTCACGGAAATCCTGTTACCTCAAAAGTATTTGATATCAATACTGTTTTCCTTTCTAAGGATCATGCCTTCAGGCATCACAGTAATACATATGTTTATAATGGAATCGATCCGGAAGAATATGGCGTTGCTGACCTGGTTTCAGACAGGTCATACCTGCATTTCCTTGCAAAGGCAGCCTGGAGATTGAAAAATCTCAGGGGAGCTATCAGTATCTCCAGGAAAAGCGGATACCCGTTAAAAGTATTGGGAGGCCACAGGATAAATATCAAAATGGGTTTAAGGATCACACTCGATCCACAGATCAGTTTTTATGGAATGGTGAGCGGATACAAGAAAAACAGACTGATCAATGGATCAAAAGCTTTACTCTTCCCTGTATTATGGCATGAACCATTTGGATTATCAGTCATCGAAAGCTTGTATTTTGGCTGCCCGGTTTTCGGAACACCCTACGGTTCACTCCCTGAACTTGTACCTTTTCAGGTTGGTTATCTTTCTGACAGTCAATCAGAATTAGTCAGAGCTTTACGGGATATTGGTGGTTACAGCAGGAAAACATGTCATGAATATGTTATGGATAAGTTTACTTCCAGAAGAATGGCAATAGATTATCTTGCCCTGTATGCCAAGGTTTTGGCAGGAGAGAAGATGAACAGTTCCCGGCCATATTATGAAAATAATAATAGGTTCAGGCTGTTACCTTTTAATAAATAAATCTTCCCTCCAGAAACTCAACCGACCTGTTGCTGCCTTATAATAGCTACCTGATCCGGACATAGTAAACAATTGCTATCCCTGAAAAATCATCTGGCAGTATAAATCCATTATGATAATAATCAGGGACTATTAATACGGGGACCTTAAAAAATTGCCGTATTTAATTATTCCTGAAGCTGCAAAAACTATAATTCCGGCGGACGACCGCCTCTCTGTCAGCCTTAAACAGTTATCTGATGACGGATAGTTATATTTCAAAGATGAAGCACATATTGTCAATAAAAAGGATATCAGTGCACAGGTATGTGTACCT
>Ga0172366_10002588_pt1 | contig 14214 bp, 9 predicted proteins | sample LakKivSesite69cm_FD_114533 | JGI IMG/M metagenome (GOLD analysis project Ga0172366, IMG submission 114533) | Sediment microbial communities from Lake Kivu, Rwanda - Sediment site 69cm | ecosystem: Environmental > Aquatic > Freshwater > Lake > Sediment | place: Rwanda: Western Province, Lake Kivu... | reverse complement strand
GTGTTATCCGCCTCTTCGTAGACGATTGTCCTCGTATCACCATCCGAAGGGAAGCGAACGTAGTCCACCTGTATCTCATCGAAACCCATTTGCGCCACTTCCATGGCAATGGCGATGTTGTAGTCCACCACCTCCTGACGGAAGGGGTTGGCCCATCCCGAGCCTCGTATGTCCACCCACATCGTGCCATCAGCGCGCGTTATTGCCAGGTCAGGACGGCTAACGGCCAGCGGGTTATCTTTAAAAATCACCAGGCGGGCGATGGTGTAAATTTCGTGCTCCTTACAGAGTCTCAGAAACTCCTGGAGATCCATCAGACCTCCAATCTCTATCCCCAATTCCTGGGCCAGAGGAACCTGGCTGTCGTAGGCCAGCCAGCCGCGATCCCCCTTGACGTCCACCACGATGGCGTTCAACTCGGTGCGGTCCACCATGTCAATCAGAGCTTGCACCTGATCAGGAAGGGAAAGCAGGGCTAGTGGGATGTAGATGCCCTGGGCTTTGAATGGGGTAAGCATCAAATCAGCGCAGGGCAAGGCGGAGTCGGGACAGTACACCATGACCGGATCGGCAGGCTGCCAGACTGCTATTCGTTCCTTGCGGTAGCCTGCGGCTTTGACCACCAACGTCGGCTGTTCGGGCAAATCCGGGATAAAGTAGGTGCCGTTTTCGTCTGCGACCACTATTCTGCTGTCCACGTAGATCAAAGCACCGGCAATGGGCTGGCCCGTGCTCACATCGCGCACCACACCTTGCAGGCTGGTGGGTCGCAGTGAAAGGGAGAGGCTTTCCTCACCGGTATAAACGGTCTGCACCGATTGATAACCCTCAGCGCGGACAGTAATAGTCTCTCCCGGCGCCACCCGGGACAGCGTCACCCGCCCGTCATTGCTCGTTTCCACCACGGGTACACTGCCCGTAACCGCAACCCCGGCAATTGGCCGCCCGCTGAACGCATCGCTGACGATGAGCGTCACTTCCCGCGGCTGGAGATCAATCGCCAACGACTCACCGCCGGCAAATGCCTGCTCCGCCGGTTGGTAACCGGGCGCTTGCACCGTGATCAACGCTCCAGAACGCACGCGGCGCAGGACGTAGTTTCCATCTCCCTGGGCCAGCACCTCCCCGCCATCCACGGTAAGCGTAGCACCTTCGATTGCCGCACCGGTCTCCGCGTCGCGGACCAGGCTCGTCACCGTGTTGGGCACCAGGGTCACGTCTAGCGGGACGCTGCTCAGAAGGTTCCCTTCAACGGAATCCTGGCTTTGCCAGGGCAAATAGCCATCCGCCTGCGCGATCAATACCGGCTGGCCGACGACGCGCTGTAGCTCGTAATGTCCGAGGGCATCCGTTGTCGTGCTCAGTTCGCCAGCCGATACCACAACCCCACCCACCGGCGATCCGGACAGCTCGTCGTACACCGTTCCGCTAAGGCGATTGGGTTGCAGGGCGATGTCCAGGGTGAACTTTTTGGTAAATAACCCACTCGCCTTAAACGTCTCCGCGAACGGCCGGTAGCCAGGGACTTGTACAGAGACCACGAACTCACCCTCGATCCCCTCCAGGCGATAGTAGCCCCTGCCGTCAGTGATAGTGGCCACCTGTCCCGCGACCACGTTCGCGCCGGCGATGAACTCCGCCGTCTGCTCATCGTAAACTCGGCCAGCGAGAACCCCTTTGCTGGTAAACCAATACACGAGCAGCGTTCCGATCCCCAGTAGTAGCCCCAGTGATAGCCAGAGTCTTTTAGTCATTGTTGTCTTCACTCGACACCCCAGGCTGAAAAAATGACGCGCCAGCAACTGGCCAACAATTATAGCACAGATAGCTTTGATCACCTAATCCAGGCTTTGACAATAAATACCCTTAAAATCTGAACCCACCGCCAACTTTAAGATGACCCCGAAATGGGAAAAACCACCACTATATATTGAGGGTATTCCGATCCCAATACCTAATTGTAGCGGTTGCCAGAGGCGTGATTTAGCATCACCACCCGATTTCTCCCTCCGCGCCTTGCCAAAGGATTGGACTTCTGGTACAATGACGCGCAGCTTTTGGATCAGGCGAGGAATGCACATTGGCAACGTAGCCGAAAGATGCTTTGAGTGCCTAGCTTCCCAAAATCAGCGCTGGCGATGGCCGGCCCACGTGCCGATATTTTCCTCCTCATTTTCCACAATAGCCAGCCTGCTAGCTCTCACACTTGTAACCCGACCGATCACAGTCCATCGTCTAAAGCTCTCGATCCTGCAAGCCCCCAACACTTTCAGTAAAGTCTAGCTGCAGCGCCGCTGGTGCAGTCCTGCTGTGCATGATACCCTTTTGCACGGATGATCTGCATCTTTCTGTCACACGCCTCAACGGAGCAGAACAGGATGAAACCCGATCAGGTTTGGCAAGCTGCCCTGGGCGAACTGCAACTTCAGATGACCAGGGCGACGTTTGACACCTGGGTAAAAAATACCTTCGTCGTTTCTTACGAGGACGGCACTTTCATTATTGGCGTTCACAATGGCTACGCCAAAGATTGGCTGGAAAATCGTCTGCTGACCATCATCAAACGCACCGTGACCGGTATCATCGGCCACGCCGTTGAACTGAAATTCGTCGTCTGGTCACCGGAACACAAGCTTGAGGAAGAAATGCCACTCGCTCGCGCGACCTCCGGCCAATGGGAACATGATCAGCCCCAGGAAAACGGTACGACCGCCACTCTCAACCCCCGCTACACTTTCGATACCTTTGTAGTCGGCTCCAACAACCGGCTGGCCCACGCCGCCTCTCTGGCCGTCGCCGAGAACCCCGCCGGGGCGTACAATCCTCTGTTTCTCTACGGCGGCGTGGGGCTGGGGAAGACCCACCTATTGCAAGCCATCGGCAATTTCTGCGTCTGTCGCCCACAGCGAGTGCTTTACGTGTCCTCCGAGACATTCACCAACGACCTGATCAACTCCATCCGCGCCCAAACGACCGAGGTCTTCCGCGAGAAATATCGGAAGGTGGACGTTTTGCTCATTGACGACATTCAGTTTATCGCTGGCAAGGAAAGCACTCAAGAGGAATTCTTCCACACCTTCAACACCCTGCACGCCGTCAATAAACAAATCGTCATCTCCAGTGACCGTCCTCCACGGGCAATCCCCACGCTGGAAGAGCGCCTGCGTTCCCGCTTTGAGGGCGGGCTTATCGCCGACCTGCAACCTCCCGACCTGGAAACCCGAACGGCTATCCTGCGCTCAAAAGCCGTCGCCCAATCACTGTTAGTGCCCGACGAGGTGTTAGACCTCATCGCCAGACAGGTGCAGAGCAACATCCGCGAGCTGGAAGGAGCACTGAATCGAGTGCTGGCCTATGCCGATTTGATGCACGTGCTACCCACACTGGAGGTAGCCAGAACGACTTTGGCCGGCGTGCTCACCCGGCCAGTTTCCGTCACCACCGAGGAAATCGTCGAGACTGTGGCCTCTTTCTACGGTCTGCCCTCCGAGGTGTTAAAGGGACGTGGCCGCAGCAAAGAAGTCGTTCTCCCTCGTCAGTTAGCCATGTATCTGGCCCGCGAAGAGACCGATGCCTCTCTGCCAGAGATCGGAAAAGTACTGGGTGGCCGGGATCATACGACCGTGCTGTACGGGTACGAGAAAATCAACACTCTAATCGAAGAGGACGATGGACTTCGTCGCCAGGTTATCGCCATCAAAGATCGTCTTTACCACAACGGCCACTAGTGGATTCCCCTCAGCCACCCTGTGGATAACCCCCCAGTATCTGTGGATAACTTTCCGCAGTTGGGGATAACTTCTACCTACCCCCATTCCGAAATTACCCGCTTTGCGTCCGGAAAGCCCCGGCGCGGGTAATTGCACACCCTCTGTTTGTTCTTCTCGTGACTGCCCAGGCTTTCGTCATTGCGAGAGCGCCCTTCATTCCGTAGGTAGATTGTAGAGTCGGGGCTTGCCCTCGACGCCTGCGTCGCCCGCAAGGGGTGATGCTACTTGCGTTTTTCCTTCTCCGGTGGTATAATCCCTTAGCAAGCGGGCGGTTAGCTCAGTTGGCCAGAGCGCCACGTTGACATCGTGGAGGTCGTAGGTTCAAGTCCTATACCGCCCACTCGCTAGCAAAGATGCCCACGGATTGGCCCGTGGGTGCGCGTACATCTCAAAGCGTTGACCGGGACGAGTACCGGCAGGTAAGGTGACAGAGAGAGGGGGTCATGGGCTGCAAACTCCCTTCGCCGGAAGGTCGGGAAAACCACCCGGGAGTGAGTGCCGGAACGGTCACCTGATTAAACGGATTAACGGTTACATCGGCTCCATCGGCTTAATCGGTTGACCAAGTATGGTGCTCCGGATTGCTCCGTTATCGGCTAAGTGAGGGCCAATGGAGTACGTTCGTTGGCCGAAATTGGGTGGAACCGCGTGAGGAGAACCTCTCGCCCCAGGTGGGCGAGGGGTTTTTGTTTTGCAGCAGGGCGCACCTTAAACCCGGAACCCTAAACCTTGAACCTGATTAAGGAGGAATTGTCATGCCAGAGCATAATGAACTGGACAGATTGCGACACTCTACGTCCCATGTGATGGCCCAGGCCGTGCTGGAAATATTTCCCGATGGGAAACTGGCCATCGGGCCGCCCATCGAAGACGGATTCTACTACGATTTCGATCTGCCGCGCCCGCTGACGCCGGAAGACCTGGAGCACATTGAGGTGCGAATGCGGGAGATCGTCGTCGCCGATTTCCCATTCGAGTACCAGGAGATCAGCGAAGAAGAGGCCCGCCAACTTTTCGCCGATCAGCCCTACAAGCTGGAGTTGATTGACGGCATCTTAGCCGGCGGGTCGGATGAGTACGGCGAGAAGCTGGAGGAAGCTCCCAAGCTGTCCATCTACCGCCACGCCGATTTCGTGGACTTGTGCCGGGGGCCGCACGTCGAGCGCACGGGGCGGATCAATCCCCAGGCCATCAAGCTGCTCTCGGTCGCCGGGGCCTACTGGCGTGGGGACGAGACCCGCCCGATGCTGCAACGCATCTACGGCACGGTGTGGGAGACGAAAGAGGAGCTTGACCAGTACCTCTGGCGGCGGGAGGAGGCGGCACGGCGCGACCATCGGAAATTGGGCAGGGAACTCGACCTGTTCAGCATCCACGAATTGATGGGCCCCGGTCTGATCTGCTGGCACCCCAAAGGGGCGCGCATCCGTCGCGTCATCGAGGAGTTCTGGTACGAGCAGCACTTCCGCCACGGTTACGACATCGTCTACGCGCCGCACATAGGCAAAGCGGACCTGTGGAGTGTCAGCGGGCACCTCGGTTTCTACCGCGAGAGCATGTATTCGCCGATGGACATTGAGGGGCAGGAATACTTTATCAAACCAATGAACTGCCCGCCGCACATCCTTATCTACAAAACTAGGACGCGCTCCTATCGCGATCTGCCGCTGCGTTGGGCTGAACTGGGCACGGTTTACCGCTACGAGCGCAGTGGCGTGCTGCACGGCCTGCTGCGGGTGCGGGGCTTCACCATTGACGACGCGCACATCATCTGCCGGCCCGATCAGGTGGAGGACGAGATCATAGGTGTGTACGATTTCAGCCTGGAGTTGCTGCGCGCCTTCGGTTTCCGCGAGTTCGAGATTTACCTGGCCACCAGACCGGAGAAATTCGTCGGCCTGCCGGAGCGCTGGGATCAGGCCGCCGAAGCTCTGCGCCGGGCATTGGATGCGCAGGGCCTGCCGTATGAGGTAGACGAGGGCGGCGGCGCTTTCTACGGACCGAAGATTGACATCAAGATCAAGGACGCCCTGGGCCGGGCCTGGCAGTGCACGACCATCCAGTTCGACTTCAACATGCCAGAGCGGTTCGAGATGACCTACGTCGGCGAGGATGGTCAGGAGCACCAGCCCTACATGGTGCACCGCGCCCTGCTGGGTTCGCTGGAGCGGTTCTTCGGTGCGCTCATCGAGCACTACGCGGGGGCGTTCCCGGTCTGGCTATCGCCGGTGCAGGCGCGGCTCATCCCCATCGCCGACCGGCACAACGCCTGCGCGCGCCAGGTCGCGGACCGGCTGCGAGGGGCAGGGTTGCGCGTCGAGGTGGACGATTCCACCGACCGGATGAACGCCAAAATCCGCCGCGCGCAGGTGGAGAAAATCCCTTACATGCTGGTCATCGGTGACCGCGAGATGGAGGCCGGGGCGGTGGCCGTGCGTCTGCGTACGGAAGAGGACCTGGGGGCCATGCCCGTGGGGGATTTCCTGGAACGGGTGCAAAAGGTCGTCGCCGCCAGGGAAGGTTTATAGTGAAAGGTGCGACGCACCTCCGAGGTGCGTCGCACCTGTTCTACTCTCACGCCGCGTCGCCCCCTTCCCGGCCGCGCCCGGTGTCGGGTTGGGCGGGGAGCGGAGTAGCCTTGTCCGTTTTCTTCTTTCCCTCCCCCTCAGCGGTTGTTTTGGCTTTCTCTTCTAATGTCTTCGCCGCTGCTTCCAGCCTCTCCTGCCATGGCTTGAGCACCTCGTCCACGGCCAGCTTCTCGGCTTTGCGCACCGGCAGGTGGAGGACGATCAAGTCCATCGTCCTGTTCACTACGTCATTTATCTGCTTGATCGTATCCTGGACTTCCTTGATGCCGAACTCCTTGCCACCCTCGATGAACTCGTGCTTAAAGGTCGCGTCTACCTGGTGAATCTGCCGCAGGTAGCCGAGGAAAATCACCTTGATGCGCAGCAGCACGCTGGTCGTTTCCTGCACGCGCTGGTGTGGATCGCGCAACAGCAGATCGAGCACGACGGCGATCACGCCGACGATTGATGCGCCTGCGCCGAAGATGCGCTGGATACCATCGTTACCGGCGGTGAAAGCGACGCCCAGGCCGGCGATGAGAACGACTACGCCGATGATGAAAAGGGTGATACTCATCGTCTGGCTGACGCGGAAGCTGAACTGGGCCTGGCGCATCGTCTCCTGGAACAGGAGTTGGATCGGCTCGTCGGCTTTGGCCAGCAGGTCGTTGTACGCGCGCAGCACCTCGGATTTCTGGCCCATCAGCGTCTGCACGGCCTTTTCCCCGCCGACGAGTTTGAGGGCGTGCTCGGCCCGCTGCTTCACCGACACATCGTCGCTGTATAGGTACCTGGTGAGCACGGTAGCGGCGGCTTCGGCTTCCGGCGGGTCAATCACCCGCAGCGCGTCCACCAGCAGGGGGACGCCCTTGTCGAGGTCAACTCGCTCGCGGACCAACTCGGCAACCACTTTTTCGGTGGCCGGTACCCGCGCCTGGGCCAGGGCTTTTTCGTACGCTTCCTGGTCGCCGTCCTGGTAAGTTTTCAGGTCAATCATCACTTTGGGCAGGGCCGCCGCTGCCCGGTGCCGGATCTGCGCGTTGCCATCCAGCAGGGCGGCCATCAGACTATCGGCCACGGAGTACGGTGCCTTGCTGTCCTTTTCCAATTGTTCCAGCGTGTCCCGCACCAGGCGCGACTGGCCCAGGCGCTCCAGTCCCTCGAGGGCCGATTCTTTGGTGATCGCCTCGCGCGTTCCGGTGAGCACCCGGCCCAGCACCCGCGCCGCCGCCGGGCTCTCGATCTTTCCCAGTGCTACTACGGCCTTGTTGCGGATGTCCGGCCATGTTCTGGGGTCTTCGGCCACGTGTTGGAGCGGCTCCAGCATCTCGCGGCAACTGACCGCCTCCAGCGCACGGCAGGCCGACCACATCCACTCGAAGTCCTGGGATCTGAGCATTTTTTCCAGCCTCTCGGCCGCCATTCGATCCTTCCAGGAGGCCAGGATGGCCAGGGCCAGTGGTCCAGCACGGCTGTTGTCGGCACCTCGGCCCTCAAACGACGGGTTCTCGTCGGCGTCGAGCTGTTTTGTGTAATCGTCGGCGATGCCGCGCACCACGCCTTCGATGTCTTGCTGGCTGCTCATTTTGTGAAGAGCGAGCAGCATCCAGTAGCGCGGCCTCTGTTCTTCTTCCGTCCGCAAACGGCTGCTGACGGCGTCTCGGGCCGCCTTGTCATCCGTGCCGCACAACCTGGCCAACGCCGTGGCCGCCCAACCCCTCACCTCGGCGTTTGGGTCCTCCCACTCCGTCCATAGATCTTCCCACTCCGCTTTTTTCTCCCTCGCGCTCACGCCATAGTCCAGCAGGCGGATGAGTTCGTCGCGGGCAGCCTGTTTGTCGTGCAATTTGGGCACCTTGTCCTCGACGGCTTTGCTGCGCTCGTCGTCATCGCCCTCTTTCAGCGCGTACATGATTTCGTACAGCAGTTCGCGGTCGGCCTGATTGGTTATCGAGTTTGTGGGCATGGTGTGACTCCTTTCGGTTGGCTTGACCCTCTCGCAGGTTTCAGAAGTGTCATTGCGAGCGGAGCGAAGCAATCTCTCGCCCGCAAAAGAGGATATTGCTTCGTCGCTGCGCTCCTCGCAATGACTTTTAAAACAAGCTCTCAAACCTGTTAGGAGGGTTGGTCTCTAGCGGATAGCCGATATACAGGCTCATCGGCTTAATCGGATTCATCGGGTGACCAGTTCCCGACGAGACATCGCCCGCCAGAAGCAAAGGTTTCCTGACCGCGCCTCTTTCGCCGTGGTCGGAAGGCCATCGCTGAGCGATGCCCATCCAATCAACAAACAGCCGCTCCCCCAGGATAATTCCCAGAGTGGGGGGGGCGGCCGTCGGTCTTGCACACTACCCTCCTCGATTGGCTAACGTCGCGATTTGGGCGGCGACGATACTGTGCTAACCACAGTGCTATAAGGGAGTACCCCCGGCGCGACTCGAACGCGCGCCATCGGCTTCGGAGGCCGGTGCTCTATCCAACTGAGCTACGGGGGCGTGCAAAAGGTAGCAGGTTCAAGCTGTGTTAATTATATCACACTTCCGCCCGACGCGCCAATTGCCGGGGGTGGTCACGAATTGAGGACATGGCTCTGAGCCACTCCAGAGAGCGACGCAGGGCCGTGGCTATAGAAGTTCTAGAAACCGGTCGTGATCCAGTCCGGCATCCTTGATAATGCGGACCAGAGTGCCGCGCTTCAGATCCTTGTTGTGTTGGGGGACGGAGACTGGGTTGGGGTGTCCATCCTTGTAGAGAATCACATGGCTTCCAGTCTGGTGATCAATGACGAATCCGGCGCGTTGCAGAGCGCGGACTACTTGGCGGGGTTTCAAAGCAGGAAGCCGGGGGCTCAAGCGGCCACTCCCACGGTGATCAGTTTCACGCGGGGTACGAACGGGATGTCAAGCCCGTGCCTGTTGGCCACCACTAACCATCCCTCAATGGCATCCCGGATGTTCTCCAAAGCCTCCTCTTCGGTTTCACCTTCGGAAATGCACCCTGGCAGAGCCGGGACGATGACCGTGAAGCCACCTTCTTCGGCGGGAATGAGCACCACATCGTAGTTGACGATGTCCTGATCACTTCCGTTCACACTGGGTCTCCTTAATCATCGGATGCTTCTGGCTGTCCTGATTATATCACACAGAGAAATTCTGGCAAAGTCGAGAACAGTGACCGTCACGAGCGTCGTCCTTTGTGGGCGACGCAAGCGTCGGGGGCAAGCCCCGATGCTACTCTCTAACCAGAGGCGGCACCAACGTGCGGGGCCGCTCCTCGTAGGTGTCCATCTCGTCGGTCATGACCACGTAGGTGTCACTCAACTCCTCGTTGGTGACTGCGGCGTGATGCCCGTAGCGATCCAGGGCCAGAATATCAACTCCGCCGCCGGGCCGGAGTTCTTGCAGGTCTCTCATCGCCCGATGACAGGCTTCCTCGACCTCCAGGCCTATTTGCATGTACAGCACCACACTGCGCGCCGTGCCCGCGCGGATGGTCAGCTCGCCCAGGCCGGTGCAGGCTGCTGCGCCGTAGCGACTGTCCGCGTAATTCCCCGCGCCGATCACCGGCGAATCGCCCAGCCGACCGGGGTACTTCCACGCCCAGCCGCTGGTGCTCACCCCGCAGGCGATGTTCCCCGCCGCGTCCTGAGCAATGAAGTTCACCGTGCCTCCCACCAGGCGAGGATCCATGGCCACAGTCACCCAGCGGCGCAGGTCGGCATCCTCGGCCAGCCGCTCCAGTTCTTCTTCGGACATCGTTCTCAGCATGTGTTTGCGCCAGGTCTCCGCAGCCTTTTCGGTGAGGAGTTGGCGGCGTTCCGCGCCGATCTCCGCTGCGAAACGCTCCGCCCCTTCGCCGACCAGGAACACGTGGGGCAGTTCCTCCATCACCCGGCGGGCGATGGAGATGGGATGGGCGTACCCGCTCACCGACCCCACTGCGCCGCAGGCCCGCGTGCGACCGTCCATGACGCTGGCGTCCAGTTCCACTTCGCCCAGCAGGTTGGGGATGCCGCCCACGCCCACGGTTTCGTCCTCGGCGTTGTCCTCCACCAGACGGATGCCCGCTTCCACTGCATCCAGCGCCGAGCCGCCGCAGCGCAGCACGTGCATCGCCTCAACGATTCCCACCCGTCCGTTCTCGCTGGCAATGACGATCATGTGATTGTTCCTCCTTGAACAAAATTGAAAAGCGGTCGAATGTAGCTTCGCGGTAACTGCTCGGCCCTGGGGACTGACTTGACAGACCGACACCCAATGTTGTTATTGCGAGCGGAGCGAAGCAATCTCCAAATACGCTGGGGATTGCTTCGGGTGCTGACGCGCCCTCGCAATGACGAAAGCCTGAGCAGTCCCGCAACCCTCCCGCAGGTTCCAAACCTGCGGGAGGATTGCGATCCTTCAGCAGTGATACAATTCCGGGCGGCGGTCGGCGAAGAAGGGGAGCTGCGCCCGCATTTGCTCAACCAGTGACAGGTCAATCATGGCCGTCAGCAGCACCTCGTCCTCGCCTGCCTCGACGGCAGGCTGGCCCCACGGATCGCAGATCACCGAGTGCCCGCCGAAGCGCTCGCCTCCCGCCTCGCCCACCCGGTTGCAGGCGACGACGAACATCTGGTTCTCAATAGCTCGCGCCCGAACGAGAGTTTGCAGGTGAGTCCAGCGGCGGAGCGGCCACTGGGCGACCAGGAAAACGATGCGCGCTCCCGCTGCGGCGTAGCGGCTGAAAACCTCCGGGAAGCGCAGGTCGTAGCAGATTGCCAGGGCACAGCGGCCCCACGGCAGGTCGAAGACGGGCAGCGCGTCACCGGGGGTCAGATAACGCACTTCCCCCATCGGGGCGAAGAGGTGCGTTTTGCGGTAAGTGACCACCAACTCGCCGTCCGGGGCGAACAGCGCCGCCGTATTGTACATCCGCTCGCCGTCTGTCTCCAGCAGCGAGCCTAGCAGGTGGATACCACTCTGCCGGGCCACGTCGGATAGCAGGGCGAAAGCGCCGGAGCCGGGGGCGCTGGCGTACTTCGGTGCGTGGGCCAAGTCGTAGTCGCTGAGCCACAGTTCGGGGAAAAGGACCAGGTCTGATCCCCGCCGCCCGGCCTCAACGGCCAGTTCACGGGTGCGGGCCAGGTTAAGCTCGGGTTTAGCCCAGGCCAGGTCTATCTGGGCCAGGGAGATTGTCAGGCGCGTCATCGTCTGCCCGTCATCATGCGCAGCAACAGGTACAGACCCAGGAGGACGAGCAGCAGTGGCCACCAGGTGAGTAGCTGGGAGGCGAATATCACCAGCAAGCCGATGAGGAACAAGGGTATAGCTGGATACTTGGCCCACCTGAGGTCCGGGTTGCTGAAGCTGAAAAGGTAGAGCACGGTGAACACCAGTCCTATGCCGATGAAGAACAGGCCGCCGATCACTGGCCCTGACAATCCCTGCGCCTCGATGATGGGGATCACCGCCACGACGATCAGCACTCCGGCAGGAATTAGTGCCCACCACTGGCTGCGGTCGCCGAGGAAAATGACCCAGAAGGCCAGGCTGATGCACAGCAACATGATTCCGACCCCCACCTCGTCTGGCACTGCCGGCACGGTGTCCAGAAAGATGAGCAGCCCTACCCCGATCAGACTGGCCCCAGGAATGAGCGCCCACCACTGCTTCCGGTTACTGGCATACACGGCCAGGAAGACGAGTCCACCCCCGCCGAAGATCGTGGTCCAGAACCACGATCTCCAGCCCCGTAGGTACCCCAGGTTTTCTAACAAGAGCACGACGCCGCCCAGGATGAGCAGCAAAGCTAGGATGGTACGTGTGAGTGAACCTTTCATAGGACTCCTCCTTCCAGGAATCTGCGCGTGAGAGCGGCCTCAATTGCCTTCCCAACCTACCACGGTGTCAAGCGCGATTTGACAGGTGACCTTGTTTCACGTGTAGACCTATCGTGGGAATAGCGAAACTTGTTTCGCGTTCGTGGCGCAGAACAAGTTCTGCTACTCCGCACCAGTCCTGTCAAGCGTGACTTCCAATCTGCCGCCGCACTCCACCTGTTTGCGAGCCAGAACGAACAACACCGAACCGAGGAGTAGGCTCCGAAAACGAACGATCTCCAGCCGGTGTTCGCTCAGGAGGGCGCGCAGTTCGCCGGGCGTGAAGTGCTTCTCACGGATGCCAGATGGCTGGTTCAGGGAGGCATCGAAGATTCTCGAGAAGAACGACCGGCCGGGCGCGTTGATAAACACGTACCCCCCCGGTCTGGCGAAACGGGCGTGCTGGGCGATGGCCCGCCGTCTAGCTTCGCCCCAGAAATGCTCGATGACCATGCTGCTGTACACCAGATCGAATTGTTGGTCCAGATCGAGCTTCAGCAGGTCGGCATAGATTGTGGTGACTGGCAATGAGCCTCTTCGCCGCCTGACCGATTCGATGGCCTCGGTGCAGAAATCCACCGCAGTGAGCGCGCGCCCGCCGTGGCGCTGGAGGAGGGCCATCGTGACCTCGGCGTGGCCGCATCCCAGGTCGAGGATCGTTCCCCCGCGCAGGTCCACGTCCTTGAGCATGCTGAACGTTACCACCCGGCCCACCCAGTTGCCGAACGCGCACAACCGGGCGGCGATGCCGTTGTGTGGCCGGGCCCAGACCCGCCTCCATGCCGTGGCCGACATCGTTTCGGCCGGCTGGGCAAAGTTTTTCATGCACCCCCCTTTCACGGGTTGCCAATTGAGCGACTGTCGTGGCCTATTATACTATAAGGCGCGCAAAAGACAAAGCCTGGTGATTACCCACATGTGATGGTAGGGCGAGGCATTCTACAAAACTGCTCTGTTGATGCGTGTTGTCGTCTTGTATACGACACGAATCTCAGCCAACTTTGTGCTGAGAATGCCTCGCCCCTACTTATGGGTAATCATCAGACAAAGCACGTGGCGCGACGCATTGCCGAAGTGCGTCGCACCTTCACAGCTCCTTAACATTTGACAGACACATGGGGTTGTGATATATTACGCCGGACGAGCCTGAAAACGAGCACATTGTGAAGCCTTCGCGCAGAACATTGTGCTTTTCCTTTGTGAGCGAATCTGCAGGTCTGAAGAAACGAGATGTAGCGGCGGACGGCCCTGTCCGCCATAAGGCCAACGCAGCGGTTGGCCGCTACGCTTTTGCACTGATTATAACGAGGAGGTAAAGAATGCCATGATTGAAGTCGAGAATTTGACCAAGTACTACGGCAATCTGGCAGCCATCCGCGATCTCAACTTTCGCGTGGAGCAAGGAGAAATCCTGGGCTTCCTCGGGCCGAACGGGGCCGGCAAGACGACCACCATGCGCATCCTGAGCGGGTACATGCCGCCCAGTGCGGGCACGGCACGCGTCGCCGGCTTCGACGTTTTTGCCGACTCGTTGGAAGTGCGCCGCCGCATCGGCTACATGCCAGAGACCGTGCCCCTGTACCCGGAGATGTCCGTGTATTCTTATCTGGATTTTATGGCCCGCATTCGGGGCGTGGACGACCGGAAGGCGCGGGTTGAGGCGGCGATGGAAGACTGTCACGTCACCGACAAGGCGGGCACGATCATCGGCAAGCTGTCCAAAGGCTACCGCCAGCGCGTGGGCCTGGCCCAGGCGCTGGTTCACGACCCCGAAGTGCTCATTCTCGATGAGCCGACCATCGGCCTGGACCCCAAGCAGATCATCGAAGTGCGAGAGCTTATCAAGGAATTGGGACACGAGCGAACCATCATTCTCAGCACCCACATCCTCTCTGAGGCGCAGCAGACCTGCGACCGGGTGCTGATCATCAACGAGGGGGAGATCGTGGCCGAGGGCACGTCCCGCCAGCTCACCGACCGCCTGGCGCGGGGCACGCTCCTGCACGTTCAGGTGGCC
>Ga0172366_10002586_pt1 | contig 14216 bp, 10 predicted proteins | sample LakKivSesite69cm_FD_114533 | JGI IMG/M metagenome (GOLD analysis project Ga0172366, IMG submission 114533) | Sediment microbial communities from Lake Kivu, Rwanda - Sediment site 69cm | ecosystem: Environmental > Aquatic > Freshwater > Lake > Sediment | place: Rwanda: Western Province, Lake... | reverse complement strand
GCTCTTCCCGATGCTGGCTGCTCCAGAAGTAAACCAGCCGCTCTATCTCAGCGTCAGAAACGAAGCACCCCTGGAGGCGTGTCGGCTTAGCTGCCTCGGTGGGCATATAAAGCATATCGCCTCTACCCAAGAGCTTTTCCGCGCCACCGCTATCAAGGATAGTGCGTGAATCCACCTGAGAGGTAACCGCAAAGCTGATACGGGTAGGAAAATTAGCCTTGATTAAACCAGTGACCACGTCTACTGAAGGACGCTGTGTAGCCACAACGAGGTGGATACCGGTGGCTCGGGAAAGCTGAGCCAATCGGCATAGAATATGCTCCACCTCGTCATATCCCGCCATCATTAAATCAGCGAGCTCATCAACGATTAGTATCAAATAAGGAAGCCTCTCCTCACCATGTTTATTTTTATTATAGCCAGCAATATTACGGGCTGCGGAAGCAGCCAGTTTTTGATAGCGCTTATCCATCTCCTGATTAAGCCAGCGTAGTGTGCCTAAAGCTTTGTTAGTGTCAACTATCACCGGCGTTGCCAGATGAGGTATGCTGTTGAACGGAGTCAGTTCCACCCTCTTGGGGTCAACCATAATAAGCCGGACTTCATTGGGTGAGTTATACATTAACAGGCAGCAGATAATAGCATTCAGGCACACCGTCTTGCCACTTCCGGTAGCCCCAGCAATAAGCAGGTGGGGCATCCGTGATAAGTCAGCAGCTACTGCCTCACCACCAGCACCCTTACCCAGCGCCAGACACAGCTTAGACTTAGCCTCTATTTTCTGAAAAACACTGGTCTCTATTACCCCGCGCAGACTAACCAAGCTTGAAACTACATTAGGCACTTCAACACCGACTACTGATTTACCGGGTACCGGGGCTTCAATCCTGATACTAGGCGCTGCCAGAGCTAGAGCTAGGTCATTAGCCAGTGAGGTAATCCTCTCCACCTTAACCCTCGTCTTAGATACCTCCTCTAGCTTTACTCTGATATTACCGTCTCTATCCCTTTCCCTTACCTCCCTCATCTTCCTGTCCCAACCCGGTGCAACTCCAAACTGGGTAACAGTTGGACCAGCGTTTATCTGCACTACCTTGGCCTCAACACCGTAACTAGCTAGAGCCTCCTCAATACGCTTGGCTCTCTCCATATTGTCAGCCTGCCCAAACTCAACTTCAGACGCTTTATCCAGAATGTCAATTGGTGGTAACCGCCAGCCATCAACAGTAATTAATGTTGATGATTCGCCATACTTCTTCCACACCTCTTGAGCTACCTGCTGCAGCTCCGGCTGCGGCTGGCTAGGAGTAAATACCTGAGGTGCCACTTCCTTTTCTGGCTCCGGCTTTGTTGGCTGGGGAACCTCCTCAAGAGGGGGAGGAGCCAATGTAGGCTGAGGGGCTGCTTTAGGAGCAGGATGTTCCCTCAACCGTCTTACTAACCATGAAATAAATCTCACTAAAAAGCGAAAACTAACTCTAGGCGCGACTAAAATAACGCCCAGGATAACTAACCCTAGTATGCGGAGAATGCCCGTTAAACCCTGGTCATCGCCAATAATACGCAAGCCAAAGCTACCACCCAAATCGAAAAGGGCTAGTATTCCCCAGACCGCCAGGATAAAGGCAACAGCACCCAGCCAATTATGCCATTGATGGAGTTTCCAGCGATGAGCCCAAGCTGATAGCTGCCGCCGCCAGATTAGTCCTATTATAGTTATACCAGCTACGGCTATGAGGACCAACCCCCAGCCAAACACCCCTACAATCCTGTCCCATTGCCAGAACAAGATAGCGACAATAATGACCACCAATATGAGTCGCCGCACCAGAGGTGATATTATCAAATGAAATAGCCTACCTAAGAGCGACTTTCTCTCAGGCTTTGCTCTGGGTTTACCGCCACTATCCTTGGCACTGTTTCTGATATTAGATTTCCACTTAGCCATATCACCCTCTGATAAACGACAGCTTACACCTTTACCATAAAAGGAAGAACCATAGGGCGGCGTTTAGTCTGCTCGTAGTAAAATTTATTCAATGTGTCTCTAACTTTAGTATTGGTAAAGCTCCACTCAGCCGGACGGCTGCCACTATGGTCTAGGGTTCGGGCGACTAAATCACGACTCTCCTCTATCATATCTTTGGATTCTCTGGTATCGACAAAGCCTCGCGATACAATATCAGGACGCCCCACCACCTTACCAGTCTGCCTATTGACAGCGATAATCACCACCACTATCCCATCCCTAGCCAGCATCCTTCTATTACGGAGAACAACGCTACCGATGTCACCTACACTCATACCATCCACATACACATTGCCTGAAGCAACCTTACCGGTTAGCCTAGCTGTCTGCGAGTCAAGCTCGAGGATGTCACCATCTTCCAACACAAAGATATTCTCTTTCAGCATGCCCACTGACTGGGCTAGCTGACCGTGAAGGTTCAGGTGGCGATACTCGCCATGAATAGGCATAAAGAACCGTGGTTTAACCAGATTCAATAGTAGCTTTAGCTCCTCCTGACTACCGTGCCCGTGAACATGAACCTGTGCCACCTGACTATACCACACCTGAGCTCCTTGCTTGAACAGGTTATCTATGGTTCTGTTGACTAGTGATTCATTGCCCGGGATAGGTGTTGCCGAAATAACTACTGTGTCGCCACGAATGATATGAACCTGACGATGGTCTCGATTGGCTATACGGACCAAGGCTGAAGTAGGCTCCCCTTGACTACCGGTAGTGACGAGGACAACTTTATTACGAGGCATACCTCTAAGTTCATCAAGCCGAGCCAATATCCCACCAGGGGCATTAAGATAGCCTAACTCCAGTGCCGTACTCACCGTATCGCTCATACTGTGCCCAACAATAAAGACGCGACGCTGGTGTTTAGCTGCTGAATCAATAACCTGCTGAACACGAGAGACCAGTGAAGAGAAGGTGGTTACAATCACCCTGCCCGGAGCATCAGCCATAATATGGTCCAGGGTTTCACCAATTACTCTTTCTGAAGGGGTATAGCCAGGCAGAGTAGCGTAGGTGGAATCGGAGAGGAGGAGCAAAACCCCCTGCGCTCCCAATTGAGCCAGCCGAGACAGGTCGGTTGGCTTACCACTAACCGGTGTGTAATCAAGCTTAAAATCTCCGCTATGAACTACAGCACCAACCGGAGTATAGATAATTAGGCCCGCTGCGTCAGGTATGCTGTGACAGACCGGGAAGAACTCTACCTTGAACCTGCCCAGGGTTACCTGCCCCCCCGGCGGCACTACATTGAGTTTGGCCCCAGACAATGCCTTTCTCTCTTTAAGCTTGACCGAGATAAGCCCGTTGGTAAGTCTTGTAGAATAAACCGGTACATTAAGCTGGGGTAGAAAGTAAGGCAGGGCACCAATATGGTCCTCGTGACCATGAGTGACGACGATACCTCTGATTTTTCCCTGTTTCTCCAGCAGGTAACTAATATCAGGGATTACTAGGTCAATGCCTAACATTTCTTCCTCGGGAAACATAAGCCCGGCGTCAACGATGATGGCGTCGTTCTCATATTCCATCACCATCATATTCTTGCCAATTTCACCTAGTCCACCGAGAGGGATTATTTTTAATCTTGGTTTAGCCATAATTTTAACCCTCAAACATATTTAATTGCTGTGGTTGTTGCTTAACGGCCGGTATAGTTTCTGACCGGGCCAAAAGGGACGGAATCTTAAGCATATCGGCCTCTATCGCTTGGCGAAGGCTTTGCTGGTGAAGAGCCGCTGCCGGGTGATACATAGCGTAGTAGATGACATCGCCTCGCTTTTGGGCAGTGCCGTGAATTTTGCTTATACTCTTGTCGGGGAAGAACATTGCCATAGAATAGCGCCCCAGAGTTACAATCATCCTCGGGTGAATTAACTCAATCTGGCGGTCTAGCCACTTACGGCAATTATGTATTTCTGAAGGCAGAGGGTCACGGTTTTCCGGTGGCCGACATTTAATCACATTGGCGATATATACCTCCCCACGCCTCAAATTAATAGAGGCTAATAATTTATCCAGGTATAGCCCCGCTGGTCCAACAAAGGGACGCCCCTGCTGGTCTTCATGCCAGCCTGGCGCCTCACCAATAAACAATATGCTGGCATCCTCTGCCCCTTCGCCAGGCACTACTTTGGTTCGATGTTTAGCTATCTCACACTGCCGACAAAGCGCAATTTCCTCATAAAGTTCACTTAATGCTGACATCTCATCTGCTAACCTAGATAGGAGGATTTAACCAACCAGCCTTTTAATTATGATAACATGCGTAATATGTCAAGTCAACCGATGGCTTGTTGACAGTATAGGGGCGCAGTTGTAGACTACCTTTAGCACCAACCTTTACCGCAGGAAAGGAGAAAAATGAGCTTTCTAAGCCAAACCGACCCAGAAATTAGCCATGCCCTTTATCTGGAAGGGAAACGACAAAAAGAAACGATAAACCTCATTGCCTCTGAGAACTATGCTAGCCGAGCTGTGCTTGAAGCCCAAGGTTCGTTTTTAACCAATAAATATGCTGAGGGCTATCCGCAAAAACGCTACTACGGTGGCTGTGAAAATATGGATATAGTGGAAAACCTGGCGATTCAGCGGGCCAAGGAACTCTTTCATGCCGAGCACGCTAACGTCCAGCCTCACAGTGGGTCTCAGGCTAACATGGCTGCCTATTTTGCCCTGCTTAACTATGGTGATACGGTCATGGCGATGGAGCGGACTCACGGCGGTCATCTTACTCATGGCAGCAAGGTGAACTCCTCGGGTAAATCATATAATTTCATACCCTATGGGCTTGACCGGGAAACAGAAAGGATTGACTATCAGGAGCTAGAGAGGCTTGCCTTAGAACACCGGCCCAAGTTGATTGTGGCTGGAGCTAGTTCCTACCCCAGGATTATTGATTTTGAGCGCTTTCGGCATATTGCTGACCTAGTCGGGGCCAGACTTATGGTTGATATGGCGCACATCGCTGGTATGGTAGCCGTGGGGCTACATCCCACCCCAGTACCCTACGCTGATGTGATAACCTCAACCACCCATAAGACATTACGCGGACCGCGAGGTGGGTTTATTCTATGCCGGAGCGAGCTGGCTTCAGCCATAGATGCAGCTGTTTTCCCTCAGATGCAAGGCGGTCCGCTAATGCACGTCATTGCGGCCAAGGCAGTTGCCTTTTACGAAGCAATGCAACCTAACTTCGCCGACTATCAACGGGCGATACTGGATAATGCCCTTGCTTTAGCCACCGAACTGCAACAACTAGGCATGCGCCTTGTATCAGGGGGAACAGATAATCACCTAGTTCTAGTGGACCTTACTGAGACAGGGGTCACCGGCCGGGAAGCTGAAGATGCTTTAGGTCAGGCAAGCATCGTAGTCAATCGGAACAATATTCCCTTCGCTGATACTCAACCACCTAGGACAACCAGCGGTATTAGACTAGGTACACCAGCCGTAACCTCACGCGGCTTTGGCGCTGAAGAAATGAAACATATCGCCTCATTACTGGTAAAGGTAATTACTAATATTGGCGACCTAGATACTCAGAAGCAGGTGAAACAGGAAGTCAGTCAGTTATGCTCCCGCTTCCCGGTTCCAGGAATTGATGACTAATTTTAGTTAGAAAGGGGTGATAGCTAAATGGATGAGTTGAAAGTATTTACTGGTAATACCCACCCTGCCCTGGCCCAGGCAGTTACCAGATATCTGGATATACCTCTGGGCAGATGCGAGGTATTCGAGTTCAGCAATGAGAATATCTTTGTGCGTATTCTGGAAAATGTCCGCGAAAGGGACACCTTTGTTATTCAGCCCCTCTCCTCCCCAGTCAACAAGAGCTTGGTTGAACTATTAATTATGCTTGATGCCCTGAAGAGAGCATCGGCTGAGCGTATCACTGCCGTAGTCCCTTACTATGCCTACGGCCGTTCTGATAAAAAAGACCAACCCCGTGTTCCGATAACAGCGAGATTACTCGCTGACCTGCTCACCGTAGCCGGAGCTAACCGCCTGCTAACAATAGACCTGCATGCCGGGCAGATTCAGGGCTTTTTTAACATACCGGTTGATGAACTGACCGCCCTCTATCTTCTAAGCGATTACTATAAGAAGAGAAAAATAAAAGACCTGATAGTCGTCGCTGCTGATATCGGCATTTCCAAACGCGCCCGGGATATGGCAGCTAGGCTTGATGTTCCACTGGCTATTATAGAAAAAAGACGAGTGGGCAATGCCGACCAAGCGGAGGCTCTTAATGTTATCGGAGAAGTCGAAGGTAAAGTAGCCCTTATTTTTGATGACGAGATAACTACTGGCGGGACTCTTGTTGATGATGTCTCCATCCTTATTAAGCGTGGAGCGAAAGAGGTATATTTCTGCTGTACCCACCCCGTATTCTCCGGGCCGGCTATCGAAAGGATAGCTGCTTCTCCGGTAAAAGAAGTCGTGGTTACTGACTCTATTCCCATTAGTGAAGGGAAAAAACTGGACAAGATTACGGTCTTGCCTATTGCCCCTCTTTTAGGCGAAGCGATTCACCGTATCCATACCGGGATGTCCATAGGCGCTATGTTTGAGCAGGGGTGAATGATGTTTAGGTGGCTGTGGGGATTATTAATTCGGTTTCTTAAGTGGCTAATCGGTCTTTTTATCCCGTCAAATGAGAAGGAGCTAAGGCGCTTACAGCCCACGGTAGACCGGATAAACGAGCTTGAGCCCGAATTTGAGCGGCTCAGTGATGAGGAGCTTCATGCTAAGACTGACGAGTTTAAGACCCGACTGAAAGACGGCACTCCACTTGATGAACTCCTGCCTGAGGCCTTTGCCGCTGTTCGCGAAGCCGCCAAACGAACTATAGGTCAGCGCCATTTTGATGTGCAATTGATGGGTGGCATTGTCCTGCATCAAGGCAAAATTGCTGAGATGAAGACTGGCGAGGGTAAAACCCTGGTGGCTACTCTTCCCCTTTACCTGAACTCTCTTACCGGCCAGGGATGCCATCTGGTTACGGTCAATGACTACCTAGCTAGGCGAGACCCCTACTGGATGGGGCCTATTTACCATGCCCTGGGAGTAAGCGTCGCCAGTATTTTCCCTATGCAATCCCCAGATGAAGAACGTCCCTCCCGCCTCTATGATCCCGACTTTGATTCAGGAGATAAGCGGTGGCTCCATTTTCGTCCTATCTCCCGCCGTGAAGCTTACCAGGCTGATATTACCTACGGTACCAGTAGTGAGTTCGGCTTTGACTACCTGCGGGATAATATGGTTATCGACCTGTCTCAGTGTGTCCAGCGTCAGCTAAACTACGCCATCGTCGATGAAGTAGACAATCTCCTTATTGACGAGGCGCGCACCCCTCTTATTATCAGTGGTCAGGCTGAGGAATCAGGGCAGATATACCAGCTCTTTGCCCGGCTTGTTCCCCTCCTGCAGGCAGAACAGGACTACGTGGTCGACGAAAAAACTCGCACGGTCAGCCTGACCGATAACGGCATCAGCCGGATGGAGGCGATGCTGAGGAGAGAAGGGGTGTTAAAATCACCCAATCTTTACGACCCGTCAAACTTCTCCCTGAACCGCTACCTGCAAAATGCCCTTAAAGCCCACGCCCTGTTTAAGAGGGACCGCGAATACATGGTTAAGGATGGGCAGGTTATCATTGTTGATGAGTTCACCGGTCGGCTAATGTTTGGTCGCCGTTACTCGGAGGGTTTGCATCAATCCATAGAAGCCAAGGAGCATGTCAAGGTGGAGCGGGAGAGTATGACCCACGCCACCATTACCATCCAGAACTACTTCCGAATGTATGACAAGCTGGCGGGCATGACCGGCACCGCCGTCACTGAGGCTGAGGAGTTTCATAAGATATATGAGCTTGAGGTGGTAGTTATTCCCACCCATAAGCCGATGATTCGTAAAGATTACCCCGACCAGATTTACACGGATGAGAAGACCAAATTTAAAGCAGTGGTGCGTGAGATTGAGCAGCTCCATAAAGAAGAACGACCAGTATTAGTGGGCACAGTATCTATTGAGAAGTCAGAGCTTTTGAGCGACCTTTTGAAGAGGAAAGGGATTCCTCACCAGGTGCTTAACGCCAAGTATCATGAGAAGGAAGCCGGTATCATTGCTCAGGCTGGGCAGCCGGGAATGGTAACCGTTGCCACCAATATGGCGGGGCGCGGCGTTGATATTATCCTCGGCGGCAGCCTTGATGGGCAGGATGAACAGGAGTGGCAGAAGAAACACAATAAGATAATTGAACTCGGTGGGCTTCATATTATCGGCACCGAGCGCCACGAGGCACGGCGAATTGATAACCAGCTTAGAGGTCGGGCGGGCCGGCAGGGTGACCCGGGAAGCTCCCGCTTCTATGTGTCTTTAGAGGATGATATCGTGCGCCGCTTTGGCGGTGACCGAATCAAAGGCTTTATGAAGTGGGCGGGGATGGACGAGGACCATCCTCTTGAGAATAAGCTGGTCAACCGCTCTATTGAAAGCGCCCAGGTTCGGGTTGAGGGATACCACTTTGATATACGTAAACAACTGGTGGAGTACGACGATGTAGTTAATCAGCAGCGTGAGCTTATCTATGATGAACGGAGAAAAATACTGAGCGGTGCCGACCTCAAAGCCAACATCCTGTCAATGATTAAAAAAGAGCTTCAGGACATCGTGGCCACTCATGTTCCCGATGAGCGTAGCGCCGAGCGTAATCTGGAAGGTCTAATCGCTGATGTCTCGGCTATCTTCCCCTTACCGCCGACACTCACTGCTAGCGCTCTTACCCAGATGGAGCCGAAACAGATTGAAAGCAAGCTAATTGAGGCTGCTGAGGCGTTGTATGAGCAACGGGAGACAGAGATGGGGGCTAATGATATGAGGATTCTGGAGCGCCTGATAATGCTGCGCTCCATAGATAACCTGTGGCGAGAGCACCTGACGGCGATGGAGAATATGCGCCAGGAAGCCGGCTGGCAGAGCTTGCGCCAGATAAAACCGGTAGACGCCTATAAAAATGAGGGGTTTAAGCAGTTCCAGATATTACTGGACACTATTCAGCATGATGTGGCTCACACCATATACCATGTTGGCATTATGAGAAAGGGAGCCCAGCCCAAGGCACCGGCAATGGCTCAAGCCAGGGCTGGTGGTAGCCAGAAAAAGCAGCTTAAGGTTGGGGGCAAAAAGGTGGGCAGAAATGACCCCTGCCCCTGCGGCAGCGGCAAGAAATACAAACACTGCTGCGGAAGGTAGAATTAAATCCCATGAACAACGCTGAAATTGCCGCCGTATTTGAGGATATTGCCCGCCTCCTCAAGCTCAAGAAGGAGAACATCTTTAAGATTCGGGCTTACCAGAAGGTAGCCAGCTCCATTAAGGAACTGCCGGTAGAGGTAGAAAAGCTGGTGGCTGAGGGCAGGTTGAGGGAGGTGCCGGGGGTGGGAGAAGCCATTACCAAGAAGATTACCGAGCTGGTAAACACCGGCAAGCTTGGCTTCTACGAGAAGCTTAAAGCCGAGTTCTCCGAGAGGAATTTATAGCCTGCCCGATGGTATAATTAAGAGTTATGGCGATGACCAATTTGAATAATCAGTTGCAGTCCTCTCAGCCGGCTCCATCCGGAGACATTGAGGCAATAAGACATCTAAAACAGGCTATTGCCGGTGGTAAGCACTGGTATATCGCCCTACTTGAGGCGATTGGACTGTGGAAGATAGCTGAGGAAACTCATAATGGGCGCACCTACCACTACCTTATCGCTGGCGAAGCCTTTGACTGGCTACTATTGGCTGAACGCCTGTGCGAGACGGTAGACGGCCTACTGCCCGATGATGAGAAGACTGCTCTCCTCTTTCAGGGCAAGCCACCCCTCGACCTAACCCAAGAAGAATTCAAAAAGCTTATTGGCAGCAGCAAGTATCATCAATATCTTAACTACTTTTACGGCATTATTACCGAAGAAGCTTTAATTGGGGCAGTGCAGGATGAGATACGCAAGGAGAGAGGGAGCCTGGGTCTTAACAAAGAGCACGACCATGATAATGAGGCTTATCGGCGAATATATGGGGCAACTAAAACCATACTGCTTAAACGTTTTCGGCGTGAGAAGGATTACCCACAACGCAAATCTATCAGTCTAACCGAATTAAAGGGGTTTACCTACTGGCTATTTAAGTATCGGCTAAACCATTGTGATAAGGCCAGGGTTGCTAGCGATACCAAGAAGGCGCTAACCCGGTTAAAAAGCAATGGTTTTCCTTGAAATCTGGTAACTGGCTAAGCGACTATACTTGTGCCGTTCCCCTTGGCGCTCTCACCAAGAGTACTGGTTTATTTCCTGCCCGTAGTACCTTGTCAGTAACACTGCCGAAAGCCCAACGACTTATACCATGGCGTCCATGCGTCGACATAGCAATCAGGTCGACATTAATCTCGTCAGCAGCCTTAATAATCTCCTCGGCAGCGCTACCAATTCCCACCCTAACCTCTACGCTGACTTTCTCACTTCTTAAGCCTTCAGCAAGCTTATTGAGATAGTCTCTGGCCTCCTGTTGGATTTGCTTCATCTCCTTCTCGGTGTAGATAATCGGGGTTGCCATTTCCCCGGCGAAAACATAGTGAGTTTGTAACAATATCGCCTGAAAGAGAGTAAGCTCCACCTTTACTTCCGGTGATAGCTTGGACAGTAGTCCTTTAACATAGGGTAAGGCTGCCTCACTTAATTTAGAGCCATCCAGTGGAATAAGCATTTTCATCGCCATCATTCCTCCTTAGAATCTAATGATTCCCGTTTGAGCCTTTCTAACTTATCAGTTAAAGCATAAAGCTTCTGACGTTCTTTATCCACAATAGCCGCTGGCGCCTTAGCCAAAAAGGCCCTGTTGCTGAGTCTAGCCTCAAGACGAGCCACCTCATCCTGGCTAGCTTCAATTTCCTTCTGTATTCGTTTCCTCTCAACTTCCAGATTAACCATACTTTCCATTGGTATGACTACTTCTGAATCTTTTAACACTAGAACTATGGCATTTGGACCTGCTTGACCTCGTTGCCTGCTATCATAAAAGGTAACCGGTTTTGCTCTAGCCAGGGATTGTACAACCTGAGAATAAGGGGTGATGGCTGTTTTAAGCTTGCCAGCATAGATCTGTGCCTCAATCCACCGGGCGCTTTCAACCTTGTATTGAGCCCGAGCATTGCGGATAGAGCGTACTATTTCTATTATAGCTTCCATAATTCGCTCTGCCTGAGGGTCAATAGCCGCCTCATCAGGTACAGGATAGGCAGCTACCATTATAGATTCAGTTTCTTGCCAATCCGGAGGCAGATGCTTCTTCAGGTTTTGCCATAATTCCTCAGTAATAAAGGGCATATATGGATGCAACAGGCGAAGCGATGCCTCTAAGACATAAACCAGAACTGGAATAGGTGATGGCACCTCCTCTACACCGGCGCGAAGGCGAATCTTGGCTATTTCAATATACCAGTCGCAGTACTCACCCCACAGGAAATCATATACCTGCCTTAAGGCTTCGCCAAACTGGAAATCCTCAAGCAGTCTGATTACACTGGATACGGTTCGGTTAAGACGGCTCAGAATCCAGCGGTCTTCTGTCGGCAGCAAGCCCCATGGCACTTTCAGCTCAGTTGGGTTTGTCTCAATGCTTCTAACTACAAATCGGGTAGCATTCCACAGCTTATTAGAAAAGTTGCGGCCAGCTTCTAGTTTAGCCGGGGTCAGCTTACTGTCATTCCCCGCCGATGTACCGTTTATCAGAGCAAAACGCAAAGCATCGGTGCCATACTGTTCCAGTACACCAATGGGATTGAGCACATTGCCCCTCGTCTTGCTCATCTTCTCACCCTTCTCATCTCGCAGCAGACCATGAAGGTAAATAGTGCGGAAGGGGATATCGCCAGTATCCTCAATGCCCATCATAATCATCCGGGCCACCCAGAAAAAGATAAGGTCATAGGCCGTCTCCATGACGGATGTCGGGTAGAAATAGCGCCGGTCTTCGGTGTCGTCCGGCCAGCCCAGCGTGGAGTGCGGCCACAGTCCAGAACTGAACCAGGTATCCAGCGTATCCGGGTCCTGCTCGATATTCCTCGAATCGCATCTGACGCATCTCTGCGGGGGTTCCACAGCCGCTATCATCTCCTGACAATCGCGGCAATACCAGACGGGTATCTGGTGCCCCCACCAGAGCTGGCGGCTGATACACCAGTCGCGGATATTCTCCATCCAGTTAAGATAAACCTTGCCAAAGTGCTCAGGGATAATGGTGATGCGCCCGTCCAACACCGCCTTTATGGCTGGTCCCGCCAGAGGTTTAGTGTTGATAAACCATTGTTTGCTGACAATCGGTTCAACCACTGTCTGACAACGCTGGCAATGTCCTACTGCATGGCTGTAGGGCACCACCTTCTCTAATAGCCCATCCCTTTCTAGGTCAGCCAGTATGGCCTCCCGACAGGCAAACCGGTCCAGTCCGATATAAGACCCGGCATTCTCATTCATAGTAGCATCTGGGTTCAGTATATTTATTAATGGCAGTCCCTGCCGCTGGGCTATCTCAAAGTCCACCGGGTCATGAGCTGGCGTGACTTTGACCGCCCCGGTACCGAACTGGGGGTCAACGGCTTCATCGGCGATGATGGGAATCTCCCTGCCGATGCAGGGAAGGATAACCCTCCTACCGACCATTACCTTAAAGCGCCTGTCTTTAGGGTTCACCGCCACCGCCGTATCGCCGAGTATAGTCTCCGGCCGGGTGGTGGCCACGGTAATATACTTTTGCTTGCCTCCCGCCAGAGGGTAACGGACGTAATAGAGGTGCCCGTTCAGGTCTTTATGCTCCGTCTCAAGGTCGGAGAGAGCGGTTGAGCACCTAGGGCACCAGTTGATAATACGTTCCCCCCGGTAGATTAAGCCCTTCTCGTAGAGGCGCACGAAGGCAGTGCGCACCGCCCGGCTCGCTACCTCATCCATAGTGTAGCGTTCTCGACCCCAGTCACAGGAAGCACCCAGCCTCCGGTGCTGCTCGGTGATAGTCTTTCGGCAATCCTCTGCCCACTGGCGCATCCTCTGCAGGAATTTCTCCCGGCCCAGCTGGTGGCGGTCAAGGCCCTCCTTGGCTAACTGCCTTTCCACGACCACCTGGGCAGCAATCGCAGCATGGTCGACGCCGGGGAGCCAAAGGGTGGGCTCCCCCTTCATACGATGCCAGCGCGTCATGGTGTCCTGCAGGGCACTTTCCAAGGCGTGGCCGAGGTGCAACTCGCCGGTGATGTTAGGCGGAGGCATGATGATAACGAAGGGTTTCTTGTCCGGGTCTATCTCCGCCCGGAAGTAGCCCTTCTCCAGCCAGAACTGATACCACTTAGCCTCAACCTTCCCCGGCTCATAGGCTTTGGGCATTTCATATTTTACTGGTGCTTCTGCCATAACTACCTTTCTAGATTTAGTAACCTCACCCCCTCAAGTCCCCCTCCCTTGGGAAGGAGAGGGGGAGGAGGTTTTTGAGAGAGGTTTCACCTCTCTTTGACTCTCCTTTTTTAATTTAAGACAGAAATCGCTTTATTTCAGCTACTTATGAGGTGGATAGTTAATAAGCTCTGCTGTATAGTTGATACAAGCACCATGCCTACCGAGTTCTTCAGGAGCATATTCTGGATAACGTGGGATTTCTATCGTAAAAGGAACCCCTTTTAATGCTTTTCTCAGCTCTTCCATCCCACAATCAAAACAATAGTTTTCAAACTTGGGCAAGTCCCCTTCATTGGTTACATCTTTCCAGATAATAGACATAGGACTATCTTCAAATCTTTCCGTATCACATTTAGCGCACTTGACCCTCATCATTAACCTCCTCTATAATATTGACAATCATTTCAGCACTACTTTTGATTAAGAAGCTCCAGCACCCGGTCCAGTATCTTATCCGCCACCTCTCTCTTGGTGAGCAGAGGTAAGTTTTCTACATTACCATCGCGGCTGATTAAGGTCACTTTATTAGTGTCAGCGCCGAAGCTGCTGGAGGCATCGGTAATATCATTGGCCACTATTATGTCAAGTCGTTTCTTCTCCAGCTTTTGTCTGGCGTTGGCGACTACATCATCACTCTCAGCGGCAAAGCCGATTTTGAGGAAGTTACCCTTTACTTCGGTTAAAATATCCGGTGTC
>Ga0172366_10002581_pt1 | contig 14223 bp, 14 predicted proteins | sample LakKivSesite69cm_FD_114533 | JGI IMG/M metagenome (GOLD analysis project Ga0172366, IMG submission 114533) | Sediment microbial communities from Lake Kivu, Rwanda - Sediment site 69cm | ecosystem: Environmental > Aquatic > Freshwater > Lake > Sediment | place: Rwanda: Western Province, Lake... | reverse complement strand
ATAAAGGCGCGACAGAACGTAAATGGAAGCCTTACGTGCTAGCTCTTGATGGTATTGAAAGACGAACTATCGCCTGAAATTAGCGACAATTTTGCAAACTGCCGCTCATCGCACAACATAGCGGACTGTGCAATTGGGATGAGTAGATTAGATTCAATTCGAGTTTGGGTTCAAGCGCTGGCTTCGTAACGATGGAAAGGAGTGTTTAACTGCGTCTAAATACCAGGAGTCAAGAGCAAGTCCTCTGACATGTCACTTAGATACCACCTAATGGTTAGCAGCTGTGCTTGGAAATCTAGTTGCCGACTTCTCGGTTCTCTTTAGTGAAAAATCAAGGTTACGGATGAGCTGAGTAGTGTCGAATAGACCCACTCCACCTTTAATGATATCTAAGTTGACAAAGGTTTCGGTTCTTAAGATACTGGGAATGGCGGAGATTTCCTTTTCAATAAAGCTAGAAAGCTCTTCCGGTGATTCGCTCACGATTATAGCCATTAGGTCATATCTGCCGGTGACAAAGGCGAGATAGCATACATGCTGATTCTGGGCCAGATTTTCTGCCACTTTTCTCAGGTCCTCCATCCTCACCTGCAATCCCATAATGCAGGTAAGGCCATAACCTAGCTCACGCACATCCGGCACGGCGACTATCTTCATAATGCCCCTGTCCAGAAGGTGCTTGGTCCTCTTGCGTACCGTACCCTCAACCACACCTAGCCGCTTGGCTAGGTCTACGTAGTTCTCCCTGCCGTTTTTTTGTAACTCCTGTATCAGTTTTCCATCAAGGACATCAACCATAACTACCTCACCAGCGCCTTTTGAGCGCAAATCATAGCAGATCCTCCCCGTTAAGTCAAGATATTTTTACGTTTTCGGTAACACGGGTCAGCAGCAGACTGAGTAAATCACATTTTTCTGGGCTAATATTTTCTCATCGATACACTATCTTTGTTACTTTTTACGTAAACGAGTGCTGCAATTAGCTTGACGGTTTATGATTTCTGTGTTAAATTACGGGCAATCGTAACGTATTTTGCAATAAAACAGTATACCTAAATTCTAAATTTAGCGGTAAGAAAGGAGGAGGTTTCAGGGGCATCCAAATAAAGCCTAAGGTAATACCTTGCCTCGAGGAGTGTTTGTCCCTAAAGAACAATGAATAAGATAGGTTCAGATATACCCGGAGTATTAGTGTTAGGGAGAAGCCAAATCGAGGAACTACTCCCCATGGAGGAAGCACTCAGGGCAGTGGAACGCTCCTTCAAGCTCAAGGCTGAAGGAAAGGTCATTATGCCTTCAAAATTATATTTAGACCTTCCCCAATACCACGGTGATTTTAGGGCTATGCCGGCTTACATCAACGGTACTGCTGGAATCAAATGGGTAAGTGTCTACCCAAATAACTCCAACTATAATTTGCCGTCTGTTATGGCTACCATCGTCTTGAGCGACCCTAACACCGGTTGTCCTCTTGCTTTCATGGACGGTACCTATATCACAAGCGTGAGGACTGGAGCGGCAGGGGGTGTAGCAGTCGAATACTTAGCCAGAAAAGATTCCACAATTATCGGGATGGTAGGGGCTGGAATTCAAGCCAAGACACAACTAATGGCTATAGCCGAAGTGGTATCAAAGATTGAGGAGGTAAAGGTATTCGACCTATATAAAGAAGTCAGCCAAAAGTACGTCAAGGAGATGAACGCAAAATTAGGTTTAAACCTTCGTGTGGTTGAAACCATCGAAGAGGTGACAGAAGCTGATATCGTGGTTACCACCACCCCCTCAACAAAACCAATGGTTATGAATAAGCACATCAAGCCAGGAACTCATATAAATGCCATTGGAGCTGATGCTAAGGGGAAGCAAGAATTGGAAGCAAGTATTCTATTGAAAGCGAAAGTCGTTGTTGATGACGTGGAACAAGCTTCTCACTCTGGAGAGATTAATGTCCCCCTAGCGGAGGGGCTCATAAAAATTGACAACATCTACGGCACTTTAGGCGAAGTTGTGGCTGGCTTTAAAAGGGGGCGAGAAAGCGATAAAGACATAACCATTTTCGATTCAACGGGATTAGCCATCCAGGATATAGTTTGTGCTCAACTCGTATATAAGAAAGCCAAAAAAAGAAGAGCAAGGGAGTCTTTTCTCGAACTACTTTGATCTTCAAAAACAATGAGGACAAAAATTCCCTTGATACACTGTGTGGAAATCAGTAAGATACAGTATATAAACTGGAAAAGCCGACAGAGGGTTCCCGGAAGTAAGGATTGCTTACCCTTTGGGAGAGTTTGAACGACAAAAAGGGTGTGAAGCGGTGTTTGATCTATTAATTAAAAATGGAAGAATCATGGACGGTACGGGTAATCCTTGGTTCTATGGTGACGTAGCAATCAAAGACAATAAGATCCAAAAAATAGGGTCTATCGATACCAGTTTAGCCAGCGATATCATCGATGCAAAAGGTTTAGTTGTTGCCCCGGGATTTGTAGAAATCCACAGTCATGCCGATTTCGTTCTTCCCCTCGATGAGCATCCTAAAATCTTAGAACCCCTTGTACGCCAAGGCGTGACCACAATTGTCGTCGGCAATTGCGGCTACTCTCCGGCACCGGCCAATTCTCAAACTATTGAACTGTTAAAAATATATGCCTCCTTTTTGCAGGCTAAGGAGCTTCAGTGGGAATGGTCAGATATGAAAGGATACCTGGACATTATACAGAAAAGGGGGGTTGCTTATAACGTGGTTCCCCTGGTTTCCCACGGAGCAATCCGTATTGCTGTAAAAGGCTTTAAAGGTGGCCCAGCTACAGACCCCGAGAAAGAAGAGATGGCTAAGCTTGTCGAGAAGGCTATGGAACAAGGAGCCTTTGGGGTTTCCTGCGGGTTAATTTATGCGCCGGGAATGTATTCGGACACTGACGAATTAATTGCTGTCTCAAAACCATTAAAGGATTTTGGGGGTACCTTTACTGCTCATGTTCGCGGCTCAAGCGAGACTTTATTACCAGCTACCCGAGAGATTATTAAGGTGGGTGAAGAGAACAGAATTGCTGTAGAACATTCTCATTTTGAAGCCTTTGGTGAAGAGAACTGGCCAAAGATTGACCAAGCGCTGCGCCTCCATGACCAGGCTCGTGCCAGAGGCATAGATATTGCCTTTGATGTCATACCATATATAGCGGCCAATACCACTCTTCTAGCCATTTTCCCACCCTGGTCTATTGAAGGAGGAGTAAGCAAACTTATTGAGCGACTGAAAAATAAAGAGGTCAGGAAACGCATAAATATTGATGTCGAAGAGACTATTCCTGGTTGGCCGCCTTGGCTTCCTGGTGCTTGGCCCCACAACCTTGTTAGAGCAACAGGATGGAAGAATATCGTCGTTATTTCAGTAAAAAGCACAGCGAATAAACATTTGGAAGGGGAAAGCCTCACAGAAATCGGGAGAGAGAAGAAAAAGACGCCTTTTGATGCTGCGGCTGATTTGATTATCGAAGAGCAGGGGCAGGTTATGGCATTGTACATCGGTGTTTCTGGAGATATGGAAAATGAGGAATGGCTGAGGAAAATAATATCCCATCCTCGAGCCGCAATATGCACAGATGCTATAATCACTGGGAAAGGTCTCCCACATCCAGCAGCATATGGCGCTTTCCCAAAGGTTTTAGGGTATTTTAGTCGTGACCTAAAACTCTTTCCTATGGAAGAGGCAGTTAGAAAGATGACTTCGATGAGTCTCCAAAGATTTGGTATAAGGGATAGAGGATTGATAAGGGAAGGATGTTTTGCCGACATAACAATTTTTGATGAAGCTACTGTGGGCGAAAAGGGTACATATTCTGACCCTGCTCACTTCTCTGAAGGAATTAAACATGTTATCATCAACGGGACTCCTGTCTTACAAAACGGTAGATATAACAGTAAGCTTTGCGGGCATGTTCTACGAAAACAAAAGTAAATGAGCTTATATTATTAAAAAATTAGTATCTTGGCAGGATGCAAAGGGGATTGATAGATGACAAACAGTGCGGTATCATGAGATTGGTGGAAACAGGTAAGAGCGAGGCAAGGAAGCCACATTAATAAAGAAAGGAGGTGGTAGAGCAGAAACTAGAGCAAAATTGAACTAGCCAGAAATTGATGGATGAAATCTTAATAGGGAGGTTTCAATGAAAGGTAAAAGGCTACTATCATTAATTGTTGGTGTTTGTCTCATTTTGACAGTTGTAGTCTTATTGGCAACAGGTTGCGCCCCAAAAGCTCCGGTAACAAAAGAGCCGATAAAGATAGGTGCCCTTTTTGACTACACTGGTCCCGTAGCGGACTTGGGTCCGAAGTTCCAGGCAGGCATTGAGTTGGCTTTGGAAGAAGCTAACTATGAAGTTGCCGGCAGACCAATAAAACTTATCATTGAAGACTCAGCAACCGATGTCACTGTCGCTCTTGATAAATTCAAAACATTGGTAGCGCGAGACAAAATCCACATATGTATTGGCCCACTCATGGGTGATGCCCACCTGGCAATAGCCCCCTATGCGGCGGAGAGTAAAGTCATCGTTACATCCCTGTTTAATGGAATGTATGAGTGTATAAAATACAACACCTACGTAATCTACCCCACCACTGTTGATGCCCAGACTTACCCGTTCGGCAAATATTGCTATGAGCAATTGGGCTACAGAACCATGATTACGATAGGTGCCAACTACGCTGGTAAGATTGGTTACGCAAATGGTGCCGCCAAAGGGTTCGCGGATGCCGGGGGCACTGTAGTTCAGCAACTCTGGCCGCCTGTTGGTGCCCCGGATTACAGTCCTTATATCGGTGCCTTTAAGACTGCTGATGTTGTCCTCTATGCTATGGAGGGTCCTGGACCAGTAAGCCGTTTTGTCTATCAATATCATCAGGCTGGGTTAACTATGCCACTGGTAACCATAACGCAGGACGGCGACTATACTCCTGAAAGTCTGGCAGAGCTCGGCGACGTAGCTTTAGGCATCCCGGGGCAATCCAGCTATACCTGGCAACTTGATACCCCAGAAAACAAGAAATTTGTGCAGGGCATTACACCGAAGATCGGGAAGCTCTTCCCCAGTGGGGCAGAGGTAAAGGCCTATACCATGGGTAAGGTAATTCTAGCCGCATTAAAGGCCACCGGCGGTGATGAGTCCTACGACAAGCTGTGGCCAGCTATACTTAACGTAAACATAAAGAGTGCAGATGGTCCCGTATCCTTTGCTCCCAACGGGGTCGCCATTACCAATATGTATGTGACCACGGCAGAGAAGAAAGATGGTAACTACGTCCTGTCAGCGCCCCTCGCTACAGTGCGAATAGACCCTGAGTACGTAGAGGCTTCGCGCGGTTGGGTTGGACCTAAATAAAACTAAAGAAGAGGGGAGGTCTGGGAACTCCCCAGCCTCCCTCTTCAATAAATATCAGTAAATCATAATTTCTTGCTTGATAAACACATATTACAGGTGTTTAGAGGTGGAATTATTATTATTTAACTTGGTCAATGGAATTTCCTTCGGGATGATCCTGTTCCTCATAGCCGCTGGGCTATCCATCGTCATGGGGCTCATGGGCATACTCAATTTGGCTCATGGTGCCTTGTACATGGTTGGAGCCTACGTGGGCTGGACTATAGCCGTTCAGTTAAAATTGGATTTCGGGTTGGCTGTTATCGCCGGTGGATTTGGCGGTGCCTTGGTTGGTCTGCTGATAGAGCGTATATTTCTACGCCGCCTCTACAAGCGACCGAACGAGCAAGTACTTCTGACTTTCGGCTTTGTCTACATCTTAAGTAACATCGTTATCTGGGTTTGGGGGGGACACCGACGGCTACAATTCACCGCTCCAGCTCTCTACGGAAGCATGTACATTGGTGGTATGCCCTTTGCTAAAGACCGCCTTGCTATCATCGCCATCGGAATAGTCGTCGCCATCGCTTTGTGGTACCTCCAAAATAAAACTCGGATTGGCGCTATTGTTCGAGCCGGGATGGACGACAAAGAAATGACAATGGGATTAGGCATAAACTTAGAGCGGGTTTTTACTTTTGTCTTCTTCTTAGCTGCATTCATAGCCGGTAGCGCTGGAGTAATTGGGGCTCAGTTGTTAGGTGCCTACAGCTGGCTAGGGACAGACATTTTGCTCTATGCATTAATCGTCGTGGTCGTCGGCGGCTTAGGCTCTGTGCAGGGGGCCCTGTTGGGAGGACTTGTGATAGGTCTTATCGATACCTTTGGCAAAGCCTTGTTTCCCCAGTTTGCTATGTTTACCATCTATTTAGCCATGATAGTTATCTTGTTGGCTAAACCGAGCGGACTTCTAGGGAGAAACGTATAAAAGATGACAACAACTAAGATAAGGGAGGCTCTTAGGCAACCGCGGCAACTGATTCTTTTTGCCCCTTATTTAGCTGGTATTCTAGTCCTGGTGATATTGCCCGCTGTGTCACCTGCCTACGTCCTGGGCACATGGACTAAGTTTGTTATTTTTGCCCTTTTTGCCTTGGGGTATGACCTTATTTATGGACATACTGGGCTTCTTTCCTTAGGGCACGCTGCCTATTTTGGGGCAGGGGGTTATACCGTTGCTGCATTAATGCTCCATTACAACATGGATTCCCTTTGGGTAGGTTTACCTCTTGGTATCTTGATAGCAGCTTTAGTTGCTACCATTTTTGGCTTTATGGCACTTCGAGTATCAGGCATGTATTTCCTTTTAGTCACCTTTGCTCTTGGAGAGCTGCTTTATAGTGTTACCTGGAATTGGAAATGGCTATCTACTCCTGGCATGCAGGGCATTTCAGGCTTGCCACGCCCGGATTTGGGTATTCCCGGGTTTACCTGGAACACTCTTAGCTTCTATTATTTTGTTTTAGTAGTTTTTCTTATCTGCTTTTTTCTGGTGCACCGTATTATGTATTCCCCCTTTGGTCATGCTTTAAGAGGAATCCGTGAGAATGAATCCCGAACGCAGTCCTGGGGTTACAACACCTGGCTCTATAAATATACTGCCTTTATTATCACCGGAGCTTTTGCTGGAGTAGCCGGCGTGTTATTTGTCTATTACAACCGATTCATATCTCCCACACATGTGGGTGTTGCCACTTCTTTTTTGCCTATGATAATGGTAATCATAGGGGGTAGTGGAACACTTCTGGGACCTATAATTGGGGCTTTCGTGATAGTATTCGTAGAATACTTCGCTAGTTTATTTACCCCCGAGCGTTGGCCTCTGATATTGGGCGCTATTTTCGTGGCAGCTATTATGTACGCTCGTGGAGGGATCAACATTCATTTGTCCCGACTTTGGCAGAGGTTAATTAATCGCTATGGAAGCACTAAGGGTTGAAGGTTTATCAAAAGACTTTGGCGGTGTCCATGCTTTGAGCGACGTTTCTTTCAGCGTGGAAAGGGGAGAGCGTTTGGCAATTATCGGTCCTAATGGAGCAGGGAAGACAACACTGTTTAACTTAATTAACGGGCAGATGCTGCCAACATCCGGTAAGGTATTCTTTTGGGGACAGGATATTACTCATATGCATGCCTATAGCCGGGCTCACCTTGGACAAGCACGCTCTTTCCAATTAATTAGCCTTTACCTTAATCTTTCGGTGCTGGATAATACTTTAATAACTCTTCATGGTATTAAACGCTCTCGTTTCCAAATGCTTCGTCCTACCACTGCATATACGGACTTACTTGCCAAGGCTCGAGAGATACTGAGCCCTATAGATTTGTGGGAACGAAGGGATGAATTGGTGAGAAATCTTTCCTACGGAGAGCAACGGAGATTGGAAATTGCTCTTACTGTAGCCTTAGAGCCAAAACTATTATTGCTGGATGAACCCAGTGGTGGATTAACAAGTGCTGAAAGTTCTGAGATCACTGACAGCATTTGCAAACTGGGGAGAGATATTACAGTACTTTTGGTAGCTCATGATATGGACTTAGTATTTGGTATAGCTGATCGAATCATGGTACTCCATTACGGCAAAGTAGTAGCTAATGGAACGCCTGAAGAAATCCGGGCTGACCCAAGGGTTAAGGAAATTTACATGGGAATCGAGGAAAATGCAGGAAATACTACAGCTACTTGATGTCCACACTTACTACGGGGAAAGTTATGTCCTCCAAGGCATATCGCTGGAGGTCAAGAAAAGCTCTGTAGTAGCTCTTTTAGGGCGTAATGGAATGGGCAAGACCACTACCATTCGCTCAATAATTGGTTTTACTCCGCCAAAGCAAGGTAGGATAGTATTTAAGGGTAAGGACATCACCGCTCTCAATCCCTACCAGATTGCTCAGATGGGCATGGGGCTGATTCCTCAAGGACGACACATCTTCCCTTCACTGAGCGTAGAAGAAAACCTGACTATGGCAGCGACAGCCAGAGGGAAAAGTGAGGCCTGGACTTTAGATACAGTTTATTCGCGTTTCCCTCTCCTAAAGGAACGCGCTAATATTAGTGGTAGCCGCCTTAGTGGTGGAGAACAGCAAATGTTGGCTATTGGGCGGGCTTTAATGACCAATGCCGATTTACTTTTGATGGATGAACCTTCCGAAGGGTTGGCTCCCATAATTGTTCAGGAGATCCGCGATATTATTGGTCAACTTAAGAAGGGCGGCTTATCTATCCTGTTGGTGGAACAGAATTTCCCCATGGCACTGGCGCTGGCTGATTATGTCTATGTAATAAGCAAAGGGGTAATAGTATACGAGTCCACGCCCGAAGAACTTAGAGATAATGAGGAAATCCAGACCAAATACCTTGGTGTAGCCAAGTGAAACAGGTAAGCCAATTAAGCATCGCAACAAAACATTTGAAATGAGGTAAAGGATAGATGAAAAATTTGAGCAATCCAGAAGTCGAAAGCCTTTATGAGGAAAGTTTAACAGGAAGGAGAGACCATATGGAAAACTTACTCTACAAGAAGCCGAGCGAACTGGACAACTTCACCAAAGAAGAACAGGAAAACCTTCGTATAGTGATGGAAGAACTGAAAGCATGGGATACTCACGATATTGAGCGGCTCATGGCAGTTGCACATGAAGATATAATTTACCATGACATTACGCTGCCACCAGCAAAGGGGCATGAAGGTTTAAGAAAGTTTGCCAAAAGTTGGCTAACGGCAGCACCTGATTTCTCAGTTTTCATCGAGAAATTTATCGTAAGAGGGAATTATGTGGTGAATGTAGGCAGAATCTCAGGAACCATCACTGGCGAGTACTTCGGGCTACCAGCTACGAAAAAACCCTTCGATTGCATGTATTGCCAGGTGGCGGTAATCGAAAATGGAAAGATAAAATATATCAGAGACCATTGGGATTCCTATACTATGATGCAACAAGTAGGTTGGACGAAATAAGATTTAACGGGTGCGAGAATGAGAAAGACCAATAAAAAAGGACCTATTCAAACTGCAACCAAGGGTGACCTAGTCCAGATTCATAAGGTTATCTTAACACCAGAGCAAAGACCCGAAGGTCTACCAGAATCTACAAAAGCTGTTCCTTATGAGGCATGGATTAAGGGATTTCTCCTAGACGAAAAGGCAAAAGTTGGAGACACCGTCCGCATTGAAACCTTTATCGGACGTGAACTCTCTGGAACTTTGGTCGAGGTCAATCCTATATACGACCATAATTTTGGTAAACCCCGACAAGAATTATTGCGTATAGGTATGGAAGTAAAGAAGCAGATAAAGCGAGAGGGAAAGCCGAGCCATGAATAGAGACGTTAGCTACTCTTTAGTAATGTCCCGAAAAAAAGAGAGCATGAAGAACTCGATGGGACTTAACTATCAACAGTTTGATATTTCTCCCATCGCCTTCGACTACGAAGGTTTAATGAACTCCGGTGGCTATTCTGTGTCCGAGGTTCAGAAAATTCAACTAGAGACAGGGGTAGGAAACACACCCCTTGTCGAGCTTAAGAACATTACAGAATTGGCACGATCAATCTCAGCTCCTGGAAAGGGAGCACGAATATTCGTCAAAGACGAAAAAGCCTGTCCGAGTGGAAGCTTCAAAGACCGGCGAGCTTCTTTATCCGTCTACCATGCTGCCCGGTTGGGGTATGAAGGAGTGGTAGCTGCCACTTCAGGGAACTACGGTGCGGCAGTGGCTTCCCAAGCTGCTAAATACGGGCTTAAAGCCATAATCCTCCAAGAAGTTTATGATAGCCGCAAAGTGGGGCAGCCTGAGATATTGGAAAAAACAAGAGCCTGTGAAGCTTATGGTGCAGAAGTCTGGCAATTGACAGTTGGTCCGGAACTCTTTTATATCATGCTTCTCATCCTTGAAGAGACCGGGTTTTTTACCGCATCTCTTTACATTCCCACAGCTATTATGGGAATTGAGACACTGGGCTATGAATTAGCACAACAAGTTAAGGAGCGAGAAGGGCGATTTCCTGATATGGTCTTGATTGCCCACGCGGGTGGCGGCAATGTGACAGGTACAGCCAGAGGATTGCAGAAGGCGGGAAGCCACGAAACAGTGGTGGTGGGTGCCTCGGTTGATTTAAGAGGGTTGCATATGGCCAGTGACCACGACTTCAACCGCAAATCCTTTACCACCGCTCACTCCGGTTTCGGGTTCCCATTTCTGACCATGCCAGACCGTACTGATGTGCCAAGAAATGCGGCAAGAGCGTTGCGTTACCTCGACCGATATGTTCTGGTCAGTCAGGGAGAAGTATTTTATGTCACCGAACTTCTAGCAAAGTTAGAAGGACTTGAGCGAGGTCCGGCGGGAAACACTTCGTTAGCTGCCGCAATCCCTCTTGCTAAGGAATTAGATCGAGACCAGATTTTGGTAGTTCAAGAAACAGAATATACAGCCGCTGGAAAGCTGCCTTCTTCTCAGCTCACCTTTGCTGAAGAAAATGGAGTTATAGTTAAACGAGGTGACCCCGGAGAAAATGTACCTGGGAAAGTAATTGTGATTCCTGAGCGGGCCGAACAGATACAGGCGGAAAACGTCAACCTAGATAAAATTCGACAGTCATACATAAAAAACGTGGTCGAAGCAGCAAAAGGTTACCGACCTACAGAAGCGGACATCCGATTTATGGCTGAAGATTCAAAGAGTTCTATCGAATTTGTCCGCAAGACTTTAAGAGACCTTGCCATTGAGGTAGCAGCTTGAATTTCTAGAGGCACCAAGATACAACTTAATTGGTGAAGGAGTGTTATGCTTTTTGATTTTGAACTCAGCCTGCAACGACAAATCTCCGGCCTCAGGGTACTAAACCATGTGAGCGAACTGGCAAAAATCGGTGACAGGTTTGTAGGTACTGAAGGGGACATGAAAGCTATAGAGTTTGTGAAGGGGCAATTCAAATCCTACGGTTTGGAAATAAAAGAGACACCCTTTAGCGCCCTTTCCTTCGTGGAAGAGAAAGCCTACCTGAAAATCTTGTCGACCGGGGAAGAGTTTGAAGTTATCGCTCCATACTTCTCACCGTCAACCCCGCCAGGGGGGGTAGAAGCTGAATTAGTCTTGGTTAAAGATGGGACAGAAGAAGATTATCACCGGGTTGATGCCCAGGGTAAAATCGTGGTTCTTACTGAAGAGGTTTTAGGATATTCCAAGTTCTGGTTAGGAACCTTTGCCGAAAGGGCAGCTCAAGCAGGCGCTATAGGTATGATTCTAATTCACCCTATGCCATGGCCCTATCGAGCCTCCATGGAAGCAGGGAATTCTGATCTAAAAAACCGATTTTGTAAGCGAATGCTTCCCGCTGTTTGTGTTTCCGCCATTGGTGGTTTTAGACTTATGCACGCCTTAGGAAAAGGACAAACAGAGGCACGATTGGAAGTAAAAACTCTGATAGAAGAGAGGAATTCAGTAATCATCTCTGCTTTCCATCGAGGAACAGAATATCCTGAACAACGGATTGGAATTCTGGCTCATCGGGACAACGGAATCGCCCCTGGGGCTAACGACAATGCTACAGGAAGTGGAACTATGCTGGAGATTGCCCGAGTCTTGAGTCAGACCAAGCCCAAAAGAACCTTTGAGTTCATCTCCACTACAGCAGAAGAGGGTACCACCCCTGGAGCTTACACCTATTGTCGGTTACACAAAGAAGAATTGGTCAAGAATATGAAGGCACTGATAGATATGGATATGCTGAGTGGAGTTGGTACCGTCAAACAGATTGAGGTAGGTCTATGGCCTGATACAAAGCCAATGAAGCATCCAGACTGGCTAATGGATATGATAGATAACGTGGCTACGGATTTGGGATATGGATTTGGCAGAATGACAGCGAGTTGGGGTGTCCCTGAAGAGGGACGATTTCTCGAAATCGGTGTACCAGCTATTTGCCTCTGGGGAAATGATGACCCTTATTACCATTCAATTCATGACGCAGCTGATAAAATCAATCCAAATAGTCTAAAAGCTGTGGCTGATACTGTTGCTATTGTTGCCTGGAGATTAGCCAACAAATAGAAAGGGGGAACCATGGCATCAAAAGAAGAGGTTTTAAAGAATCCTGCCTTTGAAGCTCTGCAGCAAATTGGACACAAGCCTGAAGATGACATCTATACGTGGTCTCAAGGATTAGGGTTTCACAACTACAATCTTCTGAACAGCTTGAAAGAAAATGTTAAAGAGCCAGTGGTAAGAGAAGCGATCCTCAACGAACTCTGGAGTTTTTTCTATTCCGTTGGACTAGAAAGGATCAATAAAGTCCTGGGGATAGAGAAAAAGCCCGACATGGAAAAAATCAATAAAATTCTAACTGATATTATGAATGATAAGAACCACCCCGCCATCCTTGGGATGGGGGACTTCGTTGAAGAAGCTTTTCTTAACTGGGTAAAAGCCTTTGCCATTTATGATTTTGCTGCCTACACTTACCTAGAAAAGCATCTGGGCTCAAAAGAAGCCTTGAAGATTTACATGGGACTCTGGGAGACCTTCGCCCTTTCCCCGCTGCAGCGTGTCAAAGAAAGTTTAGGGATAAAAGACACCTCAGATGTAAATATGGACGTGCTGGGAAAACTATCTCGAATCTATTGGGAATCCATTGGGGCGCCTTATCGTGTTACCAAACATACTGAGGATGTCCATGAAGCAGAGGTTTTGCTCTGTCCCTACTGGGTAAACCTGAAAGCGATCCTAGGCGAAGAGAAAGCTCGTTCCATGACTCTTAAGACTGAGGCAATCGTTTCTGTCAATTACTACGATGCTATATTGAAGGCTCTTGGCGTCTTTGACAAATATTCTTTCACCATGGATAAATTCGCCTGCTGTGGGGATGACGTTTGCCGGGTAAGATTTGAACGAAGAAAATGAAGGACTACTCTAATTTATCCCTAAGGGAGAGGTAAGAAATGAGCGACATAGTTAAAATTGCAAAAGACTGGCTAAAGGCTATGAATGAACACAATGTAGACAAGATGAGCCCCTTGTGCTGGGAGGATGCTATTGGAGTAGAGATAGCTGAGCCTCGTCCTGCCGAAAATCGAGAACAAATTGCCGAAAGCTACCGCGAGTTGTTTACCGCCTTCCCAGATTGTACCGCAGAGATTTTGAATATTTTCTCGGGTGAAGACCAAGTCCTTGCTGAAGTTAGATGGAAAGGAACTCATAAAAACGACTTCCGCGGCACTCCTGCTACAGGTAAGCTTGTAGATATCAATATCGCCTATATTTTCAAGATTAGAGAAGGGAAGATCAAGAAAATCACTGAATATTATGATGGCGCTACAGTTGCCAGGCAGATGGGTCTTTAGCCCTCTATGCGGACATACTGATCCTAAGGCAATGTCGTTCAGGACGACAACATAGGGATACGCTGGAAAGATTGGTGACCAAACAAGTACAAAGGAATATTGTGAGAGCCACAAGAGCAATCGTCAATCTTGGAGCGATCTCTCACAATATTGCTGAAATACGAAAGAAAATAGGCAACCAGAGAAACTTAATGGCTGTAGTCAAAGCTGATGGCTATGGGCATGGCGCTGTAGAAGTTAGCCGGGTAGCTCTCAGAAGCGGAGCAGATTGCCTTGGGGTTGCCATTCCGGAAGAAGGTCAGCAACTTAGAGAGGCAGGGATTGAAGTTCCTATTCTGGTGGTGGGGTTAATTCAACCGGAAGAAGCCTACAAGATAGTCAAATTTCGGTTGGCTCAGGCTGTAGCCTCTGTCGAACTCTTGGAGGCTCTGGATTATGAAGCCAACAAAGCTTCCACT
>Ga0172366_10002580_pt1 | contig 14226 bp, 11 predicted proteins | sample LakKivSesite69cm_FD_114533 | JGI IMG/M metagenome (GOLD analysis project Ga0172366, IMG submission 114533) | Sediment microbial communities from Lake Kivu, Rwanda - Sediment site 69cm | ecosystem: Environmental > Aquatic > Freshwater > Lake > Sediment | place: Rwanda: Western Province, Lake... | reverse complement strand
TGGGTCGAATTTGTGGGCAGGCTCAGTGATCGCACGAAATACTTGCGCTTCCATCACATGCCCAAGGACATGGGGTTGGAAGATGCGGCCCGGTTCTGCACGGTGGACTATCATGACACGTTCGCCTTCGTCGCCGAAGTCCTGCGAGAAACAAAGCGGGACATAGTGGCGGTCGGCCGATATTACCGGCTCCCGGACCATCATTCGGCCGAGGTGGCGCTGGCTATCGAAGATAGTTATCAGGGTCGTGGGCTGGGTACCAGCATTCTGGAGCAGCTTGCCGGTGCTGCTCGTGAAAACGGCATTGACCGATTTGAAGCGGACGTCCTGGCTGACAACGACCAGATGATGAATGTCTTTAAGAACTACGGTTTTCACGTGACAAGTGAGCTGCAGACAGGCGTATATCGGGTTGCTTTCCCCATCGCTGAGACCGCCGAGGTCGCCGAAAAGAAGGCGGAGAGGGAACGGGCTTCGACGCTTGCCTCACTCCGCTGGCTCCTCAAGCCGCAATCTATAGCTGTCATAGGTGCATCCAGGCATCCCGGCACTATCGGCTACCTCCTTCTGCAGTGTCTGACCCAGGGCGGTTTCTCGGGCAAGATCTACCCTGTGAATCCTAATACCGATTCCCTGATGTCCCTGAAAACCTATCCTTCTGTGCTCGCCATTTCCGGCGATGTTGATATGGCTGTCATCGCCGTGCCGGCCAGAATAGTTGCTAAGGTAGCAGACGAGTGTGGACACAAGGGCGTGCACACCCTGGTGGTGATTTCCGATGGCTTCAAGGAGGTTGGACCGGAAGGAGCCTCCCGTGAAAAGGAGCTACGTGACATAGCCCTGGGACATGGAATGAGAGTAGTCGGGCCAAACTGCATGGGGGTGATCAACACCGACCCTTCCGTTGGATTGAATGCAACTTTCTCGCTGGTATTCCCTCCGGCCGGCAATGTGGCCTACGCATCACAGAGCGGCGCCATGGGCCTCGTTGTCCTCCAATACGCCAGCAGTCTTGATATGGGAATATCGACGTTTGTGAGCGTGGGGAATAGGTCGGATATCTCGTCCAATGACCTGATGGAGTACTGGGAACAGGACCCGTCCACCGACGTAATCCTCCTTTATCTGGAATCGTTCGGCAATCCCCGCAGATTCTCCCGAATTGCGCGAAGGGTCAGCGCTAAGAAACCTGTTGTGGCGGTCAAAGGTGGTAGCACTCAGGCTGGCTCGCGGGCCGCCGCGTCACACACCGGAGCGATGGCGACTTCGGACGTGGTTTCTGAAGTATTGTTCCGACACGCAGGAATCATCAGGGTCAACCTCATGGAGGAGATGTTTGACGTGGCCACATTGCTGTCAAATCAACCTCTGCCCCGCGGCCGAAGACTGGTAATCGTCACCAATGGAGGCGGCCCGGGCATAATGGCTGCCGATGCGGCAGGCCGGAACGGCCTCGTGTTGCCCCAGCCGTCACCGGAGATGGTCGCGAAGCTGAAATCCGTTGTTAAGCGAGATATCAGCTTACACAATCCTCTGGATACCACTGCTAGCGGCGATGCCGGGGAATTTCGAGCGATATTACAGCTCTTTGCGGACGACGAAGATACCGACGCCGTTCTATCTATATTTGTTCCGCCGGTAGTCGAACACACACAGGATTTCGAGGCGTCAATAAGAGACGTAGCGCCGTACTACTGGAATAAAGGCAAGCCGCTGCTGGCCTGCTTTCTGGGACAGAGAGGCTTCAAGTCGAAGCTGGGTTCTAGCGGCAGGTTCGTTCCCAGCTATCCCTTCCCCGAAGAGGCGGTTTCTGCTCTTAGCAAAGCTGTGGAATACGCCGAGATGCGCCAGAAGCCGACCGGCAGAATACCCGAATTTGCCGGAATCAGGAAGGATGAAGCTCGAGATATTGTTGCGCAGGCAATGACGGGGAGCGCACAACGACCACTGTGGATGCAACCTGGAGAGATCAGCAGTCTGCTAGCCTGCTACGGCATGCGTTTCGTTGAGACAACAACGGCAAGGACGCCGACGGAAGCTGCTGCTGCCGCTGCAAAGATAGGCTTCCCCGTCGCTGTAAAGCTCGATTCATCCACCATAAGCCATAAGAGCGATGTCGGCGGCGTGGTACTCGGTCTGCATTCAGGTGATGAAGTGAAGCAAGCTTTCGACGACATAAGAGCCAGACTGGCAAAAAAAGGCCACCTCAACGAGATGCAAGGGGTTGTCGTGCAGAAAATGATCAACGAAGGGATAGAAGCGATTGCCGGAGTCACCCAGGACCCCGTATTTGGACCACTCATCATGTTTGGCTCAGGAGGCACATATGCCGAGCTGATGAAGGATGTGGTCATGAGGTTGCACCCGATCACCGACCTGGATGCCGAAGAGATGATAAACTCCATCAGGATGTCTAGCCTGTTCAAAGGATTCCGTGGTTCGCCGCCGGCGGACATTAAGGCTCTTGAAGACCTGCTGTTGAGGCTTTCTGCCATGGTCGAGGATATACCGCACATAGCCGAGCTGGACTTCAATCCGGTGAAGGTGATGCCCCAGGGCAAGGGCTACTATATAGTTGACGCAAGAATTATGCTTAAGTAGAACTACCTGGACCTTGGAGAGAACCGATGAAAGGTCATATGACAGATAGACGGCGTTTCATGAGCACCTCTGCACCGGTAACCTCCTCACCGGGGAAAACGCTTCACAATGAGAAGAGGATAGGCTGAATGAGAAATGGTACGAATGAGCGATACCCGTGATGGTACCAAGACGGAGCATTTGGCCAAAGGGAGTAACACAATGAAGCAACAAACAGTTGGTCAGCCACGCAGTAGGACAGGATTAGGCTTGTTCCACTCCCGAAAAACCTTGCCGACGCGATTGCGGGCTGTGTTTTGGGTACTGTGCCTTGCGCCAATCCTGGTGCTGTCACTTGCCTTGTCAGGCTGTACATCCTTATCAACTACTGCGGTGGACGTTAATCTGAGTGAGGCTATCGCCCTGTCCCAGGCGGGCAATATTAGCAGCGTTGTACTCGATACGGGCAGTGGTACCATGACGATGACCGCAGCCGTGAAGAGCGGCCACTTCACTGTTACCGATACCACTGGTACCTCGGTTAATGTTACGGAGGGTATGCAACTGGTAACCAATATAGATTCATTGACTCTAGCCAGTCTGCAACAGCTGGGCTTTGTTCTGCCCGAAAGCTATTCCACGAATGCAGCGGCCTCGGGCCTGAGCACCATACTTCTCTATGTTTTGCCCATCCTGTTATTTGTGGGCTTGTTCTATTTCCTGTTCCGTGCCGGCCGCGGAGCCCAAACTCAGATGATGGGTATTGGACGCAGCCAGGCGCGTCTCTTCACGCCGGATAAACCCCACATCACGTTTGCTAATGTTGCCGGAGCCGATGAGGCAAAGGAAGACCTTCAGGAGATTGTCGAATTCCTGAAGAACCGCTGGAAATTCCAGTCCATAGGTGCGACCGTACCCAAGGGCGTACTACTTGTAGGCCCACCGGGTACGGGCAAGACGCTTTTGGCACGCGCACTGGCCGGCGAGGCCGGCGTGCCGTTTTTCTCCATCAGCGGCAGTGAGTTCGTGGAGATGTTCGTCGGTGTGGGTGCCGCCAGAGTACGTGACCTGTTCAACGAGGCCAAGCGCGCCGCCCCCTGCATAATATTCATTGATGAGATAGATGCTGTGGGACGCCAGCGCGCCGGCGCCATACCCGGTAGCCATGAGGAAAGAGAGCAGACTCTGAACCAGATTCTGGTGGAGATGGACGGTTTCGACCCCAATATCGGCGTCATCGTCCTGGCCGCCACTAACAGGGTTGATGTGCTTGACCAGGCGTTATTGCGGCCGGGTCGGTTTGACCGGCGGGTGACGCTCGACCGGCCTGATACCAACGGCCGAACGGCCATCCTCAAGATCCATGCTGCCGGCAAGGCCATGGACAAATCTGTTGACCTCGAGACAATTGCCAAGGAGACCCATGGGTTCAGCGGCGCCGATCTCGCCGAGTTGGTCAACGAAGCGGCGATTCTAGCGGTCAGGCGAAACAAGACAACAATCGGCATGAAGGAGTTTGAGGACTCCATCGACCGCGTTCTGGCTGGTCCTGAGAGGAAGAGTCTGAGGATAAAACCCAAGGACAGGGAATTAACTGCCTATCACGAGGCGGGCCATGCGCTGGTGGCACACATGCTGCCTAACATTGACCCGGTTCACAAGATATCGATAGTGGCCCGTGGCAGCATGGGCGGCTACACGCGGCTCCTGGAAGAGGACCGCTATTTTCTGACTGAATCGCAGTTCAATGATACGTTGGCTACATTTGTGGCCGGCCACACGGCTGAGGAACTGATATTCAACGAAGTGTCTACTGGACCGCACAGCGATCTCCAGCAGGCCACCGAAATAGCGCGGAGAATGGTGACTGACTATGCCATGAGCAAGAAGATGGGCCTAAGGACGTATGGTGAGGCAACTGTGCCCGGCTACCTGGGTATCGGGCCTCAGGAGGAGCGGAACTATAGCGAACAGACGGCGCAGCAAATTGATGACGAAGTGCGCAGAATCATGGACAACGCGCACCAGGTGGCTAAGAAAATACTGGAAGAGAACCGTCCAAGGCTCGTACATATAACGAATGAACTCCTTGTCAAAGAGACTCTGGAGGGGCCTGAACTGGAAGCTACATTTACGGAGCCCTTGTCTGAAGCTGATTACAAACAAAACAAGGACCAAGAGAAGACAGGCGTGCCGCAGCCTGGTACTAAGGCAGCTGGGACGTAATCCTATTCCTAAGCAAACGAAATCTGGCTCAAAGGCATGGACAGGATGCAAATGGAGGAGGGATATCGAATATGAGGTATATTATCGGGACACAGATCCACACGGGGTGAGCATTATGCACCCGAGTCTGCGATTCGTCAAGAGCGAATGGTTTCGTCTATTCGTTGTTGGAACATTGGTATTCTTTGGCGCTGAACAAGCGCTCAAGTTTACGGGCGACGCAGTGTTTGTGCCGATGGTACTTCTCATTGGTGCCTTCGTAGTGCCTGTGACTTTTGTGGCCTTTTTCTACGGTCAGGAACGCGCCGTCGATAAGTTGGTTCATGTTGAGGCACCGCTGAGAATGGTGGCTACATGTTTCCTGGTCGGCGGGGTTATAGGTGTGGTCATAGCGGGATTCGTGGAATACGCAACACTGACCAAGCTCACTGTGTCCAGCCTGTTTATTGTCGGCCTAATCGAAGAGAGTGCCAAGCTTATATTCCCGATTGTCATTTATCTGCGTTCGCGGTACCGTTCTGAAGCTGACGGTTTGCTCTTCGGTGTTACGTCTGGGATGGGCTTCGCCGCGCTCGAAACCATGGGCTATGGACTGGTGGCTCTTGTTCAATCCGGTGGTAGTGTCGGAATGCTGGAACAGACACTCCTGATACGTGGGCTGTTGTCTCCAGTGGGGCATGCCGCCTGGACTGGCCTGGTGTGTGCAGCCCTCTGGGGCGAGCGCGAGCGAACTAAGAGAACTTTCAACCCAATTGTAATAGGGGTATTCGCCCTGGCGGTAACGCTTCATGCGTTGTGGGATATTGCAGCTCTCTCCCAGCAGGCGTCTATCACCTACGCTGGTTATGTGATTATTGGCGGCATAAGCCTGATTCTACTTATTCGAAGACTGAGAGAAGCGAGACGGTCAGTAGCTTGAGGGTGAATCGTGTCCTTCGCCTGGGGTCCCTGTGCCTAACGATCAGAAGACAAAATGGATAGCTGGGATGTGCGAGAGAGTTCAGCCCGCTATCCTCGTTCTTGCGGCGCGGCACGACCGATAAGCCTGTAAATCAGCTTAGCCAGTAGAAAAGCGCAAGAATTCGGCGCCTCCGCCGGGCAGAATTCCATCAAGTCGAAGCCCACCACATGCTTGTGAAGCATGACCGGTTCCACGATATCGAGGATTTGCCGCCATGACATGCCATCCGGTTCAGGGGTTCCTACTGCTGGCATAATGGAAGGGTCGAGAACATCTGCATCTATGGTGATATAGACGTCTTCACTGAGTGAGTCCAATATCTGGTCCCTGTAACTTGTTGTCGACGCCAAATCAGACATATAGAAGGGCTTCAGTTTTCTCTGTTTCAGAAACTGCCTCTCATCCCGGCTGATGCTGCGCACCCCTACCTGGCAGATGGGGCAGACTTCGAGAATGCGACGCATGACACAAGCCTGGCCATATTTGGTCCCCAGGTATTCGTCTCGAAGGTCGGCATGAGCATCCAATTGCAGTACGGAAAGCCTGGGAAAAGCCTCGTTGAAAGCCCGAACCGCTCCCAGAGAAAGAGAGTGCTCTCCGCCAAGCAGCACCACAAATTTATCCTCCTTTATTAAGCCTTTCGCCACCGTACAGACTCTGTCAATCATATCTTGGGGGCTGCTCAGCACGGGTTCTACGCGCGGCAGGGTCGAAATACCGATTTTGAATATCTCGCGGTCAAGTTCCAAGTCATAAAGCTCTAGATACTGAGAAGCATCAATAATGGCTTGCGGACCGTGGCGAGATCCGGTTCTCCATTCACTGGTGCTATCGTAGGGGACAGGCAGGATTGCGATCCTGGCCTGCTTAAGATCCGAGTAGGGTGGTTCCAGTCCAGCGAAACCTTCCTGCGGCAGGAACATCCCTTTGTGCGGATCAGCAGAAGACTGACGGTGAGGGTTACCGCGATTCATGGTAGATAAAGCCCTGGGGCCCGACCGCTGCTGTTTCTGTTCTGGGCCATTCTCTGTCAATCAGACAGGTGCGCAGCATGGTCAGTTGGAATCCCTCTCGAAAATCCTCTATTGCTTTGTTGGTGTCAAAATCCTTGCAGGAAAAGACGTCTATGTTAACGTAGTTTTGCTCAACGAACGTATGAATGCCAATGTGGCTCTCAGCTATGAAGACAAAGCCTGATATTCCCCAATCCTCTGGTACGGGTCCTGCATATCTAAGCACGTATGGGGGCGAGATTCTGGTCATTCCAATCTTGGCCGGGTAGTCCTCCAACCACTTCCGAAGGAAATCTTCATCTCGGAGAATTCTCTGGTTGCTGGAATAGCCGTCTATAATCAGGTGCACTAGACCTCCTCGAGCAGCATCTTTCTTAGATCGAAAAGGGCGGCGTAAACTGCTCTTTGTTTCATTCTTGAACGATTCCCACGGAGCTGGTGGCTGAAAGATCTCTCGAATTCGTCACTGCTCAAACCTATGAATGCCTGGCCGGAATTTGTATCCGAATTCATATTACCGGCGATACCTACGCCGACATGTGCCTTCAGAGTTCTGCGTGCAGCCCCGGCCATTGCCTTAGCTACCTGAATGCTTTCCTTGTCATATGCGTCCAAAGTATGAGCGTCCACCCCGCAAGCTAATTTAGCCTCATCACAGGAGGCCAGCAATCCTCCCTTGAAATAAGTGCAACTCTCCCGGCCACTGGCAATGGTGCTACACAAAAGCCCCTCGGTGCAAGATTCCATGGTTGCCAGGCTCCAGTTTCTCGCTCTGAGGAGTTGTCCAATGACGTAACCCGGCGTGTCGTCGTCCACGCCCCAAATGTGGGGAGACAGAATGCTACGGATTTGTTCTTCGCTTTGAGAAATGAGGCGTTGCGCGTCGGTCCTCTTCTTCGCCTTGGCGGTGATACGCAGATATACGCCGTCCGGGTTGACATAGGTAGCCAGGGTAGGGTTGGATAGCTTGGAAATAGGGGACACCATCTCATCCACCTTAGCTTCGGCCAGCTGAAAAGTCTTGATTACCCGGGACAAGATGACCTCTCCGGTTGCTCTCTGCCTCAGCTTGGGCAGAACACCATCTTGCCACATCATTTTCATCTCGTCGGACGGCCCGGGTAGAGCTATGATCAAGTGATTGTCTTTCTCAACCCACCACCCGGGCGCGGTGCCCATGCGATTGGGAATTACCTGAGCGGAAGGGATGACAGTCGCCTGCCTGATATTGCTTTGCGGTATTTCCCGGACATAATGGCGGAGTAAATCCTGCAATTCCTGCCACACCTTCTCGTCAACTCTGAGCTCCTCGTTGACCAGCTCGCCGACGGCCTCACGTGTAATGTCATCTTGGGTAGGCCCTAATCCCCCTGTGCTGATAATAAGATCTGCCCTCTTCCAGGCCCGTTTCAAGGTATCCACCAGTCTCTTCTGATTATCACCTGCTGTGGAGATGAAATACAGGTCGATGCCCAGCAAGGGCAACTGACTGGCCAGAAACGAAGAATTGGTATCGATTATATTGCCTAGTAGAATTTCCGTGCCAACGGGTATTATTTCTGCTTTCATTCTTTCACTTACGGCCTGTTAGCTGGCGGCCACTTCAGCATTTCGGCGTCGAGACGCCAAGGTATTTCTCCACTATCGCCATGGCGCAGTATTTACCGCACATGCTGCAAGTCGCTCCACCAGCCGGTATCCTGGAATGAATTTGCCGGGACAGTTCCCGGTCTAGAGATAATTCAGCTTGAGTCTTCCAATCAAGTGCCTTGCGCGCCCTCGACATCTTCTCGTCCCATTCTCTGCCGCCTTTTACGCCTTTGACAATATCTGCGGCGTGACCCGCTATACGAGAGGCGATTACGCCTTCTTTGACATCCTCTATGCCTGGCAGGGAAAGGTGCTCGGTGGGGGTAACATAGCACAGGAAGTCTGCGCCGGCAGCGGCAGCCAGTGCTCCTCCGATGGCAGCGGTTATGTGGTCGTAACCGGCGCCTACGTCAGTCACCAAAGGTCCCAGGACATAGAAAGGCGCCCTATGGCAGAGGCTCTTTTCCAATTGAACATTGGTGGCGATCTGGTCCAATGGCAGATGCCCCGGCCCTTCAACCATAGTCTGAACGCCGGCCTCTCTCGCGCGTTCTACCAGTTCGCCCAGTGTAATCAATTCCTGGACTTGGGCCCTATCGGTGGCATCAGCCAGACACCCGGGGCGCAAGCCGTCGCCCAAACTCAAGGCAAAATCCCATTCCAGAGCCAGCTCCAGCAAGCGGTCATAGCGCTCATATAATGGGTTCTCTTTATCGTTGTGCAGCATCCAACCCATGAGGAAGGCTCCTCCTCGGGACACTATGTCGGTCATCCTTTTCTGCTCCTTGAGCCTGGCTAGGGCTGCCTGAGTCACCCCGCAGTGAACAGTCATGAAATCAACGCCATCTTTGGCATGCTCTTCAATCGCACCGAAAATCTCGTCCACGCTCATGTTGACGATCGCGCCGCGATTCTCGATGGCCGCAATGCCCGCCTGATAGATGGGTACGGTCCCTATCGGTAGGTTGCTGGCACGCAGCATAGCTCTCCTGATAGCCGAAATGTCGCCTCCGGTACTCAGATCCATCACTGTGTCGGCGCCAAAATCGATGGCGGTCTGTAGTTTCTTCAGCTCCGTGTCTAAACTGCACGAATCTGAGGATGTACCTATATTGGCATTAATCTTGGTCCTGAGTCCCTTTCCTATTCCGCAGGGGACCAGGTTTGTATGGTTGCAGTTGGCGGGGATTATGATTTCGCCCGAGGTCAAGCCTCCCATGACAAAGTCCGCCCCCACTCCCTCCGTCTTGGCTACGTGTTTTATCTCAGGGGAGACCGTACCCTTTCGCGCTAACTCCAGCTGCGTCATTTTCTCAAGAACCTCGCGCAAATTGCGCTACGGCCAAAGTATAGAACAGGGCAAATCGTCAATGCAAACGAAAGCCCACAAGGACCGCAACCACGCGGGCGAGATGTGAACACAGGCTCAGGATAAAGCTCTCAGGGTTTCCTTCTGCATCTTGAACAGCTTGGCTATCCCTTGCCGTGCCAGAGAGAGTAAGGCGTCAGCGGTTTCTTTGGTGAAGGGTTTGCCTTCAGCCGTCCCCTGAATTTCTACGAATTCATTCTTGTCGGTCATCACCACGTTGAAATCAACTTCGGCCTGGTAATCCTCTTCGTAGCAAAGGTCAAGCAGCACCTTGCCTCCAACAATACCCACACTGGTAGCGGCTATCATTTTATTCAATGGCATAACTGGCAGAACGCCTTGCTTTCTCAGGTTATGGAAAGCGTGATATAGGGCAACATATCCACCTGTGATGGCCGCTGTTCTGGTGCCGCCATCTGCCTGCAGCACATCGCAATCTACCATGAACGTCCGCTGCCCAAGGATCTCTAGATTAGTCGCCGCTCTTAAGCTGCGTCCGATAATGCGTTGAATCTCCTGACTCCTGCCCTCCGATCTATCGCGTGGTGTACGAGTAATCGTGGAGCGAGGCAACATCGCATATTCCGCGGTAACCCAACCCTTGTCACCGCCTTTAAGGAACAGGGGTACCCTTTCATCCATGCTCACAGAGCACAGTACTCTCGTTTTGCCCAGCTCGATTAGGGCTGACCCCTCGGCGAAAGTCTGGTATCCCATGATTATACGCACGGGGCGAAGCTCATCGTCAGCGCGGTTGTCTATTCTCGGCATACCGGGATAAGTATAGCAGACCGCTTCGCAATCCGCCCGTCTCTTTTGAACGGCTGTTCACTACCGTCCTTTCTTCTGCCAGGTGTCGATGAATCTCTCCACGGAGCGGTCGTAAGTCTTCTCCACATCGTCGGGGAAAACGCAGGCTGGTAGCTCGCCCAGCCCCCTGTGATATCTCAGGCATTCGCAGCAGATGCCCTTTCTGTCGCATGTCTCATAGGTGCAATTACAGTTTGCCTTGTTTCGCTCCCAGGTACATTCTCTCATATTCACTCTCCTTCCGTAGTTGTCCAGACTGGCACCTCTTTGCTGCCGCCTGGAAATTGCACCGGGTGGTCTGCAGACGCGCGGGAAGTTGCCTCATGTTCACTAACATATGCTATCATATGGTGGACGAGGGGTGCTGGAAAGGCAGGCAGCAGCTTGAAGCTACCATTTGACGCTTATCTTGATATTGAGACGACAGGGCTGTGCTCATTTTACGATGAGATAACTGTTATCGGCATCTATTCGGTTGTTGACGGCACGAGTAACCTGGTGCAACTGGTCGGCAATGAGGCAACCAGAAGTAACCTGGTCAGATCCCTGCGCTCCGTGGAGACCATCTATACATACAATGGCGGCCGCTTCGATCTTCCCTTCATAAACTTCCGCCTAAGGCTAAACCTGAGAGAGCACTTCCGCCACCACGATTTGATGCATGACTGTTGGAGGAACAACTTGTACGGTGGCTTCAAGGCGGTGGAGCACCAGTTAGGGATTCCTCGGCGGCTGCAAGGCGTTGGTGGTGCACAGGCGGCCATGCTATGGTGGAGATATCAGATTGACCATGATAGAAAAGCACTGGACTTGTTGCTCGAATATAACAAAGAAGACGTACTTAATCTGCTGGCACTAAGGAGGAAGCTGGAGAGGTTTTCAGAACCAATGTACTAGTCCGAGGCACGTGCTGTCGGCGCCGGTCCGGCAGGAGGCTGGGCTAAGATCCAATCTGTCACACACGGTTTGCTTCGTAAGACTCGACCTGAGAATCTCATTTTCTCTTGACTGCGGATTTCACTGATTCCTCAATATGCCCGGCCGTCAATCCATATCTCTGCAGCAGTTCTTCGGCTTTGCCTGACATGGCGTACCTGTCACCAAGGTTGACGAACTCCATCGGCACCGGCTTCTCCCTGGCCAGTGTCTGAGCAACTCGGCTGCCAAGACCACCCTGGGCCAGGTGCTCTTCGGCAACGACAATTGCGCCTGTCTCAGAAGCTGCCCTGACTATGGCCCCCTCGTCCAGAGGTTTAATGGTATGTATGTTGATTACTCGACAATCGATGTCCTGTCTGGCCAGGATATCTGCAGCCTCCAGAGCCGTGGCCACCATAATGCCCGTGGCCATAACAGTTACATCCTTGCCCTGTCTCATAGTCACTGCCTTGCCCAGTGTGAAGCGGTAGCCTTCCGGATATACAATCGGTGTCCTGGGGCGGCTCAGCCTGATGTAGAAAGGTCCATGGGTACCTGCTGCCGCTCTTGCTGCTTCCGCAGTCTCTACCGCATCTGCGGGAACAACCACGGTGAAATTGGGAAGAGCGCAACACAAGGCCAGGTCTTCAATTGCCTGGTGTGAAATACCATCCTCTCCTACGCTGATGCCACCATGTGTGGCTACGATCTTGACATTCAGATTTGGCTGGGAAAGGCATAGCCTGAGCTGGTCAAAGCAACGGCAGGCGACGAAGACAGCAAACGTGCTGACAAAGACAGTCTTGCCCGAGGCGGCCAGGCCGGCAGCTATGCTGATCATGTTCTGCTCCTGCAGACCGCAGTCGAGGAAGCGTTCGGGAAACTCACGGGCGAAGAAGCTGGTCATCGTTGAGGGTGACAGGTCGGCATCCAGCACAATGATGTCTCTATTCTGTCTGCCCAGCTCTACCAGTGTCCTGCCGTAGGTTTCCCGCGTGGATGCCTCAGCCATGCCTACTCTAATTCCTTCAGTGCCCTCTCGGCTTCTTCGGGGGTCGGCGCCTTGCCGTGGAATGCCACATTGTTTTCCATGAAGCTGACCCCCTTGCCTTTGATGGTCCGGGCCATGATCACAGTCGGCCTGCCTTTCGTCTTCTCAGCTTGGGGGAAAGCGGCCAGGAGTTCGTCGAAGTTGTGCCCGTCTATATCAATGACATGCCAGCCGAAGGCCTGCCATTTCTGGATGAGAGGCTCGAGGTTCATGATGTCGCAGGTTCGCCCGCTCAGCTGTATGCCGTTACAATCGACCATAGCCGTCAGGTTATCTAGTTTGAAGTGGGCTGCTGCCAGAGCTGCCTCCCAGGTTTGTCCTTCCTCACACTCTCCGTCGCCCAGCAGAGCATACGTCCGGTAAGTCCTGGAATCCAGCCTGGCGGCCAGGGCGACCCCGATGGCAAAGGACAAACCCATACCTAAGGAACCGGCCGACATCTCTACGCCAGGGGTGAGAGTCCTATCGGTATGTCCCTGGAGACGGCTGTCCATCTTTCTCAGTGTTTGCAGCTCTGCTACGGGAAAGTAGCCGGCTTCAGCCAGGGCAGCGTACAAAATGGGAGCGGCATGCCCTTTGCTCAGTATGAATCGGTCACGGTCTGACCATTGTGGATTATCCGGGTCATGGCGCAAGATTCTGAAATAGAGTGCGGTGATAATATCGGCGGCCGACAAAGAACCACCAGGATGTCCGCTGCCCGCCCTAGCTATCATGGTGATGGTGTGGCGGCGTAGCTTCCTGGCCATTTCCTTCAATTCGGCGGTGGACAAGTTGAATTTGTTGCCGGGCGAGGTGTTTTGAAGGGGTGTATTCTTGGGCATGGATTGACTATTACATGTTAACCCATGAGTGCTCACCCTGTCTAGGGTTAATGCGCTGCCCCTGGCCTGGAACAGAGCACATTCTATGGGGAGGGCCGGAGAAGCCGTTTAAGCTGGGTCAAATCACCAAGGGAATCGTTATGGTCTTGCCCCGACCTGTCAATATAGAAGGCATTCAGGCCCGCCTGCCGGGCGTTAACGATATCAAACTGCCAGTTGTCACCGACATGGATCACCTGACCTGGCTCGACGCCCATCTCTTCACATATCCTGAGGTAGAAATGGGGATTTTTTACCTCTTTATAGTGTGAAATCGAAGAGAAAATCCGGACGAAGTAAGGTTTGACATCTCGCAGCAAGCAATGCAGTAACTCCAGCGGCGTACCCGAGGCAACAATCAATGGATATTCGGCGGCGAGGGAAGAAAGGACCTCAAGGACCTCGGGGTAATGAGCTATCTTGTTCAGGCAGCTTTGTATCACTGGCTCAGAAGAACCCAAACCGAGAGAGTCAAACCAGTACTCAATATCATACCATTCCAGCCTATTCACACCGATCTTGTTATACTCCTCGCTAATGCTTTTCTTGGCTTGAGCAAGGTCAAGTCCCTTCTTCCGAGCGTAAAGCGCAGGAATAGCCTCATGCCATATAGTTTCGCTGAAATCCGGCGTTACCAGTGTCCCTTCAGCATCAAAAGAGATCAGTTCAATTCTCCCCATTTCGAAATGCCGATATTATCATGATAGGAGGCGAAAGTCTATTTGCCTATTCTACTTCGGCAAGCTAAAATGCGAACGATGTTAAGTTACTCAGTTGCAGAGAAGCTGAGCCATACGTTTGAATTGGGTCCCATCAGACCTCCCAGCGAAGCTTATTCTCTCTTG
>Ga0172366_10002577_pt1 | contig 14236 bp, 5 predicted proteins | sample LakKivSesite69cm_FD_114533 | JGI IMG/M metagenome (GOLD analysis project Ga0172366, IMG submission 114533) | Sediment microbial communities from Lake Kivu, Rwanda - Sediment site 69cm | ecosystem: Environmental > Aquatic > Freshwater > Lake > Sediment | place: Rwanda: Western Province, Lake Kivu... | reverse complement strand
TCACCGTCGCGACCGCCCGTCGCGGCGAGCTTGCCAGTGGGATCGAACGCGACCGCGTCGATGGCGCCCTCATGGCCCGCCAGCGTGAGGGCGATCTTGCCCGCCTTCAAGTCGTAGATCTCGGCGTTCTTGTCATAGCCCCCGAGTATCAGCCGCGAGCCGGCCGGGTTCACCGCCACGGACAAGATCGCCGCCTGCGATGTCTTGACCTGGCTCGTGAAGCGCCCCTTGGGATCTTGAAGGGCGACCCGCGTGAAGCGCATGACCGTGCCGCTCATGCAAGTCGCGAAACCATTGCCGTCGCGCTCCGCGAGCACCGTGATCGCCTTGCCCGTCCGTTCACCGAGGATCATTCTCCTTTCCCTGGCGTTGGTCGTCTGGCGCGCGATGATCTCGTTCCTCGCGGTGCCGACGAAGAATTCCTTCCCGTCCTTCGAGAACATGGCCGAAAGGACGGGTGCCTTATAAGAGCAAGTGATGTTCAGCATGTCGACGGGCTCGACGGGGGGCTTGGCTGGTCTCGAGACCTCCGGTCCTGGTGGCAAGGGCGACGCCCGAGCCGGCACGCTGGACGCCTCTTGCACTTGCAGTGCCGCGGCTCTTGCACCTGGCGCCGGGCCAATCGTTTGCTCCGCGTGCAATGGCACTTGTTGCTGCACCGGCAGTGCAGCCCCAGCACTTGGCGTCGGGCCAGTCGCTTGCTCCGCGTGCAATGGTCGTGGTTGCTGTGATGGTTCCGTGGTTTTCCCGTTCCCATCAGCGCCCGGTACCCGTGCACCTAGCGCAATTTGTGTTGTCACGGGCTTCCCGCAATAGATGCAAAACTTGAGAATTGGTTGCTTGGCCAGATCTCTCCCGCAGTGCGGGCACGGCTGCGGTACAGGCAGCGGGGTAGCCTCCGCGGCAGCTTGTCGCGTGGGGAGGTTCGTCCCGCAGCTGAAACAAAAACGGGCATTCACAATCTTCGAGTTATCCTTGCCACACCGGGGGCAGATCGGGTCGCGCTGTTGCACGGCATCTACAGCGCGTGCGACCGCTGAAGTTATATCCAGGACACCCTGCCGCCCGAGGAGGATGGTTCCACAACTAAAACAAAAACGAGCATTTTTTATTTTCGAGTTATCCTTGCCACACCGGGGGCATATCGGATCGCGTTCCTGGCCAGACGGTGCCGTGCTCGTGACCGCGGGAGCCTCGTGGAGCGTTTTTTCCGGGGCTGTGCTCGCTGCGACCGGCTTCTGGTCAAACCGCAGTTCCGCTTCCTCCTTCTTGGTTACGTCTGGTAATGGATTCGTCTCCCCGCAGAAATGGCAAGTTACTTGGTCAAGCTGCAACGCTATGCCGCATTCCCGGCATTGCCGCTTTCCGTCATCTTTCTTTTCGCTCGTCTTCGTTCACCCCTACCATGAGATGGTGCCTCTTGGCAGCGGTACATCGGCTGCCCAGAGCACCATTAGGATCATAAAAACAACGATGAGGCCGATCAGCGTGATGCTCGTGAAGAGCCGCCATTTCATAGAGATCGTCCCACGTTTTTCGTAGAAATACACCATCCCCGACAAGATCGCGCCGAAGATGATGATTACCAGCAGCGTCATTAACAGCGTGACATTCGTGAAGCCCAGTAGTATTGCAGCGACCGTAGCATAGATCACCGCATAGTAAATTAAGTTGAGCAAGAACCTCCCGGTCGGGCTGCGATCCTTGCGTTCGAGAACCACGCGGAAGAGCAAGAAGAACACGAGCCCGCCGAAAAGGAAGTGCACGTATTTCGGGACAGGTGCATAATAATAAGATGTTGTTAATGTAAGCACGCCACAAGCGATGCTGAACGCCGTCCAGTAAACTATTTTGAGCAATCCCCCTTTCTTGAACGGTTGGAGCGGGATGTAGAGGAGCACGATGCCGATCACGGACGAGAGCACGAAAGAAACGAAGTGAATGCTTCCCGGGATCGATTGCAGACCCTGGAAGGCCAGCACCCCGAGCCAGCAGCAGATGCCGATGTCAGTCGTGCGGAGGAGAACCCGGGCAGCCTTGCCAGGTATCGCCTTGGCGCCTTTCGCGTCGCCGCGGAGGAAGAGCTCGAAGAGCAAGATCGACCCGAGCACCAGCCACGCGTCGATCAAGGGTTGGTTGACCCAGAGGAAGTTGGGCCACGTGCTGATGATGAGGTACATGCACACGATGAGCGCGCGGTAAGCGAGCCTAGACCGCGCGCCGTAGGTCTTCGTTTGGAAGTCCTTCAAGAAACCCACTGCCGCGGCAGCCTCGAGGTCGAGGCTGATCGCTATGATCGGCATCAGCGCGGGCGTGGAACCGAAGAGCCAGACAGCTCCGCTCGTCAATGCCACCGAAAACAAGATCCAACAAATTTCAGTCATAATCGTCGCCACTCGCTTCCCGAAGTAGTTCAGCCCGGCCCGGTCCAGCAGCGACAAGATGAACGCACCGAAACTGATGGCCAGGGATTGCGCTATCGTGCCGAAGCCCGCCTCGCTGACGAAGGCTTGCAAGGCGAGGAACACGGATGCATAGATCCCCAATCCAATTATTCCCCTCGCGATCTTCCTGAACTTCTCGAGTGCCTTGGCGCGCGAGGGCGAGAATGCCTTCAACATGGCGAAGATCGCGAAGAGCGAGTATTGCTGGAGCATGATAAAGGCGGCGATGGTGGACATGCATGGCCCGCGCGAGCCGCCGGCGACGGCCGACACGAGCACGAAACTCGTCACCGTCAACGGCAGCCATCCGAGGACAACGAGGAACTGCGCGAAGCCTGGCTTCATGCATTTGATCCCGTATGACTCGATAAGTGCGAGCACGAACAAGCACGCGAACGCGAAGGCTAAGCCGCCGGTCACGCCAAGCCGGAGCGACATCCCGGCATAGGCGATGCACGCGATCTCGATGTAGAGAAGGGCGGCCACCGGCCCGAATGCTCGGCGTTCTATCTTCCGTTTCAAGAGCCTGTCCCGGATGACGTGGAACGGGTAAATGGCGAGCATGGTTTCAAGGAACGCGAGGATGGTGGACGAGAGCAAGGTAATACCTTCGAGGCCGAGCGGGAAGAGCCCGACCCAGCTGATGGCAAATGCGATTATGAACGGAAGGAACGACATCAAATTAAGGCTATACCCGATGCGGGGCTTGAGGCTCTTGATCCCGTGCACGTCAATGAGAGTCAAGAGGAATAACACGCCGAGGGCAATGAGCACGCTGCCTCTCGTGTCGAGGACAAGCGTCGTAGATGCATACGCGATGAAGGAGAGCTCGAGATAGATCAGGAGGGCGAGGATCATGAAGGCGGATTTATCAAAGGGCCTTGCCAACAACCGATGGCGGATCACGTGGAGCACGTAGAACACGAGGATCGTCTCGACAAGCGCGAGGCCAAGGATCGAAACAAGGCCGACGGGGCCTATCACGGGCAAGTTCTTGGTCCAGGTGAGCAGCAAGGCCAGCATAAACGGCACGTACGATGCCATGTTGAGGCCCCAGGTAATCCTCGGTCTGATGCACTTTATACCGTGGAACTCAACGAGCGAGATCACGAACAAGCATCCGAGCCCGAGGAGCACGCTCTCGCCAATACCAAGTACCAGCACCGACCCGGCATATGCCATAAACGAGACTTCGATGTACACGGACAGTACAAGCACCGAGAACGATCGCCTGCACACCGTCCGCTTCATCATGCCGTGGAGCACGAAATGGAACGGGACGAATGCAAGCAAGGTCTCGGCGATAGCGAGTCCGGTGATGGACACCAGGCCGACAGGGCCAGGGAATGACAATAATCGCGTCCATGAAAGCGACAAGAAGACCTGAAATGCCACGTATATGATAAGCTGGTAGATCAGGTAAGCCCGCCCCGGTAGCTTCTTAATAAAAAGCAAGTTGAGCAAGACCAGGAACAAGAACGTGAGGGTCAAGTACAACAGCCACGATGCAAACCCGGTTGGATCCACGGCTAACAACGGCTCGAAGGCGACCCATCTCGAAGCGAAGGACGCGCCACTCGCGAGTATCCCGTTGTATAACGCCTTCTTCACGTTGCTGGCGAACGCCTCCCGTGCGGGGAACGCGAGCTGCCAGAGGTGCATCGTGAGGACGTTCAGCGCACAGAGCGACAGTACAAACAGGGACGGGTCCGCGTGGTTGAGGTACAAGTAGATTGCAATAAAGTTGAAAGCCAACGCATAGGAAAGGAGCATCAGCGCGAAACGGGCCCTCGCGACCATGATCTTAAACATACCCATGTCCAGCCAGGCAAGCTGGACGAACATCGATGTCAAGAAAACCGTCATCTTCGCAAGAATGGTCGCGAATTCCAGCGGGAGCGGCGTGCTGATTGCCGGGATAGGAAACAAGACCATGATGCTCGCGGCGATCGACATGTGCAACACGGTACTGGTGGCCGTCATGAACGCGGCCACGCGCGGGGATTTCCCCGCGATGCCCTTGCGAATCGCGAAGGATTGGCTGCAGATCAAGAGGAATGGCAACACGAGCGTGATGACGACGGGTACTACTAGCAGCATCGAGATGGCCACGGAGATCTGGACGGAATTGGCAAGGAAAATTGCGAGGTTGAGCCGGGGGAGCAAGGTGGTCAGCTTTGGCATGTTAACTCCTTGCAGCTTGGCTCCCGCGTTGGCCATGACCTGGAAAAGGGCCAAGTAACACGTGCTGAAGAGAAAGATCGCAACGAAAACTTGGCCGGGAAGCAGTGCCACGAACAATTGCTCGGCGAGGAATGTTGGCGGGAGAGGTATGAATGCTGCCTTTACCTGTACGGGGAAATCCTTGTAGAAGAAGAATCCGACTATTAACGAGAACACGAAGCCTACGATCATGGGGGGAGCTTGCCACGCCGAAACGACGAGCGTGGATGCTGACAGCGCGCTTCCGATGCCCAAGATCGACCACGGGATGCGCTTGTCGACGTGGAAGACCATCTTGTATTGGTTCATCGTGTAGAACGACCCGCCGAAAACTGTAATGGCGGCGAAGGTGGCTAAAAGCAACAACCTGGGTACCAGCGCTAGCGTGTTGAATGCGAGTAAGGACAGATTCACCATGAGGGTGATCGCGATCACGGCGCGGGTCTTGACCTGGTCCACGTTCAAGAACCGGGAGGAGAACAAACCGAACGCGAGGGCAATGAAAGCGATGTTCACGGAGATGAACGCGTGCCGGGTTACCTCGTATATGGTGACAAATACGATCGACCACATCCCTACCAGCAAGGATCCGTAGGACGCCACGAGCACGTGCCGCCTCGCCGGACTCTTTGGAATCGCGGAATAGAGCATCCCGAGAACACTCGTCACGATCAGCTCGATCGAGATGATAAAACCGATAACAATGCCGATTTCCATCAACAACAAGTGCAAGAACAGGACGTTCGACCCCGAGAGGAATGCCCATGCCACCGCCATCGCCCGCCACGCCCGCCACTTGTAGAGCAGCGGGAGCAGCAGGCCAGTGCCGATGACGAGGAAGCTCAGCGTGGCAAGGATGATGTTACCGGCGAAGATCGATTGCACGACCCAGTCGATCATGAGCAAGCTCTCGCCCCAGATAACGAGCATGGCCGGATAGAAGTATCTCTGGATCTTATATCGGACGATGGGCAAGTACATGGCCGAAACTATGATGATCGTGATGATGATGGAGCCTGGCATATCCACAATGGAGAATACGTTTAACCCTTTGACGACATCGACGCCCTGAACTGCTTCGAAGACGAGCTGGAAGTTCACGATAGGGAATGCGAGCCAAAGCCACCAGCCGGCCTTCCACACTTCCTTCGTCAAGTTCCACCTGAACACGCCAATCGACAAGAAACACAGGAAGAAGCCAAGGTCGACGCAAAGGAGCGCGAGGATCGGCTGGCCGATAGGCACCACGGCATAATACGTGAAGAGTAGGAAAACGAAAGCGGGGAAAAAGACGTTAAAAGCCGCGAGCATCGGGGCGAGCGCGCTTTTCCGGTACTTGAGCATGAACGGTTTGAAGAACTTGATGATGATGAATGCCACGGCGTTGTACGTGGCCAAGAAGCTCATGGTGACGTTCACGTCGTCGAGGCCCGGTTTGTTGAACAACAAGGAACACGCGCCAGTTACAAGGTAAATGGCAACGGTCAAGGCCAAGGTCTTGAGCATGACGAATTGCTTCGCGGATCCTGCCTTGTTGAAGTATACAGCCATTAATGACAGGTACACGATGAGCGTGATATTCGCTGAATGGAAGATCGAAGTGGGCGTGAATGCAACGAGTAACTGGAACACGAGCAAGCTGCCGAGCACGGACGCGACGCTACCTTCGACAATACTCTTCTTGTTCACGGTCGTGGCGATTGCATAGACGATCGCGGTGAAAAAGCACGCGGTGTACTCGATCAGATGGATTTGCAACAAGTTGGACGGAATGACACTAGTGAAAGTAGATCCGTGGAACCAAATAATTACTGTAAACAGCACGATGGACAACATCGCGGTCCTGATCCAGCGGATCTTCTCGTTCGTGCTTCCTACCTTAGCGGTGACCCCTGCTGCCACGATTGCACAGGCAATACCGCCTCCCGTCGGTAGGAACGCGAGGGCAAGCACGAGCACCAGGGCCCCCACCATCAAGCTCGAGAACCGCGATCCACAATGGTCCATAATGGATGCGAACAGCAAGCCATAACTTGCTATGGTCGATAACAGCAAGATATACAGCAACGAGCTCGTCGTCGCGGCCGGTGGCAGCGCCCAGAGGCGCGCGCGCTCGAGCAAGAAGGCAAGGCTCGCTGCGAGAAATGCATACTTCACGGCCGTGCCGGTTGCCCGTTCGCGCAGGCTCGCCTTCATCCCTGCATTTCTCAGGAAAAACCGCGTGGCGGGCGCAGTGCAAGCGAGGAGCATCACGAATAGGGTGCCAAAGCCAAGGAGAGTACCTGTGGCGAGAATGCCCGTGATGTACAAGCATCCGAAGACATCTAGCAGCATCCAGCAACCCGCGCTGAACACTCTTTCGATGGTATGAAGCTTGATGCTCGGCACGGCGAGCATTGGTATGGATGAAAGGATCAGGGCAAACAAAGAGAAAAACAACGCGTACCAGGATGCTCCGAGGAACCCCAGGTTTACCGGGAATGCGAAGGCGGGATATACCAGCTGTACGAGTTGTGTGAGGAGCAAGGACGAGAAAATGACGAATGCAAAGTACACGATCCTCGTCGTGGTGGTTATTGCGTGCGTGGATATCAATTTATGACCTTTAATGATGGCGACCGTGATGAAATTCATGGCAATGAACGACGTGAAGGAAAGGGAGATTGTGGCTGGTAACGTCGCGGCGGTCGCGACGGTGGCGACCCTGTTATAGAGCGTGGCGGCGCCGAACACGCTGATACCGGCCATGGACACGACCGTGCCCCACTTGAACGGCTTGATGTACGATGGTTTCACCTTGAACCTGGTCAGTGCTCCATTGAATGCGAAAAAGACCTGGAGTGCCAGCAAGAGCGTGTAGAAGAGGCCGGCAAACACGTTGAAGGTCAAATGGAAGCGAATCTCCAGGTCTGCCATGACCGCGGTAGGCAAGGCGAGCAGCAGCACCGTGATGAGCATGCTGTTGGCAAAGGCGATGCGGGAGAACATGCCCCAGGACTTCAATGATCCCAAGGTGAAGTAGAGGGGGATGAACGTAAATAGAGCGGAAGCAAGAATCGGAACCAGATAAACGTAAGGCGTCTCCCATGTCGCAACGAGCAATCCCTTGAAGATCATGACGGATGTGAAGTAGAGAGCGCTGATGTCGAGCACAGTCGGTACCTTCCACTTGAAAAAATCCGTCCTCATGAAAAGGGTGCATATACCCGCGGTTACCATAACTGCCATGTAGGACGCCAGCATCGGGTCGAGCCTTGCCACGATGTACCAGGCCAGCTGCATCGCGAGCATCTGGCATACAAGCATGGGCCTCGCACACCGCAGATATTTGTCGTGCACTGCAACTGTAACTTTACCCAAGCGCACACCCCACTTGATGTAATACCCCATCGTGATGGTCAAGGCGATGGTTGCTGCCAGGATCGGCGAGAACGCGGGCAGGTTGTAGATGATCAGTGCCGGTATCGCGGCGATGAAGACGACACTCGCGCGGTATGCCGTGGCGACCACATCCCTTTGGAAATAGATGCCGAACGAACTGTTGGCGGCCACGAATAACATAAACGTTCCGGCCCACCACATAACCGTCCAACCTAATAAATTAACTGGATCTTGAGTAACGAGGTGATGGCCATCGAGCATAAACAAAGCGGTAACAGCGGCGGCTATCCACGCAAATACAATGCTGAATGCGATCTTCATCCCCCAGCTCGTGCGGCCGTGGCCACGCGTCCAGTATAAGCGATAAAAAGTCAAAAGCACGACGATGCCGGAGAGAAGGATGGCTATGAAGGTACCTGCAGTAATAAATCCCACGATCGAAGTTATCTCCGCGATCTGAATGTACGAGTCAAGGAAGATCTCGTATAAGGAATAAGCGACAATGGCGAAGCTGCCAAATGCCATCACATCTTGCAATCCCGAAATCCTGTGCTTCTTGAAATATTTCACTCCACAATAACATTCAATCGTCGTGTATAGACCCACGATAAACACCGTGGCCTGGACGATGATTGGAATGTCGATGAAGGTCAAGCTCGGCAGTATCCCGAACGAGATCGACGCGAGCAAGCAGATCGTATTTGCCAGGTGGGACAGCGAGTACCACCCGCCCTCGGCGAGCTTGGCCTTTCGCTCGCCAAGCACCATGGCATACACTACCGCGACAGTAATCGGCGTGGCAAGGGGAATGCCCGGGACGAATCCCATGATGAACGAGGTGGCGATCAAGACCGCCGTGGCACCAATGCTCGCCTTGTTGAGCCGGGTCACGACACCGTCCATGATGTGCTCGCTTCCCGAAAGCACGTTGATTTGCTTGTTGAAATAGATGGCAACGTACGCTTCTGCCTTCACGAAGAGCACGCCGGCGATGACCAGGCCATAAATGAAGAGCATATACCACGGGAAATAATCGAGGAGACCCGGCGCGACGATGAGCGGGTAGAAGATGATGATAAACATGAAGCTGGCGCACGCCGCGATCATGACATGGGCGAATTGCTTCTTGAACGTGGCGAAATGGACGGTGACCTCGTTACCCGCGAGGAGCCCCCCTTGGAGCAGCTTGCGCGTGCCCGCCGTGATCTTGATCCCGGCGATCCAGAATGCCATGTTGATGGGAATGCCGATGCCGCCCCAGAGCAGCGGGTTCGACATGTAGAACGAGAGCATCGCGAATTGGAACGCGAGGTGGAAGAAAACGACGACGTTGTGGAAGTTCTTCGCAGCCCCCTCGAACGTGGGAGCGTGCTTGAATGCCTTTTTCACGGGGTCGACATGATCGATGGGCTTCCAGCGATAGTACAACCAGGTGAAGCTGTACACGACGCCCAGGGCGATTATCGGGAGTGGTTTGAAGAGCTGCTGCTCCACGGTGAAGACGAGGATGACGAAGGCCGAGACGAGGGCCACCATGGAGAAGAAGAAGGGCGCGTGGACGCGAAAGTTCGCGTTGGACGCGTCGTTGTTCAAGATAGGTTCCTCGAGGTACTTGTCGAACATCTTGTACACGACGAAAAAGGACGCGAGGGTAACGATTGTCGTGAAATTTATCGCAAAATACGTGTTCCTCGAGAGATAGTTGGATAAAAAGAAGGAAACGAACGCGACCGTCGCTGGAATTATCAAGAGATAGAACAAGAACCACCAGGTTTTCCACGCCCGATTGGTGATCTTCTCGAGGTTTCGATCTTGAGCGGTTCTCGCGTTCAATCTCACTCCCCCGTGCGTATTAGGATAGAAGAACAGATATTAGACTGACTATAAAAATCTCTCAGTGAGACTCGCCCGCTTCTCGACGCTTGATACTCGGAAGCATCGTGGGCCGCGCCGGTTATGAGGGAACGCACGTTTTTTTAATACATGAGACGATGAGGATGCATGGCAGCGATAATTCGACTCTCGGACATGGCGGGCATCGTGCTCGCCAGGGGGCATTCCGCGGCCCAAGAATACGCGGCTGGGCAGCTCGGTCAATACATCGGGAGCGCGACCGGCATGACCTTGAAGATCATCGTCGAGGACGTGGCCATCCCCGATTTTTGCTTCTTAATCGGCGATCACCCCGCCATCAAGAAGATCGCGCCCGAGATCGACGTGGCATCGCTCGGGGATGACGGGTACTGGATCCATGCCAAGGCGGGTCGCGTGATCATCGCGGGTTCGAAGATCCGCGGCGCGATCTACGGGGTCTACGCGTTCCTCGAGCAATGCCTCGGGATCAAGTTCCTCGCGCCCGAGGTCGTCCACGTCCCCAAGGGCGATCCCGAGCTCGAGATCCCCGAGTTCTCCCGAAAAGAGATGCCCGCCTTCGCGTACCGGGCAATCACCTACCTAGAAGCGATGGATCCCGACTTTTGCCCGACGCAGAAGATAAACTTGAGCCCCTTCGCGGAGCCCGAGAAGGGCGGGAGTTATAAATTCTCGACGGGCAAGATGACGCACACGTTCTACACGCTGGTACCCCCCGACAAGTATTACAAGGAGCACCCCGATTATTTCTCGCTTGTCAACGGCGAGCGTGTCCAGGCACTCGGCCAGCTGTGCCTCACCAACCCGGAAGTGATTCGGATCGCCAGCGAGACGGTCATCAAGTGGTTCGAGGAGGAGCCGGACCTCATGACGGTCGGCATCGTGCAAAACGACTGGACCGGCTATTGCGAGTGCGAGAACTGCCGGAAGGTGGACCGCGGGAACCCCGCGCGGACGCTGCTCCAATTCTGCACGCACATTGCCAACGTGGTGAGGGACCGGTTCCCTGGCAAGTTCATCCACACGATCGCCTACACCTACACGGAGAACTGCCCGGATGACTGGAAAGAAAAGTTGCCCGATAACATGATCGTCGTCGTTTGCAACATGTACCCCTACCGGTCCAACAAGCCGATCGACGGGGATCCCATGAACGCGAAATACTACAAGAATCTAGTGGGATGGCTCAAGATTTCTCGGCACGTGTTTGTATGGCACTATTTCGTTGATTTTTCGCATTATTTGGCCCCGTACCCGATATGGAAGACCATCGCGACCGACCTCAAGAAATACCGTGCGCTTGGCGTGGAGGGTGTATTGCTACAAGCCGGCATCGGCTTGGGTTTACATCAGGAATTCCAGGAGTTGAAGTCCTGGGTGTTCCACAAGCTGCTCTGGAATCCAGACCTTGAGATGAACGTACTCGTCCATGAATTCGTCACGGCCTATTACGGGAAGGCCGCGCCGCTCGTGCAGAAGTTCATCGATTCTCTCATGTCCATCGAGGATCACCCCGACGTGAGCCTGCACTTGTACGTCGGCCTGGAGGGGAACCACGTCAAGAAAGACTGGGTGATCCAATGCCAGGGCTGGCTCGAGCAAGCGATCGACGTTGCCAAGGACGACCCCGCCACGCTCGAGCGCGTCGAAAAGGCCTTGCTCGGCCTCGATTACGCCTACCTCTACCAGCCGGTAGATTTCGAGGTATTGCTCGGCAAGATCCGTCCCGTCGATCTCGCGCGCCGCAAGCAGGTGCTCGCCCGGTTCGTGGCGACTGCGGACAAGTACAAGGTCCGGTCGCACGGCGAGCAAGTCCCCATCTCCGCGTTCATCGAGCGGCAGACCTTCATCTGCCAGGAGCATAACGTGCTCGCGCTGGCCGAACTGGCACCCCTCGTGTACAAGATGATGCTGTCGATGCTCGACAAGGTCAAGGAAACGATGGATGAAAAGCACCATTTCAGGGAAAATGACTACATCCTCTCGGCTCTCAAAAGGGGTTTCAACCCGCTCGAGCTCGGGGGCTGGATGGCAACCAAGCGTATTGCGATATACAAGCCTGACCTGCCCGACAACTGGCACCGCTGGCTCGATCTCGAGACGACCAGCAAGCTGCTCGATCCCCCGCTGCCGAACGTGCGGCGTAACCAGCTGCCCGCCTTGGTGCTTAGCATGATCAAGGGCCTGCCGAGCCAAAAGGACAGACTGGACGAGTAATCCCGGGCCTTGCATCGTCTTGCTTTTCTTTTTACGTGATAAATGCCAATATATTTGAAAAGAAAGAAGTTAATAATTCATGGGAGCTGGGAACCGCAATTGGGGCAGAACTTCACATGTGAGTTGGCACTATCCAATATCTGTCCACAGAAGATGCAATATTTGCGTTCCTCCGCGGTCTGGGGAGCAATTGGCTCGCCTTTCTTCGCTGGCTCGAAACCAGGGGCTTGCTGGTATTGCATCCCCTCACCCAGGATGATCTCGCCGGTTTGGGAATCATATTTATAGGATACCAGCCCTTCAGCACGTAGATCCATGAGCACGCGGAGCAAGTGGCTTCTTTTCACGCCCGCGTCCGCCGCGATCTCGTCGAGCGAGAACTTGCCTACCTTCCTCGCCTGGACAACAACGAGAACGTCACGCCGCACGCGCTTGTCTGTCGACTTGTTGCTGACCGCCCCGATCAGCATGAAGAACGCAGGGATGAACAACAAATAGCCCCACGTGTTCAAGCTCAAAAAATCTATGCGAAGCGATGAAAACACGAGTGACACGATGCCAACGCCCAAGAACACGAGCCCACATCCGAGACTCGAGTTCGTGCCCTCGTATTCCCGTTTCTGGTAGTATCGCCGATTGCTACTCATTTTTCCTTCACCAAGGACCAGTGGCGACCACGTCCATTAAAAGATCTAGGATCGGCCAGCCTAGCGGGTCTTCAAGTAAACAACGGCTCTTTTTTTCTACTTTTTCGCCTTCTTGGTGACGAGCCCGTCGATCTTGGCGGCGAGGATGAAATCGTTGTCGAACAAACCCTTTACCGCGTGCGTGTAGAGATCGAGCACGACCTTGTTGTAGTAAATGTAGATGTCCGGGTGGTGCCCCTCGCCCTCGGCGATGGTCGCTACCTTGTTCACGAAGTCCATGGATCCCTTGAAATCCTTGAACTTGAATTCCTTTCGAATCTTGTGCGTGCCATCGCGCAAGAGCTGCCATCCCTTGACTTGTACGATGTACTTGTCCTCGTCCGCATCGCTCATGGCTGGGATCGTGCCCTCGCAGGGCACGCAGTGCTTCTCCGATAGTTCCATGACATACCATCTCGGTTGATTGCAGAGCTGATCGTCTAAAGTGGTCATCTTCCATATATCCCTATCGCCATCGCTTCAGAACTATGGACGTGGTCTAGCTTATCTCGCGAAATGAACATGCGTAAGAGGTAGAAAAAAAAAATTTGAAAGCACGTCTAGAGATCTGGGATTAGCTGGAGCAAAGTCACGATTGCTGCGCCTGTCGAGTTGATGTGATTGTTATCCTCGATGATGCGCATGGACTTGAGCTTTGCCAGCACGTTAGCGAGTTCGGTCTTGAGGACGATCTTGTTCTTGTTGAAGAACTTCTGGATGGCCATCCCGTCCGTGTTGTTGTCGTAAATGGCGAAGAGCGTGTTGCGATCATCCGCCGTGAGCATCTTGATGTAGGGCTTGAGCTGGTCGATGATGTAATTCGTGCGCGGGTTGATGGCGAACACGACTTGGTCGGCCTTCAGCTTCTGCACGGCGTCGAACGAGTGGATCTCCTCGATACCCTTGGTCTTGAGGTGGTTTATGATCTCCCGGACGTAGAACATCGACTCGAACTCGCCCCCTCCCACCACGGACAGCACTTTTTTGACAACGGACTTGCGGGGCAGTTCCTTGGCATACGGGCCGGCCTTCTGCTCGATGAGGCGATGCGGGTACAATAAATCGGCCTCGAACGCGTGCTCGATCAACGGCGTGACGGCCATGTCTTGCAAGACCTCGCCCTTGAAGTTCACAATTTGTGCCTGGAAATGTTTCTCGAACGCTTCCGTAAAAGCGTGCAGTCTTTCCTTCAACGAGTCGCTGGGACGCCGCAAGAGCAACAAAGCAACCCGCACGTGCTGGCCCTCGTCGAGGATGATCTTGAACTGCTGGTAGGATAGCTCCTCGAGACCGCCCTTGAGGTTCTTCTTCATCTTCGTGCTGATCTCGGCCCCGAACGACGAGATCGCGCTCAAGAACCCGGACACGAGCGACTCATCGATAGGTACCTCCGCAAGGCTTTTCGAGAACATT
>Ga0172366_10002576_pt1 | contig 14238 bp, 12 predicted proteins | sample LakKivSesite69cm_FD_114533 | JGI IMG/M metagenome (GOLD analysis project Ga0172366, IMG submission 114533) | Sediment microbial communities from Lake Kivu, Rwanda - Sediment site 69cm | ecosystem: Environmental > Aquatic > Freshwater > Lake > Sediment | place: Rwanda: Western Province, Lake... | reverse complement strand
GTTGATGCCTTCGCCAGAAGCCAAGACTACCATGTAGAAATCTACGTTGCAGACAAACAGCGAAACCCATTCAACCTAAAGAACGCTGTCAAACACGTTGTCATACCAGACTTAGCCGTAGAGGAAATTTGCCGATTCGCGCAAGCAAACAAAGACAAAATTGACTTCGCGATAGTCGGTCCTGAAAAACCCATAATCGATGGCGTACGTGATCTTGTGGAAGACCGAACCGGCATACCTGTGATTTGTCCGAAGAAAGATTATGCTGTAGAAGCGAGTAAGGTTCAGCAGCGTCTTTTGTTTCAAGAAATTGTGCCAGAAGTCAACCCCCGCTTTAAAATTTTCGAACCGGAAGATTTCAAGGGCACTGAAGAAGTCAAGAATGCCGTCTACGGTTGGCTTGATCAGCTGGATAACAAAGCTGTTGTTAAGCCTGACAAACCTGCGGCTGGAAAAGGCGTGGGTGTTTGGGGAGATCACTTTTCTACTCGCGAGCAACTCCTCGAGCATTTCTTAGCGAACTTTCAGTACGGCGCTGTCATCATAGAAGAAAAGGTTGAAGGGGAAGAGTCGAGTTTCCAAGCATTCTGCGATGGCAAGCATCTGATCTCTCTGCCTGACACGCGAGACTACAAGCGTGCATTTGACAACGACAGAGGGCCGAACACGGGCGGTATGGGCTCTTACAAAGACTACGGCGACGTTTTGCCTTTCATGACAGGAGCTGACAGGAGCAAAGAGCTCACCATTGTCAACAAGATTTTCGAAAAATGGAAAGCAAAAGCAGAGGATAACTCGGGTTTGAGGGGCGTGCCTTTCTACGTGGCTTTCATGCATACCGCGGGTGAACCTAAAATTCTTGAAAACAACAGTCGACCTGGAGATCCCGAGATGATCAACATTCTACCGATTCTAAAAGATGATTTCGTAGATGTTTGCTTCAAAATTCTGGAGGGCAACCTGACGCGCATTGAATTGGAGAAATCAGCAACGGTTTTGACCTACAAGGTTCCGCCGAACTACGGCGGTTACATGAACTCTTTTCCAGACCTTGTGAACAAAGGCGAAGTTGGAAAACCAGTCGATTTGGCAAATGCCTCTAAACTCACTGAAAAGTACGCGGACAGAATTCGGATCTACCCGGCATCCATGGAGTTAAGAAACTCCGAAGCTTACGCCTTAAAATCCAGAGCCGTAGGCCTCCTGGGAATCGGCGGAAACATCGAAGAAGCGAGAGAAGTTTCCTTGGAAGGTATAAGAGCCATTGAAGGCGGAGCCCTCTGGCATCGCAAGGACGTAGCCTCGAAACAGAACATAGAAAAAAGCGTAGCGCACATGCATGAGCTGAGGCGCAGACCTTGAAACGAGTTTTCATATCGGATTGCGAAGGCCCCATATCCAAGAATGATAATGCGTTTGAAATGACAGCGCACTTCATTCCAAACGGAGACAGACTCTTCACAGTCATAAGCAGATATGATGATGTCTTGGCGGAGATTTTGAAAAGAGCGGACTATACGGCTGGTGGCACCTTAAAGTTTATTTTGCCCTTTTTCAAGGCTTATGAAGTTACAGACAGGAAAATGCAAGAATTTTCAGCTCAAAATCTGGTCTTGATGGCGAATAGTAAGGACACGTTACAGCATGTGAGAAGCATAGCTCCTGCTTTCATCGTTAGCACAAGTTACGAGCATTACATAAAGGCTCTGTGCCAAGCCCTAGGGTTCCTGTACGAGAACACTTACTGCACACGTCTAAGCATCGACAAGTACTCAATAGGTGAAGAAGAAAAAACAGAGTTGAAAAAGATTGCAGAACAAATCGCGCAGATGCCTATAATTGAGATTCCTTCGTTGGCAAAGTCCTTGCGTGACTTTTCGGAAAAGGATCAGGAGACATTTCAGCGGCTTGACGCGATCTTCTGGGAGGAAATGGCAGATATGGAGGCTGCAAGATTTTTCTCTGAAGTTAACCCAGTAGGTGGCAGCCAAAAGGCTGACGCCGTGAAAGATGCAGTCAAAAGAGAAGACACGTCATTGGCAGGGGCAATGTACGTGGGCGATAGCATAACAGACGAGGAAGCCTTTAAACTTGTAAAGGAGAATCGCGGCTTGACTGTTTCCTTCAACGGCAATCGGTACGCCATAAAGAACGCTGAAATCGCGGTTTTGTCGGAAAACAGCGTCGTAACCGCCATCATAGGTGATCTCTTCTGCAGATTTGGAAGGCAGCGAACATTAGATATAGTGCAAAGTTGGAACCGTCAAATCCTAGATCGGAGTCCGGTAAATCGAAACTTGCTTAGTCGCCTTTTCGCATTGTACCCGAGCGGGTTGCCCAAAGTCAAAATAATAACAATGGAAAATATGGAAATCTTGGCAGAAGAGAGCAGTGAATTCAGAAAAAAGGCGAGGGGCGAAGCCGTCGGAAGGCTGGGTTGAATGGTTAAGAAAGTTGAGATTGAGGACACTTACGCCGAAGCCTTTGCCGGTGTCTTCTGTCGAGTAATGGTTACTGCTGATGATGAAGAAACGTTGCGCAAGGCAGCTGAAGATTCCACGGCGACGCCGTCCATAGTAATCGGCAGGGTAGAGGGCGGAATCGAAAGATGGCTGACTGAAGGAGAGACTCCGGACAGGCGCAAAGGCGCCGTGTTGCAGTTCTGGGGAGGAATAGACCCCAAAAAGCCTTTTCCAGAGTCCCTGAAGAAATTTGAAACCGAGCTCTCTTACAGGATTCGCCAAGATATTCTCGTAAAACCTTTCACCGCGATTTTCGATGCGTTGCCAGACGCCGAAGGAAAGCTAGACATGATGGAAAGAGTTGGACACTGCGGCGACGGTTACGAGTGGGTAGAAAATCGTCATGACCGAGAAGTCATCGTTGTGCCCATAATGGTTCCGGATTTCGTGATTGAACGGTATTTGGGATATGCCCACGGAGTAATGGGAGCAAACTTCTGGGTCATGTGCAAAACTAAAGAGGCACTAAAATCAGCCGGAGACAAGGCTTTAGAGGCCATACACAAAGTGAGTGGTGTTATAACGCCCTTTGACGTGTGTTCTGCGGGCTCGAAGCCTAGAACGCATTTTCCATTGATAGGACCAACAACAAATCACCCGTATTCTCCGTCGCTGAAACAGAAACTGGGCAAAGCGTCAAAAGTGCCGGAAAACGTGCATTATATCCCAGAAATAGTAATCAATGGCGTTTCGATGGATGCTGTTAAAGAAGCCATGAAAGTAGGCATAGAAGCCGCACTAAACGTTGACGGCGTCACAAAAATTTCCGCTGGAAACTACGCTGGAAAACTAGGCAAATATAAAATTCACTTGCGTGAGCTGTTCCCATGAGCCGCTTTGACGCTGTTGGATTTGGCGCCCTCAATGTGGACAAACTCTTCAAAGTAAATCGGATAGCTAAGGCAGAGGAGGAAAGCTTCATAACAGACTTTGAAGAGGCTTGCGGAGGCTCTGCGGCCAACACTGCTGTAGGTTTAGCAAGGCTTGGCTTGAAAGTAGGGTTTATTGGAAAGGTCGCTGGTGACCGTGAGGGCGAAATGCTGATCAAAGATTTCCAACGAGAAGGCGTGGATACCAACGGCGTAATCCATGCAAAACGTGGCAGAAGCGGCACAGTCATGGGTTTCGTGGATAAAAAGGGTCAACGTGCATTGTACATCGATTCAGGCGAAAACGACACAATAGCATTCAAGGAGATAAATACTGAATATGCTTTTGAAGCAAGCTTTTTGCATTTAACATCGTTCGTTGGAGAAAAATCCTTAGGAACCCAGAAAAAACTTTTGGAGGCACTTCCAGAAAATGTTAAGGTGAGCTTCGACCCAGGCGCTTTGTACGCGAGAATGGGCCTAGCTGAGCTAATGCCAGTAATGAGAAAGACTTATGTTTTAATGCCAAACGCGGGTGAGCTTGCACTTTTAACTGGTGAAACCGATTATTGCAGAGCTGCTGATTTTCTGGTAGGAAGGGGCGTGAAAATAGTAGCTGTTAAGCTCGGCAGCAAAGGCTGCTACGTGACGGATGGAAGAGAACGCCACTTAATAGAAAGTTATAGGGTGAAAGTTGTGGATACCACCGGTGCCGGCGATGCATTTTGCGCCGGCTTTCTTTACGGTTTGATCACTGGCAAGAATCTGCATGAATGTGGAAGATTGGGCAATTTTGTCGCTTCAAGATGCATTATGAAAATGGGTGCTAGATCAGGGCTTCCACGCCTTGAAGATCTAAAACTTCTTCGTTAGGTATTCGACTAGACTCTCGAAGATTAATTTTCCATCGCCGTATTGCGGCATTTGTTCTTGCCTTGTCCAGTCTGGCTGTTGCCACCAGTAAAACGCTCTTTCAGGGTGCGGCATCAGGCCAAATACTGTTCCTTCTGGATTGCAAATACCTGCAATGTCATGGAAAGAACCGTTTGGGTTTGTCGGAAAACGGCCTTCCGCGTATTCACCGTTTTTCTCGCAGTAGCGGAAAACCAGCAAGTCGCCCTCGTAAAGTCTTTTGAGGAGTTGTCCTTCTTTTTCTTTTTTGAATATGAATCTTCCTTCTGAATGCGCTACGGGTATCCGGAGGACTTTTCCCCTCGGGATTTTCCATGTGAACACGCATTTTCCTTTATTTTCCTGCTTTAGGTAAATCCAGCGGCAATTGTACCCTGGTGGAATATTCGTCGCGAGGGAAGCCTCTGGATACTGGCTTATTCCTTCAAGTCCTGGAAGCAAACCAGCTTCAACTATCACCTGGAAACCGTTGCAAATGCCAAGTATTGGCCTGTTTTCAGTGACGAAGGTTTTTAGTTCTTTGCCTATTTTCGCTAGCAGCCATTTAGCCCATATGGCTCCAGCTCGCACGTAATCGCCGTAGGAGAAACCGCCTGGAAAAATCAGAAGATGATAATCAAGAAGGTTCCTGCGCTTAATCAGTTCGTTCACGTGAAGAGTTTCAGCTTGAACACCTAATTCTTTAAAGGCGCGTTGCGTTTCCGCGTCGCAGTTTGTTCCGCCCACACGCAAGACGCAAACTTCTATTTCTTCACGTTTCATGGTCAAGCCCCACTGCTCAGCGTTTGTTTCCAGCGTTTCAATAGATCAGTCAGCGAAGCGTCCACAATGACTGTGCCGTCCATACCATGAACGGTTAGTCTATGAGTCTTTGTGACTTTGCCTATTTCAGCGCAATTTCTTCCTTTCATGAGAACCTCAAGATCCTTTCTTACTTTTTCCGTAACTTCTACAAGAAAGCGACTGTTTGACTCTGAAAACAAGATAAAATCATTACGGTCTAAAGCTTCTCTCGAAATTTTTCTTAGGTCCAGTTCAAGGCCGTAACCGCCGGCTAATGCCATTTCCGCCGCTGCTACGGCTAAACCTCCTTCTGACAAGTCGTGGCATGCTTTGATGAGTCCTTGGTCTATGGCTTTTGTGACAGCTTTGAAAGTTTGTTTGGCTTGTGCGGGGCGGACTTTCGGCACGGTTTTTCCTATGAATCCTTTGAGTTTGTAGTATTCTGAGCCGCCTAGTTCTTTAAAGGTTTCTCCGATGATGTAGATTAAATCGTTGGGCGTCTTGACATCCGTTGAAACGGTTAGGCGAATGTCTGGGATTATGCCTAAGGCTGTAATCAGAAGGGTTGGCGTTACTGGTCCAAGAGGCGACTCGTTGTACAGGCTGTCTTTTCCAGAGATGAATGGTGTTTTGAAGGCGGTTGCGAAATCGTAGCAAGCTTCGCAGGCCCTTACTAGGCTTCCTAGTCTTTCTGGTTTTTCTGGATTGCCCCACGTGAAATTGTCCAGTAGGGCTATTCTGCGACCGCCAACTGATATGTTGTTTCGTACTGCTTCGTCTATGGCTGAGGCTGTCATCCAATAAGCGTCAATCTTGCCATAATTCGGGTTCATTCCACATGAGATTGCTATGCCTTTCCAAGATTCATTCAAGGGTTTTATGATGGCTGCGTTGTTGGGTCCTCCGTATTCGCCTTGCAAAGGTTTCAGCGTGGTGTTTCCTTTGACTTCGTGGTCGTAGGTGCGTATTACGCTTTCTTTGCTGGCGATGTTAGGTGAAGCCAGAAGATGTAAAAGGATTTCAGTTAGATTTTCTGGTTCAGGAAATACTGGTTCTTCAAAATTTGCGGTTTCGTACGTTGCGCTTCTCATGGTTTTTGGCGGTTCAAAAAGGAAAGATATGTCCGTCTCTGCAACTTTCGCGGCTTCATAAAAGATCCGCAAAATCCTTTCCGCCGTGAATCTTCCGATGGCTGTTGCCTCAACGTCTTCTTTTTCAAAAATATCTAAAACGTGTCTAAGGTTTTCAGGGGGAACCGTTAAAAGCATCCTCTCTTGCGATTCTGAAACGTAAATTTCCCATGGCGCCAATCCTTCATATTTCAGGGGAATCTTTTCCAGCTCCACGGTTGCGCCACACTCAGATTTGTTTGCTGTCTCGCCGACTGCAGATGACAAACCACCGCCGCCCAAATCTGTTATTGATGATGCTAATTCCCGATCTCGAATTTCGATTATAGCTCTTTTCAGCTTTTCTTCCTCAATGGGATTAGCTATTTGAACTGCTGGTCTGGATACTTCTTCTGATTTTTCCGTGAGTTCAGCAGATGCGAAGGTCACGCCGTGGATGCCATCGCGGCCAGTTTTCCCGCCTGCCAAAACGATCACGTGATCTGATCTGGCGTCTTTTCTGAACTTTCTTAATGGTAGAAGGCCCACGCAACCGCAGTAAACTGTCACGTTTCCTACGTAGCTCTCGTCAAAGTATATCGCGCCGTTTACTGTGGGGATCCCCATGTTGTTGCCGTAACTTCCTATGCCTGCAACCACGCCCATGTAAACGTATTTTGGATGCTTCACGCCTAATGGGAGTTTCTGGTAGTCAAAATCTAAGGGTCCGAAACCCAGAACATCCGTGCATGCGATGGGGTCTGCCCAGACGCCCAAAATGTCGCGGATTACACCGCCTACGCCGGTGGCTGCACCGCCAAAGGGCTCTATTGCAGATGGATGGTTGTGAGTTTCAACTTTAACCGCTATCCCATAGCCCTTATCAAATCGGATTATGCCCGCGTTGTCTTCGAAAACGGAGAAGCACCAGCGCGGGTCAATTTCTTCTGTAGCCTTTGAAATGTACGTTTTGAAGAGGCTCTCAACTTCTTTTCCGTCTATGCGTATTTTACCCTTGAAGGTCTTGTGGAAGCAATGTTCGGACCACGTTTGCCCTATGGTCTGAAGCTCCACATCAGTGGGGTTTCTCCCTTTCTTTTTGAAATAGTCTTGGACGCTTTTCATTTCCGGCAGATTCAGGGCTATGCCCAGTTCGCGGCTTATTTCCAAAAGTTGTGGGTCACTGGCCTCAAGTATGTTAATCTCAAAAAGTTGGAATGGTGCTTTTCTGCGGATGTAGAGATTTGAGGTCATTTTTCCTCCTCAACAGTGATCGTGTAGTTGTCTTTTGTTGGGTTCGCCAGAAGCCTCTTACACATTTCCTCTGCTCTTGCGTGGGCATCTTCGCGTGTTTCGGCTTCGAGAATTATGCTATAGACTTTGCTAACGTTTACGGCTTCCACTCTATAACCAAGTTCCTTCAATAACCGTGCTGTTGTTTCGCCTTCTGGGTCACTGTGCCCAGGTTTTAGGTTAACTTCAATTTTTACGCGGTACTTCATGGATTAAGTTTGAGTTTATGCGGATTTAAACGCTTTCATCATCAACCAAGCAAAGCCTTATTTCAAGATTATTTTTTTGTTCCTGTAAAGGATTTTTGTTCCTTCTGAATCTGTCGCCTTGCCTATCTGTTCAGGTTGTCCGTCAATTTTTTCAAGGATGTCTATTGCTTTTTCTTTGTCTTTCTTGTCTACGATTATGGCGAAGCCCCATCCCATGTTAAATGTTTTGAACATTTCTTCGTCTGTAACAATTCCGCCAAGCTCGGCGGCTGTTTTCTGGATTAACTCGAAGATGGGTTGAGGCTTGAAATTGTTGAATTCGAAGCCTATGCCTTCCGAAAAGCGTGTTAAGTTGTTGAATTTTAGATAAGCGTCACCTGTTATGTGCACGGCTGCTTTGATTTTCATTTCTTCTGCGACCTTGAGGATTGGTCTCACATAGATTCTCGTCGGTTCTAAAACTTCGTGGACTATTTCCCTGTCAAATCCGTCTGGGATATAGTACGGATCATGCTTTCCACCCCACCGTTTGAATAGGATTTTTCTCGCAAGGCTTATGCCATTGCTATGAAGACCAGAGCTTCGCAAGCCTATTATGGAATCATCTGGCTTGATGTTTCTTCCTGTAATTATTTTTTGTTTTGCGACTTGGCCTATGGCTGCGACCATCATGTCAAAGCCCTTGCCTTCAGCTACGCCCTTTACGAGTTCGGCTACGTCGCCTATTTCTCCGCTTGGTACGATGCATTCGGCTTCAGCAGCGCCTTTCGCTATGCCTTTCAGCCATTCTTTTACTAGGGCTGGATCTGAAGCTTGCGCATGGATATTATCCGCGATGGCTAAGGGTTTCGCCCCGGATCTTATTACATCGTTGACAGCCATTGCCACGCCATCGACGCCTATCACGTCATATTTTTCTGCTAGCTGTGCAATGAGGACTTTTGTGCCGACGCCTTCGATTACGAGATCCAAGTAGCGGTTTTCTCCTGTGGGAAAAATGTTTCCGTAAGGGAGCCGAACTACTTCGCCGTAGCGGCTGAACTTGTAGGTTTGTTGCAAGGCTTCCAGTGCCCGTTTGGATTCTGCCCTCACTTTTCTGTCCACACCAGCATCAGCATAGGTAAATTTCCTAGTCATAAGCGGCTCTCCTCTGTTTGAGCAGACAATATAGTCTCTTCGAGTTGGTTGAAAATAAGAATTTTGTTTAGTACAATGGATACAATACAAGTACCAAAGATCCGCCGCCAATGATGTTTGCAATGGACAAAAGTTTAAGTTAACCTTGTGCCTTGTTAGGGCTTGCCCACGTTTTTGTGCGCGGTCGTAGTCTAGCCTGGTCTAGGACATCAGCCTCCCACGCTGACGACCCGGGTTCAAATCCCGGCGACCGCACTGACGCCCTGAACAAAATCTCCTCCACACATAGAGAGTGAATTCTGTTAACCAGAAATTCACATCACTAATCTGTATTCTGCAGTGGTTAAGCTACGGTTTAAGGTTCAGAACTCTTGCCAACATTATTGACGCGCGCATTTTTGCCGGCGAAGATTAATTCTTTAAGCACGAAGCCTAAGAAGAATATGACGGAAAAGGTGTGTAATCAAGTTGAAAGAGTCAGCAATAGTAATCAGCGACCTCGTAAAGAGATTTGAAGATGTCACCGCCATAGATGGACTCAGCCTGCAAGTCGAGAAAGGAGAACTCTTCGGGTTGTTGGGGCCAAACGGAGCGGGAAAAACCACGACAATAAACGTTCTCTGCGGTCTGTTGCGACCGACAAGCGGTTCTGCCACGGTAGACGGCTTTGACGTTCAAGAGCAACCGGAAAAAGTCAAAGAATTGATAGGTGTCTGCCCTCAAGAGACCGCGGTCTACCCCTACTTAACTGGTGCAGAAAACGTGGAACTCTTCGGAAACCTCCATACCATGAACAAGGATGCGCTGAAAGCAAGACGCGATATGCTCCTTGAAAAAATGGGGCTTGCCGAGGAGGCCAAGAGACGGGCCGAGAAATACAGCGCCGGTATGAAGCGACGGCTTAGCGTTATCCTCGCGTTAATCCACGATCCGCAAATCGTGTTCTTGGACGAACCAACGGTGGGCATGGATCCGCAGTCACGCCGTGCTGTTTGGGGCTTCTTAAAAGAACTAAAAAAAGAAGGAAAAACCATCATTTTAACTACTCATTACATGGAAGAAGCAGAGGAACTGTGTGACCGAGTCGGTATAATGGACTATGGAAAACTGATCGCGCTCGGTTCACCTCAGAACCTCATTTCAAAAGACAACGTCAAGAACCTAGAAGAGGTCTTCATCAAGCTCACCGGAAGAACCATCAGGGAGGAACTGTAAATGAACCTTCAACGAGTCTTAGCCCTAACCAAAAAGGAAATGAAGAAAACCGTTCGAGAACCAGCAGTGCTGTTCATGATATTCCTGTTCCCCGTAGTCTTCGTTTTCGCCTTCGGCGCCTCCTTCGGCGGAGTCGGAGCAGGACAACCTGTCTACCAAATTGGCGTAGTCAACAGGGACCAAGCAACTCCTCCACAAGCATCACAACTGTTCCTGGCTGCGCTATCCGACACAAAAATACTAAACATTCAAAACTACGCTGACAACCAAACCGCTCAGAATGACCTATCTCAAGGCAAAGTTCAAGCCATAATTATACTACCAAACAAGTTCAGCCAAAGCTTCGCATCTTACCAAGAAGCACCAAACAACCCGAGTGAATGGATCAACGCGACGATTTTATTGTACCTAGACAAGGGCTCAATAGTTGCAACTCAAGCAATACCGCCTATCATCCAGCAGGTCTTAACGGCGTTTACAGATCAAAATCGGCAAGCGGCTGCGAGCCCAATTAGTCTGGAAACCGCCTCACTAGTTGAAGTAGAACAGGCGTCAGCACTCGACTTCATCGCTCCAGGCATGTTCACCTTCGCGTCTATATTCCTAATAATGATGGTCGCCCAGTCGTTCACCCAAGACCGCGAGAACGGCATGATGAAAAGGATCCGAATCACACCGACAACTCCAACCGAATTCATGACGAGCCAGGTCCTATCCTACATCGCTATAGCCTTGATTCAAGCAATTCTCGTCTTCGCCATGGTCTACCTCCTCGGATTCAGACCGAACGTAGGAATGCCCGTCTACGCGTTCGCTTTCATACTGGTGCTAGTGTTCTCGCTGTCCAACGTCGGCTTCGGCCTAATCACAGCCACTATCGCAAAGTCATCAGGAGCGGCAACGGGGATCTCCTTCCTCTTTGTTCTACCGCAACTGTTCCTCGGCACCTTCGTCGGCGCATCCCTCTCCTCAGCAGCGCAACTAGCCGGAAAATTCGTACCCAGCTACTACGTCACAGATGCCCTAACGTCACTATTCCTAAGGGGTGCCATCATTACCAGCCCAGCTGTACTAATGGACATGACGATAGTATCCGTATCTTGTGTAGTCATCCTAGCAATCGGCATAATCCTGTACGGAAAATACTACAAAATCTAAGACAACAAACGATGAATTTCTTCGGCTATACTCCCCAGTACGATATCTTCTTTTTCATTATGTTCACGTATTCGTTTAGCGCCTGCTGCTCCTCCAGAGTTAATTTTCCCATGAATGCGCTCAGTAAAGCTTTTGCATGAGACTCAGGCACTTTCACATACAAAATGTCCTTTTCGAAAAGGTGTCTTCCAACTATTGGCTTGTCCATAGACACTGCAACCTGCATTCCCTTTTCGGCTTCCGATAATGCCTTGCCTTTGTCTTGAATTTGCTGTATTTCGCCCATGTCTTCCCCGTCTTCAGCCCTTACAAGCGCAGTCTTCGGCCTTATTTTTCCTGCCAGGATCTCGACGCCGAATATAGCTGGCTTCGCCCTTCGAAAAACGTAGCCCTCCATAACTTTGATTTTTCCTGGTTTGACCAGTTTGTCGAATTCCTGCTCAATTTTTGTTTCACGTTGAGCCCTAAGCCACGTCAAGTAATTGTCTATCAGATGGTAGATTACCTGTTCCTTGAAAATTTGAACGCTTTTGTTCGATGCTTCTTCTTCAGCGTCTGGCAAAACTCTCACGTTGAAGGCTAATATAGTACCGTACAAGGGTTCATGTTCTTTCACTACCGACGCTTCTACGACGTCCCGTTTCGAAACGTCTCCGACGTCTGCAATTCTGACTAGCACGTTATTTTGTTTAAGGATTTCAGCTATGGCTTCTAAAGAACCGAGCGTGTCAGCCTTCAAAACGACCCCTTCAACGTCAGTCGCAATTCTGATCTTTTCAATTTCTTCCATTACAAGATTAGCATACTTATCAGGTTCTTCGCCCTGAGGAACAGCGTACAATGGTGCACCCGCTAAGACCCCTTCCAAGTCGGGCGCGACGATTTTCACTCCTGCGGCCGCAACAACGGAGTCAACCGACGAAAAGCGATCCCTGGGATCTCTTATTTCATCTAGGGGTTTAGGAACTAAAATCGCCCGTATCCGCGTTACAATAGGCTTTTCTTTTCCTCCAACCACTATCAAGTCATCCTTTTTCAGAGTGCCATCATAAATTATGGTGTTGAGCGTCAAACCTAATCCGGGTTCTTCCTTTACTTCCAAGACTGAACCCTTGGCTGAGCCTTCGGTGGTTTGCAACTGTTCTTTTAAATATTGCTGAGCCAAGCCAACGAGAACCATGAGAAGCTCAGTTATGCCCTCGCCAGTTCTTGCGCTCGTTGGCACTATTGCAACTGTTGTTGTAAAGTCTTTTATGTGGTCGAAGCGGTCGGATTTGAACCCCTGACGAGAGAAAGCGCCTATGATGTCGTAGAGTTTTGCGTCCAAATCCTGTTTCACGTAAGGGTCCTGCAATAGGTAAGACTTCATGAATGGCGTGTCCGGATAGGAGTTCCAGCCGGGTACGCGGTCGATTTTGTTTGCAGCGACGAGGAAAGGTGTTTTGCGCGCTTTGAGTATCTCTATACACTCATAAGTTTGAGTCTCAAAACCCCTTAGTATATCGATGACAAGTATGGCTATGTCTGCTACGCTTCCGCCTCTTTTTCGCAAATTGGTGAAGGCTTCATGCCCTGGGGTGTCAATTATCAGCAAGCCTGGAATTTCTATTTCGGTCCTGAGCATCGAAAGCATAGGACCCATCAGCTGTTTAAGGGTGTCAACTGGGAAGAAGCTTGCACCGATGTGCTGCGTGATGCCTCCTATTTCTCGCGCTTGGACGCTTGTTTTGCGGATTTTGTCCAGAAGTAGAGTTTTGCCAGTGTCGACATGGCCGAGGACGCATACGATAGGTTGTCGAATTGGCATCTCGAAGCATCTCCATTTCAGCTGTGTTTGCAGGTTGCACTGGTTCAAGAGTAATAGGGGATATTGCCTAATAAATAGTGAACCGCGGAATTCGTAACATTTTTAAGTGGTGAGAAGCTTCTGCAGCATACGGGTGGGGAGAGTTTAGCGTATTGTTCAAAATGTGGGGCAAAGTTGAAAGAAGGCGATGAATTCTGTTATTCCTGCGGTGCTCCGGTCACAAAAGTTGTCCGAGAAGAGTTCACGGTTTCAACCGATAATCTCATTCAAAGAGTTAAGGAGTTGCTTCACGAAGGAAACGTGACGAGAATAATTGTTAAGGACGAAAAGGGAAATCTTCTCCTCGAAATACCAGCCACGGTGGGAGTAATTGGCGCAGTTTTGGTCCCATGGTTGGCTGCTTTAGGCGTGGTGGCTGCTTTGGCCACGAATTGCAGGATAGTGGTTGAAAGAAGAGAATAAGCTGCTTTGGTTTTTGAAGGCTATTCGGGCTTTGCTAAGATTAGAACTATGCCCAGTGTCAGTAGTACGATGGCTAAAAACCCGAAAAATCCCGTGAACGCTCCTAAAGCGCTTGTGCTCGTGAAAGTGTAGTATATAGTTATGATTCCGAGAAGGGCAAGTATAAGGCCGAAGAACTTCTCAGCCAATTTTGCCCAGAAGGCACCTTCTTCACTCATGTCTCACTCTTCCGTTTTTCAATGTGCTTTCTACATAGAACAACAACCGCTGTATTAGTTTTTCTGTGGTGCTTGCTTGTATTTTGAGGTTGAATCATTGCTGTAGCTTTCTTAGCGCGCACCGTAGCCGTGATCTCGGGAAAATCTTATGAATTGTTGGAACAGTTGAAAATCACGTAGAGAAGTAGATCAATTATGCGCGGAAAATTGATGCTTCTTTCTGATAGGAAAATGTTGTATCTGCTTCTGTTCGTTGTTGCCTTCGGAATTTATTCGTTTTCGGGTGAAGGCCATCCAGCCCTCTACGACTATTATGTTCGTTTGGCCGATGCTTTTCTGCATGGTAGACTGTATCTTCTTGAAAAAACTCCTTGGCTGGCTGAACTGATTCCCTTCGATAAAGGATACTACGTGGTTTATCCTCCTCTTCCTGCGATTTTGATGATGCCCTTAGTTGCCTTGTTTGGTTTAGGTCTTAATCAAACGTTGGTTTCCGTGTTTTTCGGCGGTTTTGGTGTTGTGATGGCGAATGTTGTCGCGAGAG
>Ga0172366_10002574_pt1 | contig 14239 bp, 11 predicted proteins | sample LakKivSesite69cm_FD_114533 | JGI IMG/M metagenome (GOLD analysis project Ga0172366, IMG submission 114533) | Sediment microbial communities from Lake Kivu, Rwanda - Sediment site 69cm | ecosystem: Environmental > Aquatic > Freshwater > Lake > Sediment | place: Rwanda: Western Province, Lake... | reverse complement strand
GCGCCAACCGTTATATTGGCCGTTGCTGTGGTACTAGGTGTTCGCCGCAGTGTAAGAAAGAGGCATTATATTAGTCACGCAAGCGACGCCTGACGAAAAAAGTTAAATATCAAAAATAAAAAACCAAAACTTGTCCTGAGCGAAGTCGAAGGATTGTGGAAGCCCGGCAAGCCGGGCTGAATTCCTTAATTTTGCATCTTGAAATTTGATTTTTAATTTTCTCTGGGAGTTTGGTAATGGGCAACAGAACACTTGTCATCTTGGGCATTGTTGCCGTTTGTATGGTAGCATTGGCTGTGGTTCTGTCAGGAGTGTCAGGCAGGCCGAAGACGGCACCGGATACGCCGACTTATCTTATTCAGGGACTTGCTACCGCCGACATAGGCAGTATCGTAGTAGGAACAGGCCAGGAAACAGCCCAATTGAAGCGTCAGGGCAGAGGTTTTGTGGTGGCCAATAAGGACGATTATCCCGCCGAGACCAAAGAAATAAACGACTTGATTACAAAGTGCCTGGATATTCAGACCTCGCAATTCATTACCGATGATCCAGCTAACCACAAAGATCTTGAGGTGACGGAGGAAAAAGCTCACAGTGTGGTCAAGTTTTTTAAGGGCGATTCGTCACTGTTGACAGGTGTGATTATAGGAAAGAACACAGAACAGGGCCAGGGCTCTTACGTTAGACAGGCTAACAGCGACAAGGTTTACGTAGCCCTGGAAGTGCCCTTGCTGCGGAGCCGGGCACTGGACTATGTTGACGAAAATCTTGTATCAGCCAAGCGTGAGGATATTGAATCGATAACGGTCATTTCACCAGGCGGCCAGTATATTCTTAAGCCTAAGCAGGAAGGCCAAGGCGCCGTGCTGGAGAATATCCCACAGGGTAAAAAGCTCAAGGATAGTGACAGCAATCGAGTCCTAATCGCTTTGACGGACCTAAGGCTTACCGACATCAAGAAGAAATCCTCGGAAAGCTCCGAGCTGAAGTTTGACAGACAATACGTTTGCCGGCTGAAGAATTCAACTGTTTATACGATAAACATTGCTCAAAAAGACAGTAAGACATACATAACCTGCCAGGCGGAATTTACGGGAGAAAGGCCTACCACGGTAAATAAGACCGAGTCCGAGCAGCAGTTGAAGGAAAAGGAAGCAAAACTGCTCGCTGACGACAAGGCAAAAGAGTTCACAGCCAAACATCAGGCGTGGATTTACCAGATCGCCGACTGGAAGGCCAAGGACCTTACAAAGGAACTGTCAGATCTGCTCGAGGATGTAAAGCAGGAGAAGCCTAAAGAAGTAGAGCAAGAGCAAAAGAGCGAGTCTGGCAGCGAAAGCTGATCAAAATTGGGTTTTTAGAATTTCCATGGTCCGCCGACAAAGCTCACGCCCATAGTCAGTCCAAATTCCTTCACCCCAATAACGAAAGCAGCTCGTCTGGGTCATCAGAAGGTGATAAAGAGCGTTGCGATATCGCGGCTCGGCGCTTGAAATGCCTTTGTCCAAGACCTTTTCAGAGAACAAAGCACTTGCAGACTCCATAGGCCCGAGCAGGTGCTCATAGCCCCGCACCCACGAGATGTTATTCGTCCAGCTACCACCTTCCATGTTGAACCTTGGGTCTTCCTTTTTCAACTGCTCAATTACAGCGTTCAGCGTAGAGCGTTCAGCGTTTAGTTCTGTATGCTGTACGCTCGCTGCACGCTGTACGCTGTACACTGGTTGGTATCGGTCCCAGATCTGTTTCTGCATGGTTGGCTGGATTTGTGGGAAGTCCTTTTCTTTAACACCCAGGCTTTCAAGATATTCCAGATACTCTGTAATGTTCACGGCGGGCGTCTGGGTACCCGAAGTTTCGGCCATAACCTCCATGTACTTGGATGGAAACTCATTCATCATAACCCCTCCATTTTCCCCATCAGCGATTTGGGTTACCACTGGAGGAATGAGCTTGCCATTCAACTCTGTACGAGAGAGTTCCTTGGCCTCATAGTAAGGCTGCATTTGACCAACTAACTTTGTATCACTGCCCTGTGTTTTAATGATGGCGGTGATAGTAAGCACTTGGCCTTGCGAATTTTTTGCCACGAGTTGATGGGGAAGGTGAGGTTGAGTTATTGGGCCTCCATCTTTTATGGTCTCGACCGTATGCTCCTGTACCAGGACCCAACGATAACCGCACTCCTTGAGGGTTTTTACGAACTCAAAGCAGACATCAGGATGGTTGGGCAGGGCCAGTTCGCTCGGAGAAAAACCCCGGACTCGGCTAAGTGCCTCGAAACCAAAAATCGCCGCGAAAAAGTGCTGCCACGCCCGCACATGCAGCCGGTAATCCTGCACCGGTGTCGAGGGCGCTACTGGATGGCCCCAGGCAGACCCCAGCCACTCAACGCACCGGCGATATTCCGGCTCACACGTGATCGTCCTTAGGGTGGTTATCACGTCATCCAGTCCCATCTGGCGGAGGCCATGAAGCAGGCAGCCCGAGTAATCGAGCATCACTCGTGGCTGACAACCCGACTGGACCAATTTTGTGATGAACTCGCCAATTCGCTTATAACACCAATGAAAGACCGAAGCATTGTGGTTATCACCAATTTCAGGGTGGTCCATCATATACTTAAGGTTGCTGATGATGCTGGCGGTCTGTAGAGCATCACCGCCGGCCGGAATCAGAGGTTGATGCATGTGTAGAGCTATGGCAAAAGCGCTGCTCATGTTGGCGAATTCGATGCCGCTCTGGGGCAAATAGATTGCCCCCGCTCCTGTCTTCCGACAGGAAGACGCGGGGGCTGCAAGAGCTTCAGCCACGAGCTTTTCTGAGCCACAGATATTTGGAAGGCCATCGATATATTCCGGAATTCCTGACAACGCCATACAAGAATTTAGAATTTAGAATTTAGAATTTTGGAATTGAGCAGTAATGACGAAGTTACACCGCCGGCTGCGCGCAAGTAATAGCCCAACGTGTAGTCGGTCAGCATCCGGCGTGCATTGAATCTCCATACGAGTGTCTGCAAGGAACGTTTTTGCATTGCTACCCACCCGTGGGGAATGTCATCTGGCCCCCTATCATAAAATAGTGGGACGACCTTGCTTTCTATGACATCATGAAAGGATTGCGCATCCAAATGGTCTTGGCGCTCCCAGTTGGAATGTTCGCTTCCGCAACCAATCGCGAACCCGTTTGCGCCATCGTATGCCTCTGCCCACCAGCCGTCAAGAACTGAAAGGTTCAGACCTCCATTTACGGCCACTTTCTGGCCGCTGGTGCCGCATGCCTCCAGAGGGCGGCGAGGTGTGCTCAACCACAAATCAACTCCCTGCACCAAATGCCTGCTGACGTTGATATCATAGTTTTCGAGAAAGATGATCCGACCGAGGAATCGTCGGTCGCGGGTAACACGGAAAACTTGCTGAAGTATCTTTTTGGCCGGTTCATCTTTTGGATGGGCTTTGCCAGCGATGATAATCTGCACTAGTCGAGTTGGATGATTCACGATGCGGTCCAGCCAGTTCAAATCACGCAGTAGAAAGTCGCCGCGCTTGTACGTTGTCATACGGCGGGCAAATCCGATGGTAAGAACAGACGGTCTAAGACAGTTTTGTGCCGCCGTGCAAATCTCTTCAGACTCCCCTCTGGCTTTGGCCTGAGCAAAGGCATTGCGGCGGACATACTCGATCAAATGGTTTCGCTGGAACTGGTCTGTTTCCCAGAGTTCCGCATCATCGATCTCGGTTATCTTCCTCCAGGTATGGGGATCGTCCAATTTATCCTGCCAATCTTTGCCAAGATATCGGCTATAAAGCTCGTCCATCTGCTGGGCGAGCCATGTTGCAACGTGCACGCCATTTGTGATGAAACCTATCGGTATGCGTTCTTGGGGTAGTTCTGGCCAGACCTTGCGCCACATAGCGCGACTGACGCGGGCGTGCAACGCCGACACACCGTTGCGCCACCGTGACATCTTCAGCCCAAGAATCGTTGAGCAAAACGGTTCCCGTTCATCACTGGGATCAACCCGACCTAAGGCCAGCAAGTCATATTTGGAGATTCTCAGTTGCTGTCGCAGCGGTTCCAACACTCGTTCTACAAGCTCCGGTTTGTAACGATCGACCGCGGCCTCCATTGGCGTATGAACTGTAAATACAGTCTGTCCGGCGGCCATTTCTCGTATGTTTTCAAACGTTTGGCCGTCACGTTCCATTAACGACCTTGTCAGTTCTAAGACTGCAAAGGCCGTGTGGCCCTCATTTAGATGAACCACACTTGGACGGATGCCCATCGCAGCGAGCACTCGTAGGCCACCGACTCCCAGAACGACCTGCTGCCGGATCCGCACATCATTGTCTCCGCTGTACAGGGCCGAAGTTATGGCCCTATTTTGCTCGGAATTGCCGTCTACGTTCGTATCGAGCAGAAGCAGGCGATTGCGACCTACGCTCGTACCCAAGGCTCTAACCTGGATATCACCCGAGCCCGTCTGTACACTTACACGAACAGGGTGGCCATATTCATCTGTAACGGGCTCCAGCGGCAGATCGCTGATGTCGAACTTGAGATAACGTTCTTGCTGCCATCCGCTTGCATCTACGATCTGGTTAAAGTAGCCATTAGTATAGTAGAGGCCCACACCGACCATTGGAACAGCTATGTCCGAGGCGGCCTTTAAGTGATCTCCCGCCAATAAACCAAGCCCACCTGAGTAGATCGGAAGCGACTCGTGGAGTCCAAACTCAGCCGAGAAATAAGCCACGGGGTTGACGCCAAGAGGCCCCGCGTGCCAGAGTCCCCAGCCATCTTCAGTTTGCAGGTAGCGGCGCACTTGCTCAAGGACGCGGATCAAACGAGTCTCTGGGACCGGTTCCGTGCCTTTCTCCTGTAACACGTTCTTTGCCAGCCGGGAAAGAAACGTGGTGGGATTGTGGTTGACTGCTCTCCACAATTCCGGATCAAGGTCACGAAATATAGCGACCACCTCCGGGTGCCAGCCCCAATAGAAGTTCCGGGCCAAATCTTTGAGTCCTGCAGCTATCGCAGTTGCATCCATAAGCATTCCAGGAAGCGAAAAACTTAAAGCTAAAAATTAAAAAGTATTGATCTCCAAAGTTTTACGTTTTTAATTTTAGGTTTTATATTTTTATTAGGCCAGTATCTCTCGGTAAACGTTCTCGGTGCGCGCAGCAATTGTGTCCCAGCTAAAACTGTAAGCAGCTTTTACCCGGCCGTTCTGGCCCATCCATCGGGCGTGATCGAAGTTGCCGAAGATTTGGTTGATTCCCCAGCAGATTGACGATGGACTATCATATATCAGGTAGCCATCCTGCCCGTGGGATATCAGCTCTCGCGGGCCACCATTATGCGTGGCTACAACCGGTTTTCCGGCTGCCCACGCCTCGAGCACCGCAATTCCAAAAGGCTCGTTTCGACTTGGCACGCAAACGACATCGGTACTTTTGAACAGATTGACGAGGTCCCCATTCGGACCCATTGCACCCAGGAACCGAACCGCGTGAGCGACCCTTAATTCGTGGGCCCGCCCTTGCAGACGAGGCTTGAGGTATCCGTCACCTATAAATACGACTTTCGCATCAGCGCGATTGTTCAAAACAGATGGGACGGCTTCGAGAAGCAGGTCGGGGCCCTTTTGTGTCGTCAACCTTCCTACGAACAGCACCATCGGGTCCATAGGTCCGATTCCGTAGGTTCGACGGCAGACCGCCGGATCAATATAACCATCAAAACGATGGCAGTTTATCCCGTTATGTATGGCCCGGAGTTTCCAGTCAGGTATATTGTATTGCCGCTTGACTTCTTCGGCCAATACTCCTGAGACTGCTATAACACGATTGGCACAGTAGGCACCTTCAGATTCAATGGTCTGGACACGTTCCGCTTGTCCACCATAATGATTGTTCCCATTTCGCCCATATTCAGAGGAATGGAAAGTCATCACAACTCGGCTGCCCCGGTCATTCTTAGCCTGGACGATTCCTTTGGCGCAGAGCCAGTCGTGTCCATGCACTATATCGAACCGTGCATTCTGGTAGGTTTCGGTCTGGCCCATAAAATAAACAAAGCTGTTGCACATATTGTTCATCTCTGTGACAAAATCAGGATGCAGGTCAATGGGACAGCGATGGTAATGGACGCCATCAATCAGTGCATAAGTTGTTTGTCCCTGACCCAGGCGCGCAAAAACGTGCACTTCATGGCCTCGGCGCTGCAGGGCCGCAGCCAGTTCTGTTACATGGACCGCTACGCCACCGACAACGATCGAATGAAGACTTTCCCATGCAAACATCGCAATTCTCATTTTCAGCAACCCTCACATATTCCACCAGTTTAAGTCGACTTGGGCGAAAATGACATCATGTACCTCAGCATCTAGCAAGTCAAATATTTGCACCTTGTTGAGGTTGTCCAGGTACTTCGGATCAGCGGCCACGTTCTCTGCAATATCAGTAAGGCATTCAAATCGTGCGACATGCCCCATAAACCTCTTGACACCATAGTCATCAGCCTGGTCACGTGCGATTATGAACGGCCAGTCGCTGGCCTGCAGCAGCAGCAGTTCCCGGCCAGCCTTTTCCAGGATTTGGCGAAGTGCGCGGTGCTTCCGCCAGGGCAGATGATAAGTCAGCTTACCAAAAAGAGCCTCACAGCGGTACTCTATGGGCCACATCCAATCAACTTTCTGATTAGTCCAGACCCTGTGATCACCACCCTCGCCCCAGGAGCCCTCCGATAGCCACACGACCTTATCGGGCGGACTCTTTTCCAGATATGCCTCCGGTGTGGACAGCTCCACCTCCGGATCGGCATTGAGGGTAAGCAGCACGTCACGCAAAAAGCGAGGTCCCTCGAACCACCAATGGCCAAAAAGTTCAGCATCGAAGCAGGCCACAACAACTCCACGCCGACCCGTCCGATGATAATAGTCGCTCAGCCGCCTTTTGACTTCAAAGCAGAAATGCCTGGAATGCTCATATATCTTTCCAGCGACATCGTTAGGATAGTACAATTGCTTGTCGTCCAAGCCCAGACGCCGGTCCGTAACCTTCCAATATCGCAGTCCTCGCCGCTTGCCGTGCCTCTTATGGAATTCCAAATACACGCCGTCAGCAGGGTAGCCGACGAATCCACACCAAACCTGCCTACAGATTTCCGGGTCACGGGCGAAGGCAACGGGTGGCCTGTTGCCATTTCCGTTGGTGTTGACTAAAACCGGCTCCAGGCTGCCACCGGCAAAAATTTCGCCGTTTCTGAGTAAGTGGCTTTCCACAAAGAAGTGTGAAAGTTTCTCGTCCGAGATAATCTGGTCAATTCCGATGCGACCGTTCTTGGAGCCCCACGAGATTGGTGCCGTCCAAGAACCACCAGGTCGGTACGCCCCTTCGGGTAGCCATATCCCTCTGGGCCGCAATCCAAGGATGCGTTCTGAGCTGCTAATGCCCGCGCGGATCTGCGCCCGCACACAGGAGTCCTCAAGCAACAGCGGCAAGTATGCGTGTGTGGCGCTGGATGTGAGAATCTGGATAAGACCGTTGTCCATTTGCTTTACAAATGCCTTGGAGATATCACGTTCAATTCGGTCGAATTGTTCGCTCAGACCGCTGAAGAACAGTTTCCACTGGTCAGCAAGGTAGACCATTTGCGCCTGGCCTTGATGCTTGAAATCGGTCTTATCTGCTCGCGCTTGTTTGATCCGTTCTGTAAGGTATTTTTCAAATCCAGACCTGAAATCTTCGTGGGCGAGCTGTTCGAGCAATACAGGTGTCAGGCTGATCGCAAGCTGTGGGTTACAGTTAAGACGCTCGCATTCATCAATCAGAGCAAGCAGCGGCAGATAACACTCGGCCGCCGCCTCATATAACCAGTCCTCTCCATGCGGCCACTCTCCATGATGTAGCACGTAAGGCATATGGCCATGCAAGATAAGACAAAAACTGCCGACGGTCTTATCCTTCTTAGTTTTTGACCCTTTCGTCGTTTGCATCCTTGCAGTGAGTCTCCTTACAACGGGCCTCCGCAAAGCGGGAACCCTAAATCAGGGTCAGGGTTTTTGTTGATTTTCTAAGATGCTGCCCGCCTCGCCGGTGCCATTACTGACACCCATAGGAATGGATGTTTCCAGATTGAGTGAGCATGCAACGTGAGTCAGCCCTGTTTGGTGTATTTGTTGATGGCATCGTTCGATCGCAGCTAACAAAGTTGCGAACTTTCCTTTTAGAATTATACTGCCGTTCTCCTGTTCCGGATGAAGACCTATTTGCGCCAGGCGCTCCTTGTAGGAGGCAAGTGTCTGGCTGGCACCATCTCCATCCTGGTTAACCCCCAGTCTTAGCCTTGTAAGCAGTTCAACGGGAGGAGCGTGCTCGATTCTGGATTCTCGATTCTCGTCGAGTATCGAGTATCCAGTATCCGGCATCGAGACTGGGCAGACCTCTCTATAGACGGTAAGTGTCTTCTCCACGATCATGTCCCACGTGAAGCAATCTTCCACAGCTTTTCTACCATTGCGGCCCATCCAGCGAGATCGCTCAAAATCAGAAAAGATTATACCCAAAGCCCTGGCTACGCAATTAGGGATTGGTTCTGTTTTTAGGCCGTTCACTTCGTGCCAGACATACTCGCTTGGGCCGCCCACCTGAGTCACAACCACAGGTTTGCAGGCACTCCAAGCCTCCAGTACAACGATGCCAAACGGCTCGTTCCGGCTCGGTACGCAGACAACATCTGCTAACTTAAATAAACGGATAAGCTCCTGGCCATCCCGGCGACCTAAAAATCGCGTGGCATGGGTAATTCCAAGTTGTCGTACACGTGCCTCCAATCCGCCCCGCATCTCTCCTTCACCGACAAAGATAAACTTCGTGTTACTATGAGACTTGAGTATCGAAGGAATGGCTTCTACCAGAAGATCGGGACCTTTTTGCCACGCCAGTCGGCCACAGAACAGGACCGTCGGATCCAACGGAGCGACGTCATAATGTTTCTTGTCTACTCCGGGGTCGGTAGCTAACTCGAAGCGAGCGGGGTTTACTCCGTTGTAAACCACCGATATCTTCCAGTCCGGCAGCTCGTACATCCACATTAGCTCTTTCTTGGTTGTGTGTGAGACCGCGATGACTCGGTCAGCCCAGTAAGTACCAGCACGCTCCTGATGCCTGATACGGCTCGATCGGCCCAGCGGAAAACTGTTGCCGCACCGGGCATACTCGGTTGCATGGGTAGTCAAAACGCAATTGTGTCCACGGCCCTGCTTGATCCAGATCATGGCATTGGCCAAAAGCCAGTCATGGGCGTGGACTAAATCGAAATGGCCCACGAAGTCTTCGACTTCAAAAACGCGGTCCACGAAGCTCCGGCACATGTTATTGACATCGTCAACGAAATCATTGTGGGGCAGGTAGGTGCAGCGATGATAGTGGACGCCACCTATGTAATCGTGACCTCGCTGTCCAGGCGCCCGCCGCGTAAAAATGTGTACCTGGTGACCTTTTCTTGCCAGGGCCGCCCCCAGTTCTGTCACGTGGACAGCTACGCCACCAACAGAAACCGAATGAAGTGATTCCCAAGATAGTATAGCGATACGCACGATTAGCCTCCTTTCCCTTCCTGCAACCACAACAACCAATGCTTCCTATTGCTTTCCTGGGGTGAACTGAACATAAACACCATAGCCTCTCGGGCCTGCGTCATAAGACCAGGCTGCTTGTTTACCTGCGATGTGTCCGTTGATGTAATTAATCGGCATCCTACCTTGTTAGGCATTTTTGAGGAGACCTACTTCTTTTGTCGGGATTCAGAATAAATAGCAATAGCGATATCTTGCTCGCAAGATTCAACCCGAAAAAAATGGGCCGTGCCTCGGAAGGAATAAAAACGGCATCCTTTCCGTTAACGTACATGTCTAACCTCTTTCCTAAGACTGATTTGGATTCTATTCCATTATCTCCCTGCGATCCAACGAAAAGAGGTTCACACAGTCTAACTGAAATATAGAATCTATTATGCACAGCGTCAAGTATTTTTTTCTATTATATTGGTATCAGAGATGGAAAAGGCAGGCTTAATTCTCTTTGTGGCACGGTCTTGAGCTGTCGCACTCAAAGCCTAAACAACTACAGCCGATTTCCATTGTCGCCCACAAAGGGAAAAGGCCGTACCCAAGTTGTTGACCTCCTGCTCGAGCACGGAGCACGTAATAATCAACCTTTGCCATTATTCTTTTTGCTATTTTTAGTGCTTTGTTATGCAGCCGCACTGTGTAAAAGTCCTTTACTGATGATTCATAAATTCAATCCTAATAGATGCTTGGGTGTTTCCTGCAAAAGATTTCTGGCGATTTCGAAGCTCCATTGAGTATATACAGCCCTTGTGCGATTCTGTTTGCCAACGTTTTGGCAAGCTCCATTCTTACAATTGAATTTGGAAAGAAATTATGCCATCAATACCCGGCAAGAGATAAGTTGGGCAATTCCAGGCACAAAGTGTACCTGGATTGATTGGCGTGCTTGCTGGAAAGATAACAGTGCTGTTGTTATAAGCCTGCAAACAACCTAATTTTCCTTTCAACCAACTTCTTCGCTGCTGCTCTGGGTTTGGTGAATACGCCTGGGACATTGTATCTGAAATCCTGCTCCTGTTGTTCATTGGCGAAAGTATCGGCAAAGGCTGCAACAAACTCGGTGCATATATTCACCTTTGCGATGCCAAAGGACACCGCCTTGGTTATATCTGTGTCCGGCGTACCGGAACCGCCGTGCAGAACAAGAGGTATCGGCACTCTTTCGGCAATCTCCTTAAGCAGTCCCAGCCTGATGTTGGGCTTGCTCTTGTAAAATCCGTGAACTGTGCCGATCGCCACAGCTAAGGCGTCAATTCCTGTTTCGTTTACAAACTCCAGTGCCTGATCAGGATTAGTAAGGTGAACGTCCTCATTAGTCACATCGATGCCGGCCTCTTCGCCCCCGATCCTGCCGAGCTCACCTTCCACACTTACGCCGCAGGCATGTGCTACCCTGACTACCTCTTTTGTGGCGGCAACATTCTCGGCGTAAGGCAGGTGTGAAACATCCAGCATGACGGAAGTAAAGCCATGGTTAATGCACCGCATAACCCGTTCAAAAGTATCTGCATGATCCAGGTGAAGCGCAACCGGCACTTTTGCTCGTCTTGCGTGGAAAACCGCTATATGCGAGATATCTTCCAACCCTGCGTAATCGGCTTCATAGGGCCCGACCTGTAGGATCACCGGCTGTGATAGTCCCTCAGCCGCAGCAACCACGACCTGGACAGACTCAAGATTCCAAACCTCGAACGCACCAACGGCATAGCCGCCGCGACGAGCAGAAATCAGTATTTCAGACATTGGCACGAGGCTCATCTGGTTTCCTAATTGGTTGTATTGTGTAATTTCAGTGAGCTAAGTCGTTTATATGATTACCTTTCCAAGAGAACGCTCAGTATGGAAAGGATAAACGATGTAGAAATGATTTGGAATACGAACTTTGGCGGCCCTGTGTTCCTTCAAAACGCTGACTTTTTCAGAAATTCCAGGTCGTCCATATTTTTGTGTCCCTATATTATGGGTCTGGTTCAATGGGTCTTTCTTATTATGGGCACATTTCGTTACCGGTTCCGGTAACGATTCGTTACCACCGGTGGTAACGATTTGTGACCACATAGGCAAACGATAATGATTAGATCGCCCCGACAAATAACAGCGACTTCTTGATATTCGTTTTCATCGATCAATTATCTGGAATATTTATTGGCCCGATGTATTTTTTTGCCAACACGATATCATCGAACCAGACCTTGCTGACATGTCCGGGCGGCGCTTTGGTGATATAAAGAAGAATCCACAGAAAATTTAGATTCAACTTGTCTGTGTTTCGCCATTGAAAGCCTTCAAACGCTGAGCCGTTGGGGTCGGGAATAAAGCTGTCCCAGACCCATTTGCCTCTGGGAAAACCTTTGCCCAGGTGACTGATTACCTGTCCATCTTTGCTCCATAATTTTCCGTCGATCCACATCGCCTGTTCGCCGTTACTTTCCGTGACCGGGTCGTTCATCTTCATCATTAATTCCACGCAAATCCATTTGCCTTTTACCGCCCGAAGATTTTCGTCGTTGATGAAATCGTGGCCCCAGGATTGTCCATCAGGTGAAGATCGCATCCCCATCCAGTACGAGTAAAAATCCCATCGCCATTTTTGGCCGTATGGCTCAACCCCTGTCGTAAATCGTTCATTGCCGACAGGGCGGATTCCTGCTCCACCCTGAGGCCAGGGCGTCGGCGGATTGTAGCCACCCACATGAACGAAATGGTGAATCGGATAACAATCGGGATCGAATTTCACGTAAAAGCGAAGGTAAAGCTGTTCATAGCCTGGCAAAAGACGCCTGTACAAATGTCCGCCTGTATTTTTCCCGCCGATATGCGACATCAAGAGCGAGTGTTTGCCTGCACTTGCTTGTGGCACATCTTCGGATAGTGACATAATTTCAATATTCGTTGCGTTTTCCCATCGTGACTTTACGGCGTCCAAAGAACCTTCCTCAAAGTTCTCTGCGAAGATTACATCGGGATCATTTTCGATTCCATTGTCACTGACATATTTACTGGCCAGGCCCAAACCTGCTTGGGCGGTTTGCATGATTTGCAAAGCGGAGCTGTGCTGATAAGAAGCAACCGAAGCACCCATAACAGCCGTACAAAACCAAATTAACACCATAGTAAAACCCTTATTGAGAAACGCGCCGCGAACTTTTTGTAATTCTGTACTTCGAATATATTGTAGCACTTTCCTTTAAGAAAGTAATCATTGCGTGATATTTCTTATAACACTTGATACTCCATACAATACTCCCCCATTTGCATATTCAATGGTCGATTTGTTATTCTTCGATACGGAATCCGGTCTGAAGACAGAGGCGCCTTAAAAACGCTGAAGGTAAGAAAAGAAGAGTGGCCAAGCTAATTACAGTTTTCTCCAGAGCTTTGTTTGCCATAAGTCTTTTGTGATTCCATAAATTTCATAACTATATCTAAAATCGAAAGTTGTCCAAGCAACCAACATATTGAGCGTGACACCTCTTCTGCACATTTCTCATCTGTGCTGAGGTCTATACTGGCAGGGTCTACCTTCTCATTTTCTTCTTCTCGATAAGCTAAGAAATTACGAATTAGCTTTTCTCTTTTGTCAGTTTTCCACTTATGAACAATTTCGTTTCTCAAACGATTCAAGCATTCTATGTTATCCCATATAGAATCATCAGGCATAGGGTGCATTACAAGACAACGAGCAAGCTTTACCTTATTGAAAAAGGAGAGCTTTGCATCTTCCAAAAATTCAGGCTTAAAGCAATAACTTTCAATTAGGGATGTTAGAAATCTCTCAACAAGCAAATGACCTTTGAGGATCAAAAGATCAACATCTCGTGTGGTATTTTCGAATACCACGAACTCTTTTTCATGTTCTCGGGCGATTGTATTAACATCAAACTTCATTATTTATTTTTCCTAACTATGGATCATATTGTTCCGCATTTCTATTCTTTTGGCTGCGCTCAAGACAGGATTGTATTTTTACCGTCAGCAAACATACTACTCGTGCTCGCCGAAGACGTAAAATGAGATCTTCGGGCTATGGCAACTTTGCTCTGATAGGTGTCGGGTTTTTTCGGCAGACAGAATAATTCGATGGATTGTCAATGCTGGCCGGTTTCTAATCTCTGGACTTACTTAAATTTATCAACTCTGTTTGGTCGCCTTTTATTAACGCCAATTTCTTTGATTTGCTCCAGCGTTTGATTTGTTGTTCTCGGTTTTTAGCTTCTGACAGATGTTTGAAACCCTCCTTATATAAAATTCTCATTGGCCTATTATAGCTCGTGTAATGACCGCCTTTGCCTATTTGATGATCTTTGAACCGCCGTTCTATGTTATTTGTTACTCCTGTGTACAGGGCCTTATTTTGGCACTGCAAAATATATACGTACCACATCATTATCCCTCGACGCACTCACTCCGTTGCTTTGCTCGGGATGGTTCGACTCTACAGATGGTGAGCAAGGCAGATGGTTCAAAAGCCATCAGCCGCGTCGAACCACTGGGGAACCAGGATTCGAACCTGGACTAACTGATCCAGAGTCAGTTGTGCTACCTTTACACTATTCCCCAAAAATGTCCCTGATAGCCAAAAAACGAGGACAATTCTGACTT
>Ga0172366_10002572_pt1 | contig 14242 bp, 10 predicted proteins | sample LakKivSesite69cm_FD_114533 | JGI IMG/M metagenome (GOLD analysis project Ga0172366, IMG submission 114533) | Sediment microbial communities from Lake Kivu, Rwanda - Sediment site 69cm | ecosystem: Environmental > Aquatic > Freshwater > Lake > Sediment | place: Rwanda: Western Province, Lake... | reverse complement strand
TGGCCGAAAACCGATCTATATCACCCTTGATATTAAGCATGAAATTGACAAGTATCTTTGTATCGCCCACTTCTCGGGCTTTGGCCATGAAAACATCATAATGCCAGTGTTCCAACTTGCCGGCAAAGGCGTTGAAGGCGAAGTTTAGTTTATTGTCTCGGGAGGTGATATGCAGGGTACCGTACCCTGGATGAGAATACTCACCGGCATACTCGGCAAGGGCGTGAGATGGTTTGGTGCCGGGAATGCGGTCCGTCTCCTTTTTCTCTTCCTTATTGGCCGCCAGGGCTTCCTTGACGGCATCGAATCGGGCCTTGAAACGGGCGTGATATTCAACGGGTTCAAGATCAAGCAGCAGGTCCGTGGCGTACAAGCTGACCAATGACGGCAATGGCGTCTCATTTTTATTGGTCAGTACGACAAAACCGAGATAATCCTGCGGCAGCAGCGACACCAATGCCGAAAACCCGTCGATATTCCCGCCGTGTTCGACGCGGTTATGTCCGCGATATGCTTCGACAAACCAGCCGAGGCCATAACTGGTATGCAACCGCTCGGTGAATTCCTCGGGCTGGCTGATCACCATTTGCGGCGTATGCATTTCGGCAACAAGCGCGCTGGAGACCAACTGAGAATCCCCGAATTTCCCCGCGTCGAGATGCAGTTGCACCCATTTGGCCATGTCGGTTATGGAAGAGTTAATCGATCCGGCCGGTCCCATGGTGGTGATATTGCGGAAGGGCATCTTGTTGATTTGTTCCTGTTCATTTTCCTTGTACCCCAGGGCAAAATCGGCGGCCCGCTGCGATTCCTCAACGGAAAAATTGGAATTGGTCATACCTAGTGGTTCAAATATCCGCTCCAGAACAACATCCTCCCACGTCTTGCCGGTGATTTGTTCTATGAGGTACCCGGCGGTCATGAACATCAGGTTCTGGTACTGGAATGTCGTTCGGAAATCCTCGTTGGGCTCCAGGTACCGCAGGCGGTCAAAGAGCTCTTGCCGGGTGAATGTCGAGCCGTACCACATAATGTCGTGGCGGGGAAGCCCGGAGCGGTGGGTCACCAGATCGCGCGGGGTCATGCGCTCCGACGCGACATCGTCAAACATTTTGAATGTGGGCAGATACGTGCGGACAGGTTCATCCCAGTCCAACTTACCCTCAGAAACCAGCATGGCCATCGCCATGGTCGTGAATGCTTTGGTCGAAGAACCGATGGCAAAAATCGTGTTGGCGGTGACCGGGAGACTGTCTTCAATGTTCCGCAGACCGAAACCCTCGCAAAGAATAACCTCATCATCTTTGATGATCGCCAGGGCCAGCCCCGGGACTTTCCAGATTTCCATGGTGGAATCAATAAACGCCCGGATATTTTGCAGATTGGCTGCCAGCTTTTCTGCTTCACCGGCCATTGCGGCCTCGTCGACTCTGACCAGACTAAACGGGAAGGCGGCCCCACTCTGAGTAAAATCGCCGGAGATCGTCCCGCCGTCCGCCGCAAGCATGCCCTTAAATTTGGGCCCGCCGGGGATCCCCGGGAGAAGAAAAGAGATGGTTGCCCCTTGAAAAACGATGCTGTCCAACGGCAGGTCTTTGGCGCCCTGCGCGGGAATATCTATATCGCCGCTGTATCCGCCCCCCTCCGAAGTGAACTTGATTTTAATCGCCAATTCGGCTCCAGGTATGGCAATCGCCCCCTGCCAGACACCGGCAATGTCCGTTTTATCATCAGCGATGGCCGGCGAAACAATGATTATCAGGAAAAAGCAGAAAAACAGCACCCGTACTACCTTGCAACGCATTGGCATCCTCATAACCTGTACCCTCACAATATATTTGCCCGGTTTATGTGGTTTACCCTAATGCGTACAGGATATTCAAGATTCAGGCAAGTCAATTAGCCGAATCTTTTTTCTCCTTTTTGGTCGCACGCGCCAGCAAGGCGTAGTAGACCAGAAAGCCGATCCCGCCAAAGACAAACATCAAACCGAGGGTACCGCCTTCTTCAAAATAGTCGGGGGAGAAGTTGCCGATTAATGCTGCAGCACCTATTCCGACTAACACCATGCCCCATTTAAGGTTATTGAGTGCCCTGGCGTACGAACCGCCGTTGTACAGGAATTTGATTTTTTCGTCGACAAGCCCCTTGTTAATTAACTTGTGCCGGGTTGCCGTGTCGGTGGCGATTTTGACGATCATCACAATCGCGCCGAATGCGACGGCCATTTGTAATGCGTCTGACATATTTTTCTCCTTTCATCTCATTTTCACCTCATCCGACAGGGATTCCGGGGAAAAGTTGCAGATTTTCGCGCAGAACTTCTGCAACTTTCCGGCATCCGGCGGGACAGATATGGATAGAGACGAGGGGATGGACGACGACCGGGCCCTGATTGAGAAAATACTGGTCGGTGATTCCGGGGCGTTTGCGGAATTCATCGCCCAGTATCAACGGCTGGTCAGCCATATCGTGTTCAGAATGATTGACAATACGACGGATCGGGAGGATATCTGCCAGGACGTATTTATCGGCCTTTTCCGTGGTTTAAAGGACTTTCGGTTCGAATCCAAGGTGTCGACATGGGTAGGCCGGGTGGCGTATTACCGCTGCATAAACCATCTCGAGAAAATGAAGACACCGCTCTTCGGGGACCTTGGCGATGAAGACTGGAATCTCGATGATGTGGCGGGTTCCGCCCCACGACCCGATGATGTCGCCGAATCGCGGGATGTTTCCGCCCGTGTACGAGAGGAAATCGGCAAATTGCCGGAACAATTCCGTGTCATCTTGACCCTATATCATTTGGATCAGATGAGTTACCATGAAATTGCCGAGATTATGAAATTACCCGAGGGAACGGTCAAAAGTCATCTGTTCCGTGCGCGTAAGTTATTAAAAAGGCGGTTGGCGGCCAGGTATCGCCCGGAGGAGTTATGGAATTGAACCATCTCACAGAGGACCAAATCCAGGAGTATCTGGACGGTGGCGCGAAGCGTATTGAGCAGGGGGCAGCTGAACATCTTGCCGCATGCCCGGTCTGTCGGGCGGCAGTTGCCGAATACCGCGCTTTGTACCAGGGGCTAACCGATGATACCGGCTTTGATTTGCCGCCTGATTTTGCAGCTTCAGTTATTCGGCAGGTTGTTCCCGCTGCGCAATCCCGGTCTCGATTTTTACTCATTTATCCTATCGCTGCCGCATTACTGGCCGCAGCTTTCGGTTTGTATTTCTTCGTTGATCTGGCCGGATTCTATGGCCGAATAATCGGTTCTTTTTCGCTGTTTGCCGGATTCGAAGATGCGGTCGTCAGGTCCCTCGCTGCATTGCTGGACGGCTTGAATCTTAAGGGAAACCTGGTGGTGGCATCGGGCGCGATTCTTCTGGTATTCGCCGTATTGGAAAGATTGTTTTTCAACCTCCGCCGGGGCAAAGTGATGTTTTTTGCCTGACGGCCCGGCGGCGAAAAAGGCAATATCGCCGGTCGGTACTTCCCGATTAATAAGTCTCATGTATATTTCGAGCGAAATGCTCTCTGCGGCTCGGAAGAGATACGGCATTCCCGAATACCTGAAAACAGAAGCAGTTTGTCCGGAATGGGAAATGGACATCATCATCGGGTCGATGAAAGATGGCAGGGCACACGATCTCACCTTGTTCATTTTTCACGTTGGTAAAATCGCCGTTATTGCCAAACACTCCTATCCGCCGCGACTTTATCGGCCTCCTTCCGGCGGACTGCAACCGGGAGAGACATTTGAAGACGGCGCCGTTCGCGAAGCGTTGGAGGAGACCGGACTAAGCATCGAACTGGAAAAATATATTCTGCACGTTGAGATAGATTTCCGTTCGCCGACACGTCATGTCGCCTGGACCAGCCATGTTTTCACAGCTCGTTGCAAAGGCGGCGAGATTGCACCCCGCGATCACGATGAAATCCGCGAAGCCCGCTGGGCGGCACTAGATGAATTTCCACTATTCAGCCGGCTGATGCGCGTGACTGATTCCGGCGGTTTTCACTATCGTGCGTTTCTGCAGGAGGAAGTGCTCAAACGTCTGCCTGCATTCCCCGGAAAAGTCTGACCCCGACCACATAATTTCATGCCGTGTCGATCCTCTTTGGCGCCGGTCGGCAGGATCATACCTGATTGATGCCACGGATTCGCTAAGGCGAGACGGCCTATCATGTATGGGTTCCTTCCCATAACTGCAAGGAGCGGTCGCGGTCGGCACCGCGCCGGTGTCGAAAATCTGCACAAACTTGAGTAATCGTATGATGCTGTTGTTCTATCAGTTACCGGAAATCATAGAATTTGTGACCTCTGCCGGACCACGGCGGCATTGCGGTTGCACTTTAGGGAAACAGCCAATGGCAACACCGCACACTTCACAGGTGGCTGGGAGAGGAACAATGCTGGTACGGTTCACATTAACGATGGACGACCTGACGGTAGAAGGCCGGCATTTCGATTCGGTGATCCTGGACTGGGAAACCGATACGACGCAGGAAGAAGTCATGCGCATGTCCGAAAAGTGGATTTCCACACAGGATTTTCTGACGCGCAGGATGCAGGGTTTAACCAGAGTCGGTGAATCCAGTTTGACGATTGAACCGGTCGAAGAAAACATGAAATTCGGACCTGAGCTTGGGGATTTGGCCAATGGCCGAGCATATCTTGACGGCGATTAAAAGCACTCTTGCCGCGTTGGCCTCATCCTTGTGGGTTCAGGTGGAGCAGGTCCTGAATCACGTGGCGTCGAACGATACCCGGTACGTAGTGTACATTTGCGCGGGTGTCGTCGGCTTACTGTTGCTGGCGCGGATCGTGCGAATTTCATTTACCATTCTACAAAAAATCGTATTGCCGGCAGCATTGGTATCCTGGGCTATCGGCAACTACTGCAATTTGCCGTTTTTCACCCTGTTTCCCGCGTTGGTGGGTGTGGGTTCTGCCTGGATGTTGTTCAAGACGTGAGTCGAATGCATGGCATGGCATCGTCGGCCAAGAGGCAAGAAACGATTACGGTCGTGTCCGATGTGTCGATCGGCACTGGAACGGACGGACGGTGAGTGGTGGATTTGCTGTTCATGTCTGGTGCGCTGGCATGGCGATACCTTTGAACCGCTGGAGGAACACAGCCTCGAGTTGCCGTCATATTTTGACTTCCATTACGGAATATGATTGAACAAAACTGAGTCTCACGCAAGTACTCGTTCAATTCGCCCGCCCCCCAGCACAATATCTCCATCATAGAAAACTGCCGATTGGCCCGGCGTAATCGCACGCTGCGGTGCGGCAAAAACAATGCGGACTGCTCCGTCATGCAGGGAAAGCTGAGCGGGGGCAGCGTCATGCCGGTAACGAATTTTCACTGTTGCTGAAAACGGTTGTGCGGGCGGTTCGATGGAGACCCAATTTATGTCCGTGACGAAACACTCGCGCCGCATCAGCCGTTCGTTGGGGCCGATATGGACGGTGTTCGTTTGCGGATCGAGTGCGGTGACATAGGCCGGAACGCCGTGTGCGCCGATTCCCTTGCGCTGGCCGATCGTATAAAAGGGCACGCCCTGATGCCGGCCGACAATTTTCCCGCTTTGATCGATGAGATCTCCGGGTATTGGATGCAACCCTGCCTGTTCACGCAGAAAGCGACCATAATTGTCATCAGTGACAAAACAAACCTCCCGGCTTTCGGGCCGCTCGGCATTGGGCAAGCCAAACTCCCGGGCCAGGTGGCGGACATGGTCCTTGGTCAAACTGCCCAGGGGAAAGACCGTTTTACGCAGTAATGATGGGGAAATACTCCATAAAAAGTATGATTGGTCACGGTTATCATCAATCCCGCGCAGCAGTCGAGGATTATTTCGACCGGCGTCAAGTTCGATTCGGGCATAATGACCAGTGGCGACAAAGTCGGCGTTTATTTTCCGGGCGTGTGCTTCCAGCACCGGCCATTTGATTTGGGCATTGCATACCACACAGGGATTTGGCGTGCGGCCGGCCTGGTATTCCCGGACGAAATCGGCAATGACTTCCCTGCTGAAATCCTCCGATGAATCGATAGTCAGGAACGGGAAATTGGCCCGGCGGGCGACCGTCCGGGCATCACACAGTGTGTCTGCCGAACAACAGCGCGAATCGTTGTCGGCATTATCGCCGAGTTCGTCGGTGTTCCATAATTTCATGGTCACGCCGACGACAGCACACCCGGCCTCAACCAACAACATCGCGGCCACGGAGGAATCCACACCGCCGGACATGGCCACTACTACGCGCGCGCCGGAAAACTTCTGCAGGTCAGGTCTGTGCACATCAACCCTTACGGCAGGCGGCAACGAAGGCCTCGGCGAGTCTTTTGGTGTTCATGTCGTCCGCAGGCATGACCTCCGGGTGCCATTGCACGGCCAGTACAAATCGTCGGCCGGGCATTTCTATCCCTTCGATGACCTGGTCCGCCGCGGAATGGGCATTGACCCGCAATGCGCGGGCGACGTCTTTGACGGCCTGGTGATGCGAGGTCGAAATGCGGATTGTGTCGCGGCCGAGGATTTCGTGCAACCGTGTACCCTTGGAAATATTCACCTCATGGAACTTGTGGTAGAAAAGCCCGCCGCGGGTGTGATCGTGTGTCGGTTGTTCACGCTGTTCCCGCAGGTCTTGAAACAATGTCCCGCCGCAGGCGACATTCAATGTCTGCAAGCCGCGGCAGATACCGAGAATCGGCAGGCCGAGTTCGTCGGCCCGTTTGATGGCCAGTAATTCAAACTCGTCCCGGTCGGGCGTCAATTTGAGTGTCGTTGTCCGGACATCCTCCTCATAACGCCGCGGATCGACATCCTCGCCCCCGGCCAGCAGCAGGCCATCCAGCGTTCCGAGCAACGGCCTGACCTCTTCGGGATCGGACGCATTAGGCAGCAGAATGGGCACTCCGCCTGCGCGGCGCAACATAAAACCATACGACCGATGCAGGAATTCGAACGTGTATGGTGTGGGATAGGTCCGTTGGTCGTCGTGCGGAGCGACCCACATCGTGATGCCGATTAGTGGCCGCATAATTCCATACCTTTCGTATCAGAAACTGAACAGGATTGCCAGGTGCATGCGATCGGAGGCCGGATGCCCTTGATGGATGACGCGACGGCCGTAATCCAACCGCAGCGGCCCCACCGGTGAAATGTATTGCACGCCAACTCCCAGGGTAAGCAGGACGTTGCTGAATTTCATATCCCGGGGTTTGTTCCAGTTGTTTCCGGCGTCGCCAAATACCGTAAACCATAGTTTCCAGATTACAGGAGTGCGCATCTCGATATTGGCGATACCGAAAACCCGGCCGCCGGAGGGCGAACCGTCCTCAGCCAGCGGGCCGACATGGTTTTCCTGGTATCCCCGGATGGAGTTGGCCCCTCCGAGATAAAACCGATCAATCGTGGGGATAGGGAATCGGCCGGAGAGTTCCTTGACATAACCCACTTTGAAACGGGTGGCCAGGACACTGGCGGCATACATTTGATATCGGGCCCAGGAACCGACAACCTTATAAAATTCCGCGTCGCCGCCGAGGAACTTGCCGGCCCACTCCAGGTCCAACCGGGACAATGAACCGGAGGCCGGGACCAGGATATTCGGACGGGAATCTTTTTCTACGCTTACGGTGATTTTGCGCGTGATCGAAACACCCTCGGTCTGGCGCAGTTGGTAGGAATTCAGACTGTCGATGTCGAATTTTACGTCTTCATGGACGAAGGAAAGCCAGGCTTTCCTGGTCAAGCCCGAGCTGACTTGAAAACTCAACTCGCCGGCAATCTTGCGCAGCCAATATTGATGGATTGCCGAACGGACCCGCGGTTCAAATGATAATTGTAATGTCGTCGGCAACCTCAGGTTGAAGATCCATGGTTCGGTGTACTGGGCAACGAACCGATGATACAACACGGCCCAGTCGGTAATTTTGGTTTCGACTGTCCTGAATTCGGATTTGGCCTGCAATGACCAGCGACGGCCGGTACCGAACCAATTCCGCGAACCCCATTTCACCGAATAGTCCCAGGTCAGGTCTTGTTGTACATCCTGCCCGGCACCCGTTGAAAAATCAATGTATGAGGGTTTGCGTTCGACGACCTTGACGGTGAAATCCGGTGTCAGATTCGGCAGCGTATCGAATGATGTGGAATCAGTCCGGATTTGCAGGCGAGTGAAGGTGAACATTCCGGTGCGATAAATATTATTTTGGGAGTCGGTGATTCGCTTTCGGGAATAGAGGTCGCCGGGGCGAAAGTCCAATTCCCGCCGGATGACCGGCGTTTTTGTGTAGGCATTGCCGGCGATATCGATCGTGCCGAAATGTGCCTCCGGCCCGGGCTGCACGGCGATGGCGATATGTGCTGTATCCCAGCTCGTAGAGTCGATATCCCATCGTGGGGCAAACTGCGCATAGGGGTGCCCATAGTCGGCATAGGTCAATTGGCATTGCAGAAGGACCTGCTGCAGAAGTGTCGGATTGGCCGGTTTCCCCCGATGCACTTGTTTCAGCCAGCGATACGCCCTGCCGGCAATCAGCGAACTATCATTGACCAGGGCAATTCCACCCCAGAATGTCTGCGGCCCTTCATCGATGAAGACTTCAATGACCGCCCTGTTGTTCTGCTTGTCCGGGCGGATGCTCATGTATACTCGGGCTTGAAGAAAACCGTGGTGGTGACACAATTCGAGAATGGCCTGTTTATCGCGTTGCCAGGCATCCCGCAGAATTCGCGGTCTTTTCCGCAGACTGATCGTGCCCAAAATTGAACGGGGCACCATTTCCATTTGCCGCCGAATCTCGCGTTCTGATATGTGTTCGTTGCCGTTGATGAGGAGTTTTTCGATTTCCGGCTTCCGGAACAGCCAATTTTCGTCCTCGGCGGCGACGGGAGGTTTTTCCGCGACCTGCGCAACAGAGGTATTCGATGAACAGAGACTCCGCCAGGGAACAATAACGGCCAACAACCAAAAACACGCCGCCAGGGCAATCGCACATCGTTGTGGCGCGAGTCCAGCCATTGACGGTCAATACTCCAGGTTAAGATGCAGGTTGAGACGATACTGGTTTTTTTCATCGCGAAGTCCGTCGACATAAAGTCCGCGGCGGATGCGATACTCGAATCCCACTTCTTGCCCGCGATCTAAAGCCACGCGGCTGCTGCCATAGACGTAAAAGTTGCGCAGAAAATAGCTCCCGACCGTCAGTTGAGTTTCGGCTGCATTTGAGCCGGTGCGGACGCTGATCGTTTCAATGCCCAGCGTACGGGCCATTTCGCGCTCCAATTGTGAGAAAAACAGGTTGGTGGCCGCAAATCGAATGCGGTTGAGGTAGATATCTCCAGCGTCGGAGGTCGGCTCCACGGTCATGGGCCGATTGGCAGCCAGTAACAAGAGAATATCCTGATCGGAATACGATGAACCTTCGGCCGAACTGATCAATGGCTCGGACGCATATCCGGTGACCAGCAGGGTCAGATCAACGTCCCGCGCATATTCGGCCTGCCCATTCGTTCCGGTGCCTTGTTCGACTGTAACACTTGGGATGCGGAAGGTTAATTCCAGATCCAGCCGGGGATCGCTGCTTTCCGGCTGATCAAACACCAATTCACCTTTCTCAATGCGGCCCACTCGATCAAACACGTAAACTTTGCCGCGCCCGGCAACGAATTCCGCATTGCCCAGGATGGAAATTATGCCATGTTCACGGATCAGGTGGAGGTCAAGTTCCAATTCCGCCTGTATTTGATCATTGCGGATCCAGTAGTTCCCGGGGGCAATCACGGCAATGTCCCAATCCCACAACGAGGTGTCGGGGAGAAGGACCTCTTCATCGTAGGAAAACGGTTCACGGTCTTCGGCCTTCAGCACTTTTATTGTCCCGGAGACTTGAGGGGGTGAGGAACCGGCGACCGCCAGGTCGACATCGCTGGTCACTTCGTAATCTTGAAATTCGAACTGCACCGGAATTTCTTTGCCCGTCAGTCGCAGATTGTACAAATAGGAATCGACCGATTGTACAACAATGGTGCCGGTGGTAGAGATATTCGGCTTGTTGCCATCTTTGTCGCCGATTTTGCCGACAGCACGAATGACATCGATTGTATCATGATGCAACGCCAATTCAACATTGAGTTTTTCAATAGGATTTTGGATTTCCACGGCTTTGACTGTGCCGTTGACCAGCCGTGCCGATCCGCTGAACCGTGGTTGCTGGGGCGTGCCGGTCAGTTGGATCGACATATCCCACGTCCCGCGGACCGATTCGACGACATCCGGCAAAAACCAGGTGACGGGGGCCAGTGCCGTACCCCTGCCGGTGATCGCAAAATCCTGGGGAATCGGCAGAACACGCGGCTCGATGGAAGCAAAGGCCAGGTCGATTGGGAATACACCCTGTCCGGTGATTACCCATTCGGGGTGGGTCAGGGCGGCCGAGTCTACGCGCAGTTGTCGTCCCTGATATGAAAATGTCCCGATCAGTTCGCCGATCGGTTTGCCCAGATACGTCAGTTCGGAGGCCCTGCCGGAACCGGCAATTTTCGGATGATCGAAATTCCCTTCGAGTTGCGTGCGCATCCACAATCGCCCGGATAACGGGAGTTCCGGAAAGAGGCGTTGCCAGTACGGGGTAAATTGGAAGTCCTCAACGGTTACCTGGCCGTTGATCTGCGTATCAAAGCCGATATCTCCGGCAGCATTGATTTGGCCCAATTCTCCCTTAATCGTGAAAGGAGCAAAGGAGAACCCGGTTTCGCTGATGGTCCAGGCGATGGTATCGGCGGCGTAGAAACCATGGTTATCGAAAGAACCCGCGAAATCATACAACCGTATGGGAATTGATTCGCGTCCCCAGTCCAACCATCCGTTGGCCGAGACAGTGATCCCCGGGAAATATGCTCGGGCAGAATCGATGAGCACTTCTGTGCCGGCAAAGCGCAATTGTGTGGCCAGCGAATCAATGGGCAACGACCAGCCGCTAGCCGAGCCCCAGGCGAGTTTCGCTTCCCCGCTGCGGTCGTCAAATACGTGTTTGATATTGAAATATCCGGCGAACTGCCCCGAACGCAGGTCAAAAACTCGCAACGAATCGGCCTCGAACCGGCCGATCAAATCCGGAGATGCGGTACGGCCAACCAATGCGCAATACGCGTACCCGCTGCCGTCAAGACTGTCGATGAAGGTCTGGCCATCGAAATCTTCAAGGTCATCGAAGTAGATATTGGCAAACAAGTCGATTGAATCTTCGAATTCCACGAAACCTTCGCAGCGCGCCATTGTATTTTTATATGACACCTGAAAACCGTCGGCAAACGTCGCCGCGTCGGCCGTCACCGTGAGGCGGCCTTCCGCTGCGTCAAAGGCATAATCACCAAAGCGTCCCCGGTCCAGGGTCAGGTCGAAATTCAGAGACATTTCCCGTTCGGTCAATCCCCTGCCGTTCATGGTCACCCAACCCGACAGATTGCTGGTGAAGGTGTTGGGCGCCACATTGTTTAGATCGAAACCTTCGACCGTGCCGGTGTATTCATACACGGGCATAGCATCGGTCAGCTGAATCGATCCCGAGCCGGAGAACACGGCAGCCAGCGCCGTGCCCCGCAGGGACGGCAGATCAATCCGCCCACCGTGATAACGAAAGGTCAGTGAGAGGTCCTGTACTCTGCGGTTATCGATCTCGCCGGCCAGGGAGCCTTCACCAAAGATCGCCCCGGATGAATCAACGATGATCGATCCCTCGTACCGCGCGAAGCCGGCAATTGTCGAATTCAATATCGGGGAGATTTCCTCCAGTGACAACGGATCGGTTTTGACATGTAGTGGTTTTCCAATGCCGATTGGCCCCTGCACGGTGATCAAAGACCGTGAAGTGATCACCGCAAGCGAATCGATGCTCCAGCCGGATTCGGCGGAGCAGCCGCTGCCGCGCAGCTCCACCGAATCCAGCTGCATCTCAGGCAGATCAAATACCGCGCGGTGGATTCTCCAGGCAAGCACACCGGCAGTATCCTGAATGATGCCGGACAACCTGAGGTTTTCCACTCGCGGGAATTTATGATAACGGACGAGTGCTGATGAGTCCGCGGCGGGCGGGGAATCGGTTTTCCCGTCAGCCTTTGCCGGGGATGTGCGGTTGTCCACCGAGTCGCCCAACCGCCCGGTCGGTTGAGATGTCACGACTGAAACTGAATCGATCCGCCACCCGGCACCCGGGGAAAATCCAGCATCCTGCAATTCCACCGAATCCAGCAACAGACCCGGAAGACTAAATTCTGCCTGGTCGACCTTCCAAGAGAGCGTGCCGTCCACGTAGCGGATTGCCCCGGAGAGGTGGAGATTGGTGACGCGCAGGTGTTCGTGATCGGGGGCGAGGAGCGATGCATTCAAAACCGATATGGTATCAGCCACCACATCCACGTCCGTGGGACGGCCGCGGTTTGTTTCCGCATCTGCGTGTTGTTTCCAGTCGTTAAGGGTTGAATCGGACGGAAGATTGATCCGCAATTCGTCAAAATCCATGCGGCTGAAAGCCAGGCACCCGCTCCATAACTCCAGGATCCTGTAGGCCAGACGGATTTGCCGAATAGCCAATACGGTATCCGACGGGGATCCGATTGTCCTGACCGTGATGTTGTTGAGCTCCAGATCGCGATAATATGACCCGGATATCTCATCAATGGTCACACGGAGGGGAATTCCGGCAGGGATTGCCGCATTTAGTTGCGTCTCCAGGTTGTGGTGGACAAAGCCGGTATGGATGGCCAGGAATATGGCCATCAGGGGCACGACGACCAGAATAACAAGAATGAAGAACGCGATCTTACAAAACCTGCGCACTTGCCGCGGCCTTTCGCCCACGCCGTCACCGGCACCATTTTAGCTGTAATCTATATCTTCAAGTGCGCTCAGCCAAAATAAAACCCCGATCTCCGGAAGATTTGCCGCGAAGAAGAAGCCCCCCCAAGCCGTTTATGGACCAACTTTATGGTCGACCGGCATGCCGCCGAGAGAGTCGGCACTTTGCAGGATCCGGCGGCGGATTTCGTTTAAACGCTCGATGGACATCGAATCGTTACTGTGCAAAGTTCCCTGGATTCCCGTTGTTTGCCGGAGCAGGTCAGATTCCATTTGTGGTTCAAGGGACCGTTTGTCCTGCAAATTGCCGGGTGTCCCGGCACGGCCCATCACCAATTTGATCTTAAGGGCCATCGTCCCGCCCCTCAGGATATCCAGCCATATCCGGTCGCCCGGAGAGCTGGCGGCGACAAGTTGCCGGAACTGGCGCACGGATGTTACGGGAACCTGATTGAATGACCGAATGAGGTCTCCGCGTTGCAGTCCGAATTGCTGAGCGGGCGTATTCTCGACGACGCCGCCGACGACTACTCCCTGGTCGGTGTGATAATACTGGACCAGCACAGAATTAAGGTCCGTCACATAAACTCCCAGGTAGGGGTATTCTTCACCGTTGCCGCCGAGTACTCGCCGGGCCACTTCCAATGCCGTGTTTATGGGCACGGCAAGGGCGACGCCGGACGTCGGCAATTCAATATTGAACGGCGGCGTTACCCACTTTTCGGCAGGGTTTTCCGGCCGGCGGATGCGCATGGCGGGCACACTGCTTGGTTCGGAGACTTTCGCCTTGACCAGCCCCACTACTTCGCCCGCAGAGTTGATTACGGCCCCCCCGGAATTACCGGCAGTAACCGGCGCGTTCAGTTGAATTGTCGTGCCGTCAGGGCGGAAGCCGTTGATTGTGCCCCAAGTCACCGATAGCGGACAACCATAAGAATTTCCCATGACCACGATGATCGATCCGGATCGAAGTCCATCAGAGTTGCCCCAAGCCGGAGGACGCAAACCCGGAGCAATGGTTCGCAAGACGGCGACGTCCGCCGCCGCGTTTTGCCCCACGAGTGTCGCCTCGTAAATCCGCATGTCGGGGAGTTCGACCAGAAACCGGTCCCGCCCCTCCGCCACTTGTGCAGTCGTCAGAATATGTCCTGAAGTGTCCAGTACTACGCCGGAGCCGATAAATGTTGACAACACGGCCCCTTGGCGGGGGTCCGGATCCTGCCCCGGTGTCACCGTGGTGCGGGTGATCGCCCGAATGGTGACTACCGATGGTCCTAATCTTTCAACGATCGTCTGAATTTCACGCTCAACCCGCTGCAGGAAATTCAAACCATCCTGCGCGATGGTTTGTTTGGCCGATCCGATGA
>Ga0172366_10002571_pt1 | contig 14242 bp, 11 predicted proteins | sample LakKivSesite69cm_FD_114533 | JGI IMG/M metagenome (GOLD analysis project Ga0172366, IMG submission 114533) | Sediment microbial communities from Lake Kivu, Rwanda - Sediment site 69cm | ecosystem: Environmental > Aquatic > Freshwater > Lake > Sediment | place: Rwanda: Western Province, Lake... | reverse complement strand
CGCCCGTCCGAGAGCGCCGCCTCCGGCTGCGGATGGACTTCCACCAGCACTCCGTCCGCTCCCACCGCAAGCGCAGCCTTTATCGCCGCAGGCACAAACTCGCGCCGGCCCAGCGCGTGGCTCGGGTCCACCAGTACCGGCAGGTGGGTCACGCTTTTCAGAACGGGCGCCGCCATCAGGTCGAGCGTATTGCGCTGCGCCGGGTCGAAGGTGCGGATTCCCCGCTCGCACAGGATGACCCGGTCGTTGCCCTCGTTCATCACGTATTCGGCGGACATCAGAAGCTCGTGCAGGGTGTTCCCGAAGCCGCGCTTGAGCAAGACCGGCTGCTTCAGCCGTCCGGCGGCCCGGAGCAGCGGGAAGTTCTGCATATTGCGGCTGCCAATCTGCACCACATCGACCACCGCCGTCACTGCCTCGACCAGCTCCGGCGACATCAGCTCGGTCACGAAGGCTAGTCCGGTTTCGGCTTTCACCCGAGCGATGAGGTCGAGGGCCTGATGATGCAGGCCCTGAAAGGAATATGGGGAGGTGCGCGGCTTGAACGCTCCCGCGCGAATCAGGCGGACGCCAATAGCTTTCAGGGCGAAGGCAGTCTCGCGAAGCTGCTCGTAGCTTTCCACCGCGCAGGGACCGGCTACGAGCGTGAAGCCGCCCCCGCCAATGACCGCGCCGCCCACAGCGATGTGCGTGCACGTGCGGGCTTCGGTGCGTCCCGCACGGGGATATGCGGACGGGTGGAGCAGGCGAGCAGCCGCGAAGTCGTCGACCGGTGAGGCTTCTGCGGGTGGCGGCTTGGCGTCCATCTCCGAGCACGGATTATAGCACTCGTATTGTGCAGGCCATACAGGATATGAGGAAGCTGATGACAAAGCGGCGTGAGCTTGCTAGAATGGTTGTTTCGGGTTGGCTTTCGATAACAACCGGGTGCGTTCTCGATGGTCGATTTCAACCAACTGCTCGAAGAGGATTTCGGAGCGCCACAGCTCCGGCAGGGCACGGTCGTATCCGGGAAGATCGTGCAGATTGATGAGAGCGGCATCTTCGTCGACATCGGCACCAAGCGGGAAGGCGTTCTTCCGCTTGACCAGGTGTCTCCACAGGAGCTTCCCCGGCTGCAAGTCGGCGACACGATTAGAGTCAAGGTTCTGCGCAAAGCCGACGGGGTGTACAGCCTCTCCAAGAAGGCGGTCGACTATGATGAGGCGTGGAACAACCTCCAGAAGAAGTTCAAGGACCAGGAGGAGCTTGACATCGTGCTCTGCGGGTCCGCGAAGAACGGATATCTGGCGAGGGCGTTTGGAATCATCGAAGGCTTCGTGCACCGCTCCAACTTCGACGAAGAGCCGGAGACCGGGGGAACCTACAAGGCGTTAATCCTTGATTTCGACCGCCGCAATCACAAGCTCGTCTTCACCCGCCGCCAGATTCTGCGCGAGCACCAGGCGCAGCGACTGCAGGAGGAATTCGACCGCTTTCAACCCGGCATGGTCGTTGACGGGGTCGTGGAGAGCATTACCCCTTACGGAGCCTTCGTAAGCATCTCCGACAACATCACCGGCCTGCTCCACATCTCCGAGATGGCGTGGCATCAGGTCAAGAAGCCCTCGGAAGTCGTGAAGAAGAACGACAAGATTATGGTCAAGGTGCTGGAGGTGGACCCCGAGCAGAGGAAGGTCTCGCTCTCGCTCAAAGCGACCCAGCCAGACCCGCTGCTGACTCTGCTGCCGGAAGAGGAGCTGACCGGCGTGGTGGAGACGCTCACCGATTTCGGCATCTTTGTGCGCCTGCCGAGCGGCATCACCGGACTCGCCCACGCGTCGGAGCTTTCCCACAGGCACTTCGAGCATCCTTCCGAGCTGTTCAAGAGGGGGCAGAAGGTCAAGGTCAAGGTGCTCAAGGTGGATGTTGAACAGCGTCGCGTTTCCCTCTCGGTCAAGGCGTGCGAGCAGGACCCGTGGGTAGCCGTGCACGAGAAGTACCAGGTCGGACAGCCCGTCGAGGGAACAATCGTGCGGCTGCTTAACAATGGCATGATCGTCAGAATCGACGAGTTCTTCGACGGCTTCGTCCCCATCGGCGAGATCGCCATCGAGCATATAGAGCATCCGAAGAAGAAACACCGCGCGGGCGAGGGCATCACGACGCGTATCATCAACATTGATACGCAGCGGCGCCGCATCCGACTCTCCCGCAAGGCGCTGCTCATGGAGGATGCTGGCGAGAAGCCGGTGGTGGCGGCTGCCGAACCGGTGGACGTCACTCCCACCGCAGGACGCGTCACCCTGGGAGAGCTGGTGGACACGACCGTGATCAAGCTGGATGAAGAGGAGGAATAGGTGATCCTCGGACTCACCGGCGGCATTGCCTGCGGCAAGTCCGTCGCCGGCGCGACGCTCGCCGAGCTGGGAGTACCGGTTCTGGACGCGGATGAGGTCTCTCACTATCTGACGAAGTACGATACCGGCATCATCGACGCGATAGCGACCTCGTTCGGACGCGAGGTCTTCACCGTCCACGGACAGATCGACCGGCGGCTGCTGGGGGAGAAGGTGTTCGCTCGCCCTTCGGAGCGGGCCAAACTGGAGCAGATTCTCCATCCGTGTATCAAGGGAATTCTGGCGAACGTGATTGACCACGCTCGCAAGCGGAATCACAACGTCGTGGTCGTCGCTCCACTGCTAATCGAAGCCAACTTCCGGGACATGGTGGACGTCGTCTGGGTAGTCAGTTCCGAGGAGTGCCTGCAAGCTGAGCGCCTGCGGAAGCAGTACGGTTTCAGCGACATTGAGGCGTACCGGCGGATCAACGCCCAGCTGCCGCTACGGGAGAAGGAAGCGTATGCCGATTGTGTTTTGCGGAACAACGGCTCGCTGGACGAATTCAGGCGATTGCTGATACGAACCTGGGAGCAGACCCTCAAGGAGTTCACCAGGCGGAAGACTCCCGGAGCGCGGGACAGGCGCGACAAGTGAACGCCGGCCGCGCCACTGCCGGCAGGTGAGCATCCATGAACCTGACGGGTAACCCAAACGCGAAGGCAACACGACGGAACCACTGGCGACAGGCTCTGCTCGCGGCAGGACTCGCGCTCGTCGCATCGGCCACGCTCACTCTCGCTCCGGTGAGGGCACCGGCAGCGGGAGCAACCGACGCCGCAGGACCGTCAACAGGCCCCCAGGCGGACACCGACTTCAAGGTTCTCAAGTGGGCGCTGCCGCGTTTGGGAGACCAAGAAATCGAGGTACTCCTTGAGGATGTGGAATACGCCGCTTCGCGCTACTCCGTCAGCTACGAGTTTGCACTGGCAGTCGTCGCGTCCGAGGCGTCTCTGCCCGGCGGAATCGCCGTTGGTCGACGCCGGAACATCGATTTCCTCCGCCTGCGAAGCGGCGATCGCACCAGCGGTTATCCGGAAGTGCAGGACGACCTGCATAACGCCATTTCGTCACTCGCGATGTATCTCCGCACCGAGGAATCCACCACCGATGCGCTCACCTACTACTGGGCGGACCCGGAGCTGAAGCTCAATACGGACTCGCTGCCGCGGTTTCTGCAAAGGGTGCGAGAGAAGTACAATGCGCTCATACGCCAGCCCGAGACTGCAGGTGCGCAGGACTACTTGCGGGAGGTCGACCGATTCCCGACGCCGCCGGACGACTTCGAGTCCGAGCTGAAGTTGATGCCGAATCTGAACGCTCAGCTTGTGCGCTATGACGTCGAGGAGCAGTACAAGGAAGTGGCCCTTTACTTCAACCCGAAGCTGACGGACCGGGAGGCGACGCTGATCGCCCGCAGCATACTCACCTTCTCCATGCAGGCTTCGAGGGTGGACCCGCGCCTGGTGGTTTCCGTAATCGCGGCGGAATCACGCTTCCGACCGCGAGCGGTCTCCAAGAAGGGCGCCATGGGCCTGGGGCAGCTGATGCCGGCGACCGCCCGCTCACACGGCATCCGCGACCCGTTCGACCCGGTGCAGAACATCTTCGTTACGGTCAAGTATCTGGAGCGCGAGATCGCGCGCTGGGGCAACCGAGGCAACTGGCTCGACCTGGTGCTGGCGAGCTATAATGCTGGCGCCGGAGCGGTGAAGAAGTACGGAGGCGTGCCTCCCTACAACGAGACCGCCGGTTTCGTGCGCACGGTCAAGCGATACTTCCATCAGATGACCGGCTGAAGACATGGATCTACAGGCAAAGAAGCTCGCACTCTACGAGCAACACGTCGCGCTCGGTGCGAGGATGGTCGATTTCGCGGGCTTCGCGATGCCGGTCTGGTACGGCAACCAGGGAATCATCGCCGAGCACATGGCGGTGCGGGAAGGCGCGGGCATCTTCGACCTGTCGCACATGGGCGAGATCTTTTTTCGCGGTGACCGGGCGCACGAGTTTCTGCAGCGCGTGCTGTGCAACGACATCCGGAAGATAGGCAACGGGAGCTGCCAGTACACGCTGCTGCCGACCCCCGAGGGGGGAGTGGTGGACGACCTGCTCATCTACCAGACGAACCCGACCAGCTACTTCGCCGTCGTCAACGCGTCGAATATCGCCAAGGACCACACGTGGTTCGTCCGGCAGAACGAAGAGGGAGGCTTCGGCGTCGAGATAGCGAACCGCTCGGACGAGTATTCGCTCATCGCCGTGCAGGGACCGAAGAGCGAACAGGTGCTGAGCGCGGCAGGATTCGCCAATGTGCATTGCGACCTGCCTTTCACCTTTCGCCGGCTGAAGCTCAAGGATGTCCGGGTGTTTCTCTGCGCCACCGGCTATACGGGCGAGCGCGGTTTCGAGCTTATCGTGAAGAATGACGGCGCAGCCTGGCTCTGGGAAGAGCTGATGGCGGCGGGAAGTCCGCTCGGTATGATGCCGGTCGGACTTGGCGCCCGCGACACGCTGCGACTGGAAGCGGGGATGTGCCTCTACGGGAACGACCTGGACGACACCACAAGCGTTCTGGAGGCGGACCTCGGCTGGACCATCGGCTGGGACAAGGAGTTCATCGGCAAGGAGCTGCTGCTGCGCCAGCAGGAAGAAGGATTGAAGCGGCTTCTCTTCGGGCTGACGGTGGACAAGAAGCTGGGGGCGCCGCGCCACGGCGCGAGGGTGTTCAATCCCGAGGGCGAGGACGTCGGAGTGGTCACCAGCGGCGGCCCCTCGCCGTATCTGGGACGCGGTATCGCCTTCTGCTACCTGCGCCCCGGCCTGGCGGAGGAGGGGAAGGAGCTTCTGGCCGAGATTCGGGGCCACCGCGTGCCCGCCATGACGGCGCGACCGCCGTTCGTCAAGCATCGCCTATATAATCCTTAGGAGGGTATGAGTGGCCGAATATCTGTATAACAGGACTCATGAGTATCTGGTGAAAAGGAACGGGGAGTACGCGATAGGGATTTCCGAATTCGCGGTCCAGGAGCTTGGAGACATCACCTATGTCGAGCTGCCCGCCGCCGGTGCGGAGTTCCGCCGCGGCGAGGCCTTCGCCACGGTGGAATCGGTGAAAGCCGTCTCCGAGGTCTACGCCCCCGTGGACATGGCCATCGTCTCGGTCAACGAAGAGCTGGCGGGACAGCCCGAGCTGGTGAACGAGGATCCGTTGGGAAACGGCTACTTCGTGGTCGTCAACGCACTAGATGAATCACAGATCTCCGGGCTAATGTCTCTTGGAGACTACGAAGCGATGGTCAAGTCCGGACAGTAATCCATCTGCACCGCCGACACTTTACGCCGGTAGCGAGACTTCCGGACCGAGCACCGACTTGACTGACCCAGAAAGGAGGAAGGTTTGCCATACATCCCGAACACGGACGAAGATCGAGAGCTGATGCTGAAAACGCTGGGGCTCGGGAGCGTTGACGAGCTATTCACGTCGATCCCCGAGAAGCTCCACCTGAAGCGCGGCTTAGAGGTCGGCGCACCCATGCCGGAGGCGGAAACGCTCGAATACTTCCGCGAGATGGGAAACGCCAGCAGGGTCTTCGCGCCCCGACGCAACTTCGCCGGTGGCGGCGCCTACAATCATTTCGTTCCGCCGGTGGTCAAGGAGCTTGCGCACAGGAACGAGTTCTACACCTCGTACACACCGTATCAGCCCGAAGTCGCTCAGGGCATGCTACAGTCCATCTACGAGTACCAGAGTTTCGTCTGTCTGCTCACGGGCATGGAGGTCTCCAACGCCAGCTCTTACGATGGAGCTAATGCACTTGCCGATGCCCTTACAATGGCGGCGAACATCACTGGCAAGCCTCGGGCGCTGCTGCCAAGCTTCCTCAGCCCGCAGTATCGCGAAGTGGTTGAGACGAGAAATGCCTCCCATCAGCTGACGCTTGTGGATCTTCCCGCGACCGCCCGGGGAAGCATCGACGTGGATGCGGTTGTGCGTGAGCTTGAGGCTGGGCAGGTTGCGGCCCTGGCGCTGCAAGTGCCGGATTTCCTCGGTTTCATTGAACCGAGCCTTTACGAATTGGTTGCGACTGCGCACGAACGCGATGCGCTCGTCGTCTTTGCCATCTACCCATTCGTCGTGGGAGTGATGAAGTCGCCGGGCGAGCTGGGCGCGGACATCGTGGCTGGTGAAGGACAGCCACTGGGGCTGCCGGTGAGCTTCGGAGGTCCCACGGTTGGACTGCTCGCCACGCGGGAGAAGCACATCCGACATCTCCCCGGCCGCATCGTCGGACGCACCAATGACGCAGAGGGACGCACGGGATTCGTTCTTACGTTGCAGGCACGTGAGCAGCATATCCGCCGGGAGCGCGCGACCTCCAACATCTGCACGAACCAGGCACTGGCGGCGCTGCAGGCGACGATCTACCTCACCGCTCTGGGTCGCGACGGTTTCCATCGGGTCGCCCGCAAGTGCGAGGAGAACGCTCATTACGCATGCGCGAAGCTATGCGAGATTCACGGCGTCAAGCCGCTCTTTGCCGATCGGGTCTATTTCAACGAGTTCTCGCTCAAGCTTCCGGGCGCGGAGGCGGTTGATGGAGTCTATGCCAAGCTCATCGAGAAAGGATGGCTGCCGGGGATCAAGCTGGGCGACTTCTTTCCTCAGTTCGCAGACGGGCTGAGCCTCGCCTTCACGGAGATTCACACGGCAGCGGATATTGATGCTCTCGCCGCCGACTTCAAGGAGGCGCTGCGATGAGCAAACTCATCTTCGAGCATTCCCGCGCAGGTCGCAAGGGCCCCGATGTAGGCGACTTCCGGGGAATCGAGCCGGTCAGCCCCTACCTGCCGGCGGAGCTTCGCAGGGAGCGACCGATTCCGCTGCCGGAAGTCTCCGAGGTGGACCTGGTGCGGCACTACATCGAGCTATCGCAGAAGAACTTCGGGGTGGACACCGGCTTCTATCCGCTGGGCTCGTGCACGATGAAGTACAACCCGAAGCTGAACGAGGAAATCGCCGCCATGATGGAGTTCACGGAGCTGCATCCATCGCAGCCGGAAGACACCGCCCAGGGCGCGTTGAGGCTGATGTGGGAGCTCAGTGAAGCTCTGAAGGAAATTGCAGGAATGGATGCCGTAAGCCTGCCGCCCGCGGCGGGCGCTCATGGCGAACTTGCGGGCATGCTAATGTTCCGCCGCTACTTCGATGAGCGCGGCGAGGACCGGCGAGTCATGTTTATCCCCGACAGCGCACATGGGACTAATCCCGCATCGGCTGTTATCGCGGGGTTCACGGTGAAGGAGGTCGACAGCAACGACCGCGGCATCGTCACCCTGTCCGCGCTGAAAGAAGCGGTGGCGCGGGAAGCCGTCGAGACCGTCGCCGGCATAATGATGACCAACCCCAACACATTGGGGCTGTTCGAGCGGGAAGTCGCCGAGGTTGCGGCATACATGCACGAAATCGGCGCGCTGCTCTACTACGACGGCGCGAACCTCAACGCGCTGCTTGGATACGCCCGTCCCGGAGACATGGGCTTCGACGTCGTGCACTTCAACCTGCACAAGACCTTCTCCACGCCCCACGGCGGAGGCGGGCCGGGCGCGGGACCGGTGGCAGCAAGCGGCACGATTGCAGACTACTTGCCGACGCCGATGGTGCGGAAGACTGACAACAGAGGCGCCGGCGGGAATACAGGATACGAGTTCTTCGCGCCGAGCAAGTCGATCGGCAGAATGAAGCTCTTCTACGGCAACTTCCTGGTCTTGGTGCGGGCGCTTGTGTACATCCGGCAGCTCGGCAGCGTGGGACTTAAGCGGGTGGCCGAGAATTCGGTGTTGAACGCGAACTACGTCCAAGAGCGGCTGAAGAAGGCCTACGACATCCCGTACTACCAGCGCTGCATGCACGAGTTCGTGTTGAGCGGGAGCCGCCAGAAGAAGGAGAGCGGCGTTACGGCAAAGGATATCGGGAAGAAGCTGCTCACGCACGGCATTCACGCGCCGACGATGTACTTCCCGCTCATCGTGCCCGAGGCGCTGATGATCGAGCCGACGGAGACCGAAAGCCTGGAGACGCTGGACGCCTTCTGCGAGCTGATGCTATCGTTCGCCGAGGAGATAAAGCGCGACCCGGAAGGCTTCAAGGACTTATCGGTATTGCCGATCCATCACCTCGATGAGGTCGCCGCCGCAAGGCACCCCGACGTGCGGTGGAAACCGGAGGAGGGGTAGGCGGGCGCGAGAGGGGCTCGATTGCGGTTGGCCCTCTTCGGTGTTACGATACTGGTGAATCCGCAAGGAAGGCCGGCGGAAGCTCCTATTATCGCGGGAGGACGCGATGTTAAGATTCGACTTACCGCTTAGCGCTTTCTGCATACCCATTTCGTTCGCGCAGGCGCCGCTGCTGCTTTCGTGTGGAGGCCCCAAACAGTCGTCAGTCGTCAGTCCCGCCGGGGCGGGCAAGCAGCAGTCGTGAGACTGGACGACGGGCGTCCCCGCCGGTCATTCCGGCAATCGTCCAACATGCACCTGCGCACGTGGTGGCCGGCGTATGCTGTGGGCTTGACCGGGGTGGCCTTTCGCCTCGCAGTCCTTTTCTCAACCCCGCTCGTGCCGCAGACAGATGGCGCTTACTACCTGGCGCAGGTGCAGTCCGTCGTTTCCAGCGGGAGCCTCCGTTTCTCGGACACGCCTTTGCTGTTCTGGTTCCAAGCTCTGGTGACGCACGCGCTAATGGCACTCACGAGCCTCAGACAGGAGCAGGCGATTATCTTTGGCGTGAAGCTCGTGGACGCAGTGGTCCCCCCGCTCGCTGCGCTACCGGTGTTCGCGCTGTGGCTGCGATGGACTTCCCCCGAGCGGCGCACCACACTCGCAGCCCTCACCGTCGCCGCAATGCCGGCGCTGTCCTTCAGCCTGGTCAAGATGACCGGCGACCTGCAGAAGAACGCGTTCGCCCTCGTCTTCTTCTCCGTGCTTCTGCTCGCCTTCGACACCGCCGCGCGCTCATTCCGACTGCGCAACTGGCTCGCGGTCGGGCTCGCGCTCATGGGCTGCGCGCTTTCACACGTCGGGGTCTTCGCGGCCGCTCTTACCTTCATTCTGCCGGCGCTCCTCGCGTTGGTCGTAGTGGATGCTTGTGCCGGTAAGATGACCCGTCGTCGCGCAGGGCTGGTCGTGGCCATGTCGCTCATTACGATCGCTGCGGTCTACGTCGCTTCAGTGGCGATTCCCAAGCTGGCTGCGCTTTGGGCGACACTCCTCTCGCCGCTTTCGCTGCTCGGAGGGGAGAACACGTTGACGCGTCTTATCGCAGGCGCGGGTCCGGGTGCTTTGGGAGACGCGGCCGCGGTCGTGCTGGCGTGGATACCGCTCGCGCTGCTGCTTTTCATATGGCGAAAGACCGTGCGCGAACGCGCCACCACGCTCACACTCGTGGGGGCGGCAGTTTCCGCAGCAGTGCTGTCGTTTCCCCTGCTCGGTGGCATGGACGGTCTTCGGCTACACCTCATGGCTTATTTGCCGGCGGCAGCCATCGTCGCCTGGGTCGTCGGCAATCTCTCGCCCGTGCGCACTCGGCTGGCGTGCGCGACGCTTCTGGTCGCGAACGCACTGGCGATAGCGCCTGCGATTCCGCTACTGGCGCGTCCCACGATCGCCCCGCCCTCGTACGCCGAGCTGATGTCGCTGCCCGACCGCGCGGGCGATTCTCCGAACACGGTGGTGGTGGCGCGGCACGGGCTGGAGTGGTGGGCAGGGTGGGCGTTTGGACCAGACGCCGACGTGGTCCCGACCATCGGTGCGACTCCAGCACTCTGGAAGCGCTACAGCCGCGTACTGCTGCTGCGGGAGACGAAGGTGCCCGACGAGAGCGTCCATCCGCGACTCGGCGCAGCAGCTCCCGCTGAGACCTACCGGGACGGAGCTCCACCGGTCGAGGGTGCGACGGTCATCTACGAGGGCGAATGGTATCGTCTCTCCGAAGCTCGTAGCGTGCTTGAACTCGGCCCTTCGTTCGAGGGGGAGCAGAGGGCGGGAACCGCACCTCGTCCGAAGCCGCCGTTGGCTCGATGAGACGCCGGCTTCTCGGCTCGACCCTCGCAGGTATTCTACCGCGAACGGCGGGGCGCAGGAGAAGTAGTGCAGTAGCTAGTAGTGCAGTAGTTGGGAAGTCGGGGAGAAGACGCGGCGGGGCACAGGTCCCCGCCCTACAGAAGAGCGGGGCTGGTTAGCCCCGCGTACTCGGAACATGTGAGGAGGCGCGGCGCGGAGACCGCGCCCTACAAGACGGAATCACGGGCGAGGACCCGCCGCAGGCGCGCAAGCACCCGTGAACCAGCCAAGCGGCGGAGCCCTATCCCCTCTGCTATGATTAGCCGGTGCCCGTTGCGTTCTTCACTACTCGGATGCTCCTCGGATACGGGGTCGACCTGACGATTGCCGAGCTTTCGCGCCGACTGGCGGCCCACGGGCACGACGTAACCGTCTTCGCCACCACATTCGACGAGACCTACGCGGGACAGGGATTCACCATTGAGAAGGTCGCGATTGGCGGAGGGGAATGGAATCGCGCCTTTCCGATATTCGAATGGAATGCGCAGAAGACGCTTCATCGGATGCGAAAGCGACTGGCGGAATTCGATGTGCTGGTTGCGGCGACCTTTCCCTTCTACGGCGTGTGGAAGCACTTCGAGGGGCCGACGGTGTTCTTCGATTTCGGCAACGTGCCGACGCTGGGATTCAGCTTCAAGGGCAAGCTGAACTGGCAGTACCTTCACTTGCGGGAGACCTACCAGCACGCGGCGAAGTCGGCCGCGGTAATTACCATCTCCCGCTTCCTCGCTCACCGGTTTCGTCAGAAGGAGCAGAAGAAGCTCCGCGTCATCCACCTGGGAGGGGACCATTACTGGAACGACTTCGAGCGACGCGGAGCGGACGCTATCGGCGTGCGACGCGAGGCCCGCGCGCGCTACGGTATCGGCAAGGACGAAGTCGCGATCATCTCGTGCTTGCGGCTGCACAAACGGCATCCGCCATACAAGGGGTTGCGCGAGCTGCTGCGATTGCACAAGGAGCTTCGGGAGCGGAAGCTGCCGGTGCGGCTGGTGCTGGCGGGACTCGGGTCGCCCGATGACGAGGCGTGGCTGCGAGAAGAAGGGGCAACTCCGCTTACGAATCTGCCGCCGGCGGAGATGCCGGACTTCTACCTCGCGGGCGACATCTACGCCACCGCGAGCCGCTGGGAAGGGCTGAATCTGCCGCTCATCGAATCCGCATGGTTTGCGCTGCCGAGCGTCGCATACGCAGTCGCGGCGCATCCGGAGACCACCGCTTCGCGGCTGGTGCGAAGCCACGAGGAGTTCAGGAAGTCGCTTGCCGAACTGGTGCAGAATCCAGCTCTACGGCAGGAGATGGGAAGCGAAAGCCGCCGCCGGGCGCAGGCGTTCTCGTGGGAGCAGGCATACGAGGATTTCGCGCGCGTCCTGAAGAGCGTTATCTAGAAGATGATGACCGCCGCCCAGCCAAATGCGATGCAGATGCTGCTGCCGGTGCTGGCAGCAATCGCGGTCTACCTGCTGCTCAGGTTCCTAGTGTTCGGATTGCTGCTGCGCGTTCGGAAGAAACGCGTCGCCCCGCCAATTGTCCTGCTTCAGTGGCTGGCGCAACTGGCAATCGGCATCGGAATCGGAGTCGGCATCATACTGGCGACGTTGCTGGTGCCGCTTGCCATCGGGCACTATCAGGTGAGCTTCCTCACGACGGCGAGTTCGACCGGCGATGCGTCGTCGCTGTCCTATTCGCCGCTGCTGCAACCTTCGCAGGCGCTTGCCCTGCTCGGCGCGACGAGCCTCTGGGAGGAAGCGTATTTCCGTGGATGCTGGATGCTGGGACTGGCGCTGCTACTGGGGTCTCTGAGCCGACCGGTGCTGGGAAAAGGGGCTTTTCTCAGTCTGCCCTTTCAGCTAATCCTCTGGGGTAACGCGGCTGTGCTTTCCTCAGCGCTATTCACCCTCAGGCATCTGGACAACCCGCACATCGGCGGCCTCGCCATCTTCAACATCTTCCTCGCGGGACTGCTGTTCGGAGTGCTTCTGCTGGCGACGCACAGCCTGACGCTTATCTGGGGACTCCACTTCGCGTGGAATGCCGCGCTGGTGCTTCCTGGGCTACCCGTTTCCGGATACAGGCTTGTCCTGCGCTGGCACCTGGTGGAGCTTACCGCACGAACAAGCGGCTTAACCACCGGCGGGGCATTCGGCCCCGAAGCCAGCGTACCGCTGACGGTCGTGCTTGTAATCCTCATAGTCCTGCTGGCGCGCATGCTGCCTGCGAGGGTGCGGGCACTGCTCGGAGGTGACGAGAAGGAAGACCAGACTACGCCTCCTGCCGAGCCAGCAGCCTCAGGAGACGAATAGGGGGACAATTTCGAACTTCGCAACGTCGACAAGACCCTTGTCGGTCAGCTTGAGCTGCGGTATCACCGGAAGGGCGAGGAACGAAAGCGCCATAAAGGGATTCGGGAGGACGCCATCGAGGACGTCGCGGGTGATGCCAAGCAGATTCTTCAGGTCGGACGAGACCTTCTGCCCGGACTCCAGGCTTATCAGACCGGCGAGCGGAAGCGGAAGCGCCGCCTTGACCTCGCCGTCACTCACAGCGATGAACCCGCCCCGCATCTTCGCGAGGTGATTGAGCGCCAGCGTGATGTCGTCATCGCTCACGCCGACGCAAATCAGGTTGTGCGAATCGTGCGCGACCGAGCTGGCGATGGCGCCGCGCTTGAAGCCGAAGCCGCGCACGAAGCCGACAGAGTGTCCGCCCTTGCCGGTGTGGCGCTCGACGACGACAAGCTTGAGCAGGTCATCGTCGGGACGGCTCTCCACGAATGCGCCATCGCCCGCCTCCACTTCTTCAGCGCCGGTGACAATCTGGCCGGGAATCACGCGAATCGCCCGGAGCTTCGCGCCCTTCCGCTCCACATGGAAGTCCGCCGGCATCAGCCTCCGCTCGAGTTTCACCGTGCGCAGCGCGGAATCGGGAACCGGTGGAGCGGCGAAGTCGACGCGCAGTTCACCCTCCCCTGCGACGAGAGTTCCTTCCTTATAGACAGCAGCCGGTGATGCGAGGCCGTCCTTGAGGTCTGCAAGAACCTGGACATCCGCCAGATACCCGGGGGCGATGGCGCCGCGAAAGTCGAGGCGGAAGCAAGTCGCAGGATTAAGGCTCGCCATCCGGATGGCGGTCACCGGTTCGAGCCCGTGCTCGATGGCGAGGCGCACGCTGGCGTTGATATGCCCTTCTGCAAGGATGTCCGGGGGATGCAAATCGTCGCTGGCGAAGCAGCAGAGGAACGAGGTCGTGGGATTGACCAGCGGCAGAAGCTCCAGCAGGTTCTTCTCGGTCGTGCCCTGGCGGAGGAATATCCACATGCCCCTGGCGAGCTTCTCGTGCGCCTCATCGAGCGTCGTGCATTCGTGGTCGGAGCGAATCCCACCGGCGAGGTATGCGTTCAGGTCGTTGCCAGAAAGCAGCGGCGCGTGCCCGTCGATTATCATTCCGCGCTCGTGCGCGAGTGCAAGCTTCTTCATCACTTCGCGGTCGCGGTAGATAACGCCGGGGAAGTTCATCATCTCGGCGAGTGCCACGATGCGTGGATGGTCGGCGAGCGTCTCAATCTCCTCTACGCCAAGGGACGCCCCCGCTGTCTCCATCGTTGTCGCGGGAACGCAGGAGCTGAGCGTGAAGAAGAAATCGAAGGGAAGACCTTCAGAGATTCCCAGCAGCAGCTTGATGCCGTCGACCCCGAGGACGTTGGCAATCTCGTGAGGGTCGGAGACGGTGGCGGTGGTTCCTCGCGG
>Ga0172366_10002570_pt1 | contig 14244 bp, 31 predicted proteins | sample LakKivSesite69cm_FD_114533 | JGI IMG/M metagenome (GOLD analysis project Ga0172366, IMG submission 114533) | Sediment microbial communities from Lake Kivu, Rwanda - Sediment site 69cm | ecosystem: Environmental > Aquatic > Freshwater > Lake > Sediment | place: Rwanda: Western Province, Lake... | reverse complement strand
GGGAGATGTCGATAGTGAAGAACTTTTCCCTTTCGGGTCTCCAACGGTCCTTTGAGGCATCCTCAACGACGAGTTTTGCACCGATTTGGGAGAACTTCTTCTCAATGGTCTCAATAGTTGCCATAATTACTCCTCGATTTTGAGATACTTCCTCAGCTTTTCTGCGGCTTGGATGTATTGCCCTCTTAGCTCATGAAATCTTTTATCCTTAATCTCTTCGAATCTTGAGTAGTGTATAAAGGTATAATCAAAACCTTCCTGGTCTACTCTCTGTGCTACTTTTTCTCTATCTTCAGCTTTCATGATATATCCTTTTAATCTATATCAAAATTGTTCTGTTTGCATTTAGGACATAGCGCTTTCCCGGCATCATGATCTTTTTTGAACTTTTCGTATGTCCACCATTTAGTTTCTGCAGCTACTTTGATATCTTTAACTATTTCGAGTAGCAGCCAATTCCAGCTAAATACTGTTACCTGATTTCCTTTTGTAGCTATTCTATATATAGGTACTTTAGTATACTTTACTAAATCTTCTATGATATAATTTTCCATTCTCATGTACTTTGGACTGATTAACCATTTCACATCTGACCAAATTTTCGTGAAAGGGTTGTACCTTTTTGAGTAGAAGTCATCCTGTGACCACTCACACCCTTTGGTGTGACAATGTAAATACGCCATTGCTTGTCCCTTGAAAGAGGAATTTCTATAATATACTAATTGGGAAACAAGAATGAATTAAATTTTGGGATATTGTACTTTTCTTTTAACTGTATCCATAAGATAATTCAGTCTTGCTTTTTGAGTTGCTATGTCCTCCATCTCTTGCTTTGTATTATGGAAATAACAAAACCAGAACAAAGTTTCATGAAATTCTTTTAGTTCTTTATACCAATTCTCAACTTCAGGGTCTATATAAGCGTGTGTTCCCTTCCACTCCAAATCCACATAGGATACCCAATCACTTAGGGACTTAGGTGCTGACATACCTTTTTCAATACATGACCTATAAACGGCGGTATTTGGTGTAGGCATAAGTCTCTTTATATTAACCTGAGTCATAACATTTTCAAGTATCAAATTTATCATAGCTACATATGTTTGCTTAATATCATATATAGTCTCTTCAGGAAATCCCGCTATAAAATTGTAATTAAGTATTATCCTTCTGTTTCTTAATTTACTGTTTAATTCATAAGCCATATCTATCTTATGTTTTTTACCCATGATATTGAGCATTCTGTCTGACCCAGACTCAACACTTATTCCTATGGATCTTATACCAGCCCTCTGTATCAAATCTATATCTTCTTCGCTCATAGAATGTAAAATGGTAACTGGTATAGATACATAAATCTCCATGTTAAGATTCAATTCAGCTATAGCTTCAAGGTATTCATTAGCCTTAGGATTAATAAAAAAGTTATCATCGGCAATAACTATGGCCTCAAATCCTAAATCTTTCAAATGCTTTAAATGCTCTATCATCCTGTCTTTACGCATATACCTGAATTTGGTTCTTAGCTTGTTCTGAACACAGAAGTAACAACTTAATGGACATCCCCTGGTTATTTCAATAGTAGCTACCTTATTTGTTCTAAATTTATAGAAAGGATCTAAGTAAGGTTTCCTAAACTTATCTAATGGAAAAGAATCATAGGACAGTAGAGGCAAATCATTCAAATCAAAAGTTTCAGAAGCTACTTTCGTATTGTGTATTTCATTATTAACTTTGTAATAGATATTTGGGACAGTACTCAAATCCCCGTGTTCCTTTATACATCTAACTAGACTTACTATTGTTTTTTCAAACTCGCCCACACAAACGATATCTATATTTTCGTTTTCTATGGTTTGCTCAGGAGTAAGTGTGGGATGTATACCTCCCCACAATATTACAACATTCGGGTACTTTTTTCGTATTTGACTGGAAAGCTCTAGCGCCTCAGTTATCTGGGGACCAGTCATGACACTAAAGCCACAACAGATAGTATCCTCTTTAATGTTGAGGGTGATATCCTCTACACTATTATTTTCATGGAATCCATAAGAAGTGCAGCATACTTCGGAGGGGATATTGCCTTGGCTAAGCATAGCCTTTAGATGCAAAATCCCAAGTGGGGGAGAACTTAGAGGACTACCTTTACAAGGATATACAAGTAATACCATTACTTATCTCCACCATGTTAGTAAAATAGGTCCTATATGGATACCCTCACACCATTTACGTACAGTACCCATCTTTTTTCCATCCACAGGGCGTGTTATTATATGACAGCTGAATCTCCAATCAAAAGGAGTGAAATGGATTCCAACATCATTTATTTTGTCATATATTTTATACCACCACTTTTTTTCTTTCTCTTTCCTTTTATTCTCAAACTCTGTATATTTCTTATCCTCTACATAGATGTCTGGTTCTGCATCCTTCATCATATTCAATAGTTTTATAATATCTTCCATCTGGTTATCAGAGAAATCAAAACAAATTCCGGTACTGCCGTCCTCACCCTCTTCTTCTTCGACCTTAAATGGTTCCCATATGGTATACCCAATACCATCCGGGTACTTAACTTTTTCTCCACGCATCTTACCAGATTTATGTATGTTTCTCATTTCATCCTCGCTTTATAATAGGGCCAAAAACTTTCATAAGAGGGGTTCCACAGTCCTTTATAGTCACTGATATTCCAGGAGTTAAAATACTTCCTATAAGCTTTTCCGTTTGGAATATCTTGAGTATGGCGGATAATACGATTGGCGTAATTCTTAATATAACGCCTGTAGGAACTCCCCTCGCCGCAGGATTCCCAGAGATGTTTTTTGTATGAACGAGACATTCGCAACTCCTTGTTAAGGTGTTACATAATGTCCTCCTTTAATCAGTTAATGATGTATCTACTTCTACGCTGTTTGTGAACCAGTTCATATATACATTAAGCTCAATAATCATATCTTCTGTTATTAATGGTACTTTTTCTTTTATCTTATTAAGACATCGTTCTCTGTTAATCTTTAGCTCCAAATAAGAAAAATGGACCTCGGTATCCGGGTCCTTACACTTAATACAAAATAATTGATTTCTTCTTCTTCGAGAATTATCGAAGCTTCCATCATAGTAGGTAAACCAAAAACTTCTATCCCACCTATTGTAGGCCATGCTCATCCTTTTTGTATTTTATCTTGAGAATGCTCATTATATAATCATATCCATCTGCTGTATGTGGCAATTCACATTCTGAACAATCTTTTATTCCATTATCCAAGGTCTTGTATGTTCCTCCACAATCTGCAAACGGATAACAAGGACAATAACAAAATAAACAATTGATTCTATTGAACTTATGACAGGGGTAGTACTCGCATTCCAGATTAGTGAAAAACTTGTAGCTACTCATAGTTCTGATTCATAGTCCATATGAATAGATCATTAGAACAGGATACTTCCGTTCTGAAAAACGGGGATGGATGCCACTGACTGAAGGGGCCTGACCAGAATAAAACAAATTTGTCTGTTACTCTCATTTCTTTGCCTTCTTTATTTTCTTAGGTTTTATGAAGAATGTATCCCCATGTTGTTCGTGAAAATCATTTAGATTCAACCCCAGAAATTCAGCCTCAGCTTTTCCAGGCCAAATACCAGTCCACCGAGCAAACTCTTTGTCATGTCCTTTGCAGGAGCATTGAAGTCGTTGCCCTCCACATACAGAGCATATCTCAGTATCACAATTTTCTTTGTGAGGTTGTCCAGGTTGTACTCCACAATCATGACAGACTGTTAGCCTGTTAAACATACTAGTCCCCTAAGATATAGGTGTAATTATCCAAAACTTCATTTACTTCTTCTATGCTCATGCATACATAGTGAGATATCTCAGCTACTGAAGCACCCTGTAAGTACATAGTAAGTATTTCCTCTATACACTCTTTGGTATAGAAAATGCCATAATATATCTCACTCATCTTCTTTTCTCATGCTATAAAAATTGAAGAGAGTTTCTGCTGTAGGATCTTCGTCTTCCTCCAGGATATGGTCATCATTTACCTCTTTTACGACCTCTTCAGTTTTCTTTAATATACCTTTTGCTAAGACGGTGTGTAAATCATATTCTCGGGACTGAGAGCCTTTACCACACTGAGGGGCGTACATTATTCGCATGATGCTTAGAGCAGTATCAAAAGCGAAAAGACCTATTACATCTTTTATGAGCGCTTCATTATCCATATTTTTGAAGATATGTTCTAAATACATAGATCCTTCTAAGAATCTATTCCTACCACCAACCAAGGGTCATCCGCATGCCACGCATTTATCATACATAGCCTCTATATTCTTTAGTTCACTAACATCAAGTTTCATCAATGATGCTGCTATCCCCTCAGTTTGAACATCCGGTATCCCAGGAAGTAACATACGCACGATATCTAAACATAAGGTCGCTTTTATCTCCAGTTTACGAGCACTGGCAATAACTCCCCAAGGATCATCTGCTGTTAATAACTTATCTTGGGCCATAGATCCTCAAAAGACTCATCTACCACTAACATGTCACATAACTCTTTTCTATTTGGACCTGTACGAATGTATTCTCTTAGTAATTCGTATGAGGGGTTCAACTTTTTAAGATTCATTAAACCTATTGAGAATCTGTGATAGTTCCCTTTTATGTCCGTTACATCTAACCCCACTAATAAATGAATAGGGTCATCGTTATTTAGCACATACGTAGGATTCAGACTTTTTATGTCTCGTAACATCGTTACTAAATCTCTATGAGTCGCTCTAACGCCCAGAAACCAAGGGTCATCACTCGCCCATACTTCTTCCATATCTGCTCTCTAATAATAAAGATTCTCTTCTCAATTCCTCCATAGTAATATTTATTTTTTCTGTAGAAGGCATAGGAGGAATCGTTATAGGCTTAAACCACTTAAACCAATCGTGCCAAGGATCGTCCGAAAACCAAGTATAAACCATCAAAGTAGGTTCTGGCGTTAGAACGGAATTCATAAAACTAATATACTATTTGGAAAACTCAAATTAAATAAGTTTCCAAAAATCTTCGTCGGAGAGACGAAACTCAGGCGGGATATCTTGCTGGGAGGCCCTAAACTTCTTTTCAAATTCTTCTAATAAGTCTATAGACTTTGCTACTATAGGGTCAACAGAACTATACAAGTTTCTATAGTATCTTCTCTTCTTTAGCGTCTCTGATATTAAAGGATCGTCTGCTTTCCAAATCTCTATCTTCATAATTTCTCAGTTCCTCAATTATAGGTTGTATGTAATCTTTTGATAATTTAGCTCTATTTTTAGCAGTACGTATATAATTTTCAATAATCTGTTCCCTTGAACGCCAAGGATCATCAGAGTTCCAAATCTTCATCATTAAAAACCTTTATATCGTTATAAGTCTTTTCGTCCACCCATATCTGGGAAGGGACTAAAGGGGCGTTCAACATACTGTCAAAAGCTTTAAATATGGCATCTACAAACCAGGGATCGTCAGCGTTCCACATGGAGATAATGTACTATTTAACGGCGGGAGTTTAAAGGGGAAGAAAACGGAGAGCCGGGGAGTTGAACCCCGAAGGCCGTGAGGCCGCATGTTTAGCAAACATGTCGCTTACCATTAGCGTATCTCTCCAAATTTACAACTCAATATCAACACTCTTTTTGTACCTACGGGGTCTTTCTCTATGCCCACAAACTTCACATTTCTGGTCGGCATTTACCAAATTAGCATCACATCCATTACACCAACTATGTGAACGTCTGGGCTTCTTCTTTTGTTCACGATTGAATTTCTTTATAATCATATTCTATAGGCTCTGGGATGTATTTTCCAATACTATTGTTCCACATCTCTTCGTGTCCTTCACAAGCATGTATCCATTCATAATCTGTATCAGAATATACTTCATCTATTACAGATACATCTCCCCAACACTTACCTCTATCATCGTCGTATGCAAAACAATCTGAATTACAGCAGGCTCCTGGATTATATGATGGAGACACTATTGTATTGTCAGGATCATCCGCATACCACATACCTTTTATATTTCTTTTGTTCATAATCGAAAAGGGTAGGTGTGGGTGGAATTGAACCACCTACCCCGAAGTTATCAGCTTCGTGCTCTAACCATTTGAGCTACACACCTATGTATTTGGAAGCGGCACTACGAGTTGCACGTAGGTTCACAGCTTATGAGGCTGTGCAGACCACTGGGCCTAGCCTACCGCAGCAAATTTCAATTGCCGTTATTGTACGTTTTTCTATTTATAATATATGATAAAGTTGATTTGGCTACATTGTAATCTTTTGACAGCTTTCTTATCCCTATACCGTTTTTGTTAAGCTTTCTTATTTCTTCTACTTCGCTATCGGTAAATTTTCTTAATTTCTTTGCTGCTGTTCTTGCTTTTTTTACTCTTTCATCTTTTGTATTATCCATAACATTTTCATGACATGTTCCTATAGCTATATTATCAAAACTATAATCAAGTTTGTTATTATTAAGGTGTCTTGTATGCATCCCCTTTTCAAATAATTTGTCACCATATTTTTGATATGCTACTAATCTGTGTACTGGGATATTTCTAAATTTATCTACATATTCTATAGTAAATCTTGGATATCCCCAACTATCATAGTCTACGGCTCTCTTTTTTCCTGAAGGACTTATTACATTCCCAAAAGAGTCAACATAGTATCCTTTTTTTATTGCGTACAGTAAAACATCTTTAGCTACGGACATCTTAACTCCTCAGTAACTTTTAAATAGCGGGACGTGGTAACGATCCACGAAGCCCAAGGCTTATGAGCCTGCTAAGCTACCACTGCTCCACCCCGCAGTAAACTTTTTGGTAGCAGCACCCGGACTTGAACCGGGAACCTTTGCCTTATGAGAGCAACGCATCTACCAGTTGAGCTATGCTGCTATATATTATGGCGGGAACGACGGGATTCGAACCCGCGACCTCCAGATTGACAGTCTGGCGTTCTAACCAACTGAACTACGTCCCCTTATTTTACTTAATCCTCTCCTTCATAATCTATAATAGGTACTATTCTTATGTTTCTATCCTTATTGCCTCTGAGTATCGTCTCAGCCTCTTCGTAGCTATCAAACACTGTACTATCTACCGTCCCTATCAGCGGGTCCAGAAACACGTATCCTACTTTAAGATCTTGTTTCTTTAGATTCTCCAAGGCTGTATCTAAGTATTCTATCTTCTGCTTTTGTAATGCGAATCCTATATTCAAATCAAAAACACGAACTAACTCATTATATTCCTTATCTGGTAGAAATCCCTTCAAAGGGCATAAAGAACCTACACAGCTTTCTAAGTATTTACCACTTCTCAATGAATGTAGTACATAATAATAGTCATCCTCATCTTCATCAAATCCTACTAATCTCACAACTTCGTGAAAGTCGAGGAGTAGCTCTCCTTTATGTTTCTCTATAAATTCTAATATCTCTGGCTTAGGATCTTTAAACTCGGATGTATCCATTTGCTACTCCTAAGAAAAAGATGGTAGACCCGGAGGGAATCGAACCCCCGACGCGCAACTCTTCAAGATGCCGCTCTACCTACTGAGCTACAGGTCCATAAAACAGAAAAGCCCCCGAACTTTTCAGTCCGGGGGCTTATATAAGCTACTTGTTTACCCGGACTTCAGACAATACTATCGAACATGCTATCAAAACTGATAGCATCGCTGTCGATGATAATGCTGAAAATCGAGGTACGCATTGAAAGCTAGATTCCTTGAAAAAGTTTTTGTTCCGTCTCTAATATACCACTTTGGCAATTAAAGATCAAATACTTTTTACGAATTCATCAAAGTATCTGAAAGAGACTTCGGCATGGACATGCTTCTAAGATAACCGCCCCTACCTGTCCCCTGATGTTGAGTTGGTTTAACTGGAGCAGTTGTTTTGTCCCCCTGTACCTGGGAATTGTAGTTTTGAGTATTATCTACTACATCACCATTAGGATTTCCCATCTTCTTATCTCTTGCTGAAGATGTTCCACGTCCTGTATTATTCTGAGAATAATTTGCCATACCTGCAAAAGTTACATCTACTGCTTTATCTGCTGCCATAATATTACTCCTTTAATAAACAAAAGTTCGATACAATCATCTATGCTGTACATATTAAGAGATTATTTTATATTTTCTGCGTAGTAGTATTTGCTATATCTAAAACCTTCTTAGCAACCTCTACAGGAATGCCTTGATTTTGTATCTCATCAGAGAACAAATTTACATGATTACATTCCCAACAGGATACTATAGTATTGGATATTACATCGATATCATGAGCCTCTTTTATTCTACCTTTATCTTCTAAACTATTAGCTATTTTGTCCAGAGTTCTGACGACTATAAGAGTGGGGGCACAATCATTACAGAGTCCATATTCGGTTACCTTGGGCTGAGAGCATCTGCAAGTCATAGTATTGTCGCAGTTACTGCACTTCAATCTAAGATGATGATGATTAGGCCCATAAGCTTGTTCGTAAGCTTCTCTAATCTCTTTCCAGGTTCTGAGTTCTTCAGAGGCAAAAATAGACATCTGTTCTACTTTGGGTTCTTTTTTGCCTGTGCCTGCGGGACGGATGATGAAGTCTTTCTTCCAATCTTTGAATTGGAAAGGATTCACATTGGGTTTCTTACAGACAAATTTCACATACTTCAGAAAGTCTTCCAATCGTTCATACCTGGAGTTCATAACTTTAGAATCCTCTTGAGGTTCCAAAGGTTTAGGTAGAACTGTATATGGTTTATTCTCATGAAGGAATGAGAACTTGATTAACCTTATATCATGGTCTCTAACTTCACTTAGAATGAGTGATCCAGGCATGCTTAACCCTTTGCATTTTGATTACTTAAGATATGCGATAAGGGTCTATATATTAATAAATTATTAGATAGAGTACTAATAAGCTAAAGGCTGGGGATTATTAATGGACTCACATAGAACGCAGGTATTGTCGTCTTCGGTATTGTACCAAAAAATGAGTTTATCGCCATGCTCAGTAAAGCAATCTGAGAGTGTGGGTCTATCTCCACAGGGCTTTATCTTCTGGTGCTTTTCTATAGCTTTTTAACTAGCTTTTGTTTCAATTCATCCACATCACGGTCCTTATCTAAATCATATTTAAAAAGTATCTATATGAATAGATAATTAAACTATCAATTTAATCCTTCCGTTCTCATCCCTAAGTTCTTTTTCCCAATACTTCTCATAGTCTTTATTCATACCTGAGACCTCTGTAAGTACACCATAAACATAGTTGTTAGGGTGAATGATTCTATTTGTCTTTCTAAACTCTTTTTCATCTAACCCTAAAAGTCTACTTATAAATAGCCCTACAGCCCCTGACCTACTGATGCCTGCGTCACAATGTACAACTAATGTACCTATTGGTTCATCATTGACAACTTTTACAAAATCTAAGATTTTTTGTGCGTCAGTTTCATCAAACAAACGTAATCCATGATCTAATGCTTTTGGAGTAACATCTTTAATTCTTTCAAACTGTTCTTTAGTGACATCTCCAAAACATAGATTTAGAATAGACTTGCAATTCATCCTATGCATGAGTTCTACTTTATCATCAGTAACTAGCTGCTCTGGGGGAGAACTATATATAGAGATGAGTGCCCAACTCAGAGATGATATAGTCTCCTGGTTCCTTATTACAGTGGCAATAACTTCTCTTGGGAATACATATATATGTCTTATCATACTGTCTTTACTTTCACTTTATAGGTTTTATAGAAATCTCGGGTGATGTTATGAAATTCTTCCGGTAATAGGTTTACAACTTTTTGAGCTATATCCTTAGGAATCTCTCTATAGAAAGCCTGGGCTATCCCTCCAGCTATACAAGCCATCGTATCTGCATCACCATTAAGCCTTATAGCTTTTTTGATAGCATCCATAAAAGAGTCAGATTCAAGAAAACTCAGGTTGCATCAAACTTGTAGACAGGGGCTATATCTGCCAGAGTACGGTTAAGGTCATATCCAAATCCCTTAGAAATGACTCTCTTTATTTCTTTTTTGGGCTTCCCAATACGTGCCAAATAAATGGCTAAAGCGGTAGCCTGAGCGCCTTTGATACCCTCTGGATGGTCGTGTGTACATTCAGCACTCTTTTTAGCCTCTTCTAAGACCTTTCTTGGGTCGTCAAAAGCATACCCTATAGGACTGACCCTCATAGCGGAGCCGTTGCCAAAGCTATTAAAAGGGGCATTAGAAGAAGAATCCAGCCATGTCTGAAACATCCCACCATAACCACGCCCTGGATATCTATTACCAAAATCTTTGTAGCATTCACCATAGCTTTTACCCGTTAGAAGGGCAGAGCAAGTAGCGAAGGACATTACGCTATCATCTGTGTAGTCAGTCCCATCTACGAATAATTCGAAGTCATATACTTCTGTTTTGTGCCATTCGTAGGCACTCCCGATCACGTCACCTATTATAGAACCTATCATGGTAACCTCACTATATTTTCATATAACATGTGATATTTTCCAAAATCTTTATTTTCATGCCAGTGCCCACAGTAGAAGTCTTTGAACTGAGTACTCTGACAAACATGCTCCAGGTACTTCTCAGTAGGATCTCTTTTTTCATTATAGTCCGTCCTAAGCCCTAAAGACTCAAGATACATACGAGCTATACTTGAGGGCGCTGTGTGAGCTATAATATAATCTACAGAGTATTGATTCTGCTCCAGATTCTGAAGTCCAAAATCCATCTCAGACCAGCTAGGTATTTCTTCAGGCCACCAGGATTTTCCTTCAGTTCTATATGGTTTATCTATACTCTGCGCTCCACCCATCACGAAAAACTTTTTGTCTTCTATGGTATAGATATGACCTCTTTTGAGATGAAAGATACTATCTGAAACTTTTCCTACTTTACTGCCAAACATATCTACTTGTTCAAGAGCATATAGTCTGGGATGGTTCTCGTGGTTGCCACAAACAAATAATGTCGTCCACGGTTTATTTGAAAGCCACCAAGTCCAATAGATTTCGCTTGGTTGAGGGGTATTATCCCACACAAGACCAAAATCACCAAGAATGATGAGATAGTCATTTTTGGTAAGTTGTATGCCTTCAGGCCATCGTTTTACAGATAGCTTATGTATATCGGTGTCACCGTGAGTGTCACCAGTTAAAAAGATCGCCATTTTTATTTACTCCAGAAAAAGCCACAGGACTTTTCAATGAAAAGGCTAAAGGATCATCTGCCCTCCAGGTCTCATCAAATAATACACTTTTTTCCAATTCACTTCGCGCAAGATTTTTAGTACGTTCGATTAAATCGAAACGTCGCTCTTTGATTTCTATCAAAGGGATCAAAGGGATATAAGGATCACGAACAACTTCCATTAAAGGTGGATGAAATCTATAAAGCTTATTACCTAAAGGATCATATATTCCATCAAACCAAGGGTCATCGGTTTGCCATATCTTATCTTCCTTCATTGAGTATCATCAGTTTTTAAGTTAAAGAGCCTACTTTGTATTCTTTGCATGGGCATAGGCGTTACATTACCGATACTATACAGGGTAGGTTTTACGCTTCTAACAGGTATTATAGAACCCCAAGGGTCATCTGCCCACCATATATCATTAAACCAAGGGTCATCTAATAGTTCAGTTAAGGTGTCCATATATGACTCCGAACAGAATCGTCTTTATCATACATAGGTAAAGCCACTTTTGGTAGTTCTTGTACTGAAAAAGCTTTTCTTGCTATACTACTATAGTCCAATCTTTGTCTGAGAGGAGCGGTCATAGCTTCCGCTAACTTAGAAAGATTCATCCCAGAAAGTGGATTCCAGGGGTCATCAGCATGCCACAAAGTTGTTTCCATATATCCTCTTAAAATTCAATACCATTCCTTTTTGTCTCTTTTCTTCATTAGTAAGACCATAGGGGTCATCAGCCTCCCAGTCTTTTCCATTAACTATTTTTACTACAGCTAAAGGATTAACTACTGCCATACCAATATTCTCAGTATATGTCCATCCTAATTTTTTCTCCCAAGGGTCATCAGCATCCCAAGCTCCAGGAATTCTCGGGAACCCATTTGGTCCTAATATTGTTAGCTCTGTACGTATTGGTATTCCTCCCGTAAAAACAGAAGGACAACTCGTAGTGAGGGTCCCTCCCATATTTACTGTTAGATTACGTGCTTGTTCTCTGGTTATCATTATATATTATTCTCTCTGCATATATTATCTCTGGCTCTTTATCATATAGTGGAATTCTATATCCACTAGATAGACTATCCACCAAGAAAGGAGACTTCCAGGGGTCATCAGTATTCCATATCTCTACTATAGACATATATCCCCTAAATCAAAAGAGTCATCCAAATTAAAAGCAGCTTTTAATTTTCTACTAGTATATAGGATATCCTCTTTAGTAATAAAAGTATTTATTGTTTGTGGTTCCTCCCACGGATCATCAGCACGCCAGATCATGAACGAAGCTGCCTTTTTCTAAAGAAACCTTCAAAAGAAGAGTCTTTTTCTTCCAGCAACCGAACATAACGACTGGTATAGTTGTTATTGATTTTGAAAGGTTCGTTGTCTGTAGTACTGACTATCATTTCCCAGCGTACACGTTCCATGATAGCTTTAGCGCCGAAATTCTTATATCCTACGATACGTATTTTTTTAGCGAACTTTTCAAAGAGGTCGAAAACTTGAGGATTCTTTTTGTGGTACTCTTCAAATCTTGATTGCATGTTAGCTTCTTTATCGAAGCCTATGATTCCAGTAATACCCGTAAGACTCATGTTATATCCTATCTATAAAAGATGGCTGGGGCAGATGGATTCGAACCACCGACCTTCTGGTTCAGAGCCAGACATTCTACCAACTGAACTATGCCCCAATCTTTACCAGTTTTTATCTACACATATTAATTATTTCTTTTTTAATAGTCAAAATACTATTTAATTCTGATATAGTATTATATTGTTCTTTTATTTTTTCTACAAAATTAAATTCTTCAAAAATATCTTTATAAGGGTCTATTTGAGTTTTCAATAGTTCTAATCCATAGTTTATATCTCTATCTAAAATTTCTTTAAAAATTAAAAAACTAGATATATTGTATTTTTCTATTCTATCGTTGTCGTCAATGTCTTTTATACTATCAAAATCTGTCTCAGATTGTGAGCTTATAGAATAGTATGTACTAAAATAACTTGAGATATCAGTATGCATGTGACACGAACATATACCCCCTAGATTAAGTATAGATCTAATAGATAACCGGACATGTCTAGGGACTCTATTTATTTTTTTCAGTAATTCTTCAGAATCAGACATAGCAACTTTAATTTGTCCATAATTTTCTATACTCTCATCCATTGAATATCTCTCAACAGCTTTAACTATGTTACTAAGGCATTTTTCTGATGGGTCCCATGTGCTAAATACATGGGATGCTTGCTGTGCTGTGTATATACCTAGTTTTATTCTATTCTCCTGGTTTAACGCATAAGACATTAGGTAAATAGCGTATCTTAACTTTTTATATTTGTCACAATCCTCATTAGGCATTAATAATGACTTTGTTGCTTCTTCTACAGTTTTATACTGTTTAACCGCCAAAAATTCTAAAGTGTCTGGAAAAACTGTAAAATTAGGGTATTGAGCGTACATTCTATTGGATGACATATTCATAATTTTTAACTTTTCTATTTATGAAGCATATTTCAAATCTGTAACATCTATCTCGATACTTTCTTCTGATGTAAATCCATCCCACCCATAAACCTGATCTTCTCTTTGTCCGATGACTTTGATTTCCCCTATACCTTTAGATTTCATAAAATCTGTTATACCTTGTATAAGGTCTGGCCCCTCAATTGACGAACCCCCAATAATTTTTATTGTTAGATTAGGTTTTTTCATTATTATCTTCCTATAGATTAAAAATTGTGGTACATAGTTTCTAATTTTAAATTATTATCTGTTCAATATTCATGAACAGAGAATATTTCTGAACAAATGCCCTCGGAGGGACTCGAACCCTCGGCTGACAGAAATTTAGAGTTTCCCGCTCTACCAACTGAGCTACGAGGGCTTAGAATCATTCTATCACGTAGATACCAGTTACATTGGTTATCCAGTTCTTTTGGTCCTGAATAACTTCTATAGCCGTTCTGAAAAACTTACTCAAATT
>Ga0172366_10002569_pt1 | contig 14244 bp, 15 predicted proteins | sample LakKivSesite69cm_FD_114533 | JGI IMG/M metagenome (GOLD analysis project Ga0172366, IMG submission 114533) | Sediment microbial communities from Lake Kivu, Rwanda - Sediment site 69cm | ecosystem: Environmental > Aquatic > Freshwater > Lake > Sediment | place: Rwanda: Western Province, Lake... | reverse complement strand
TGTCATGATGCCATGCATCATCCAATCATGGCCCATAAACCGGGATATCATCCACACCGTGTCCAACTTTGTCTAGCAAAAACTGGACTGTTTAGCAACCCCGCTTTACAAGGTGCGCGACTTCACCCGGTACCGGCAGGAATGGCGCCAGTTGATGGACCTCGGGGCCGCGTGGATACACGTCGAGACCTGGAACGAGCTGCACGAGGGAACCAACATCGCGTGGACGCAAGAATATGGCTGGGACTGGATCGACGCGACGCGAGCCATGGCGGATGAATTCCACGATCGGTGCCATGGCTATATTATTGGGCGTCGCGGCTGTCGTCATCTCTCGAAAGCAATAAGTGGATCCTATGTGAAACCCGTGGCGAGAATCCTATTTAATTTCATTCTTTCGTCCAGATCGAAGTGCCGGGATGCGAGAATTATGATGGCGAGCACGTACAAAGGGAATGCGGGATTTTTATTTCGTGGTTAATATCGGCCACCAGGTCGATGATTGCGAGCAGCTCGCGCTTTTCTTTCATGCCGGGGCAAGAGCCGCCTACGATGCTTTTAAGGATTTGGAGACCTTTAAATACAAACAACATTACCTCTACAGTGAAATTTCTTGAAATATCAGAATTTCCAACTAGCGGGCACCGCGAGCCGACGAAAGCCGGTTGCTGGTGCAAGGCGTCGAACCAAACATGTCTTCAAAGACATCAAAGGAGAAATCCACGAAACCCGCGGCGGCGAAGGCAAAGCAGCAAGCCGTGAAAGCAACGAACAAGATCGCAACTTTAGGCCCCGTGACAGACCTGGGTAAACACGTTTCCAAGGAATGGTGGCGAAAGATCTTTGATGCATACTACCTCAAGACGGACGGCGACGTGGTCAACGATCCAAAGATAACAGAATCCGAGGTCACGCTGTTCACGGGTATCTTGAATTTATCGAAGGATGCCAAGATCCTCGACTTGTGCTGCGGCCAGGGGCGGCATTCCATGGAAATGGCACGCCGCGGGTACGCCAACGTGTTCGGGCTCGACCAGTCGCATTACTTGATTCAGCACGCCAAGGAGACCCAGCGCAAGCTCGGGCTCAACGTCCGCTTCCAGAAGGGCGACGCTCGCAAGTTACACTACCCGGTCGACTTTTTCGACCAGGTCATGATTATGGGGAACAGCTTCGGCTATTTCGAGACCGAGCACGACGACACCAAGGTGCTCAAGGAGGTCATCCGCGTCTTGAAGCCCGGCGGGAAGATCCTGCTCGACCTCGCGGACGGCGAGTTCTTGCGGACGTCGTTCCAGGCACGGTCGTGGGAATGGATAGACAAGCAATATTTCGTCGTGCGCGAGCGGTCGCTCTCGCCGGATGGCAGGCTGCTGTCGAGGGAGATCATCACCGACGTGAACCAGGGTGTCGTCGACGACCGGTTCTATGGCGAGCGGCTATACTCGAAGGAATCGATAACGAAGCTACTCGTCGATGCAAGTTTCACGAACGTCGAGTTCCACGGGGCCATGAAAACGGATTCGCAGCGGAACCAGGACCTGGGCATGATGGAGCGCCGCTTCATCATCACGGCAGTCGTCGACAAGGCCTGGACCCCGGTCAAGGCCAAGAAGGGAGAAGTGACGGAGAAGCACGTGGTCGTCATCTTCGGCGATCCGAAATACCACGACCCGGTCAAGCCTGGCGCCACGTTCGACAAGGACGACTTCACCACGATCAACTCGTTCAAGAAGGGGCTGCAGGAGATCGCCGGGTACAAGTTTTCCTACATAAACCACCACGATACGCTGTTCCACGACCTGGAGAAGATGAAAGATAGCATCCACATCGTGTTCAACTTGTGTGACGAGGGCTATTACAACAACCCCAGGTTCGAGCTGCACGTGCCCGCCATCCTCGAGATCCTTCGTATCCCTTACACGGGCGGCAACCCACAATGCCTCGCTTGCTGCTATGACAAGTCGCTGGTCCGGGGTGTCGCTATGGAGATGGGCATACCGGTGCCGAACGGTTACTTCATCAAGCCTGAGGACCAGATCTACGATTTAAACATCGGCTTCCCCGTCATCGTGAAGCCAAACTTCGGCGATTCATCATATGGGATCACCGCAAAGAGCGTGTGCTACAACTTGCAGGACTTGGACAAAGCCATCTCCAACCTCCGCAACAACATCGGCTATGAGAAACCCATCCTCGTGGAGGAATACTTACCCGGCAAGGACTTGACCCTCGGTATCATCGGGAACCCTGGTCATTGCTTAACCATCTTGCCGATCGTCGAAGAAGATTACTCTGGCTTGCCCGAAGGACTGCCGAAAATATGCGGGTACGAGGCCAAATGGGACATGTCGGAGGATAATCCCTACGGGGTGTTGAAATCCATCCCCGCGGATATCCCGGAAGAAACATCAAAAATAATTGAGGAAAGTTCCCTCAAACTCTTTGAACGTCTTGAATGCCGTGATTACGCCCGGTTCGACTGGCGCTTGAATTCCAAAGGAGATCCAAGGCTCCTGGAGGTCAATCCGAACCCCGGATGGTGTTGGGATGGCCATCTGGCCAAGATGTGCAAGATCGCGGGTATTTCTTACGCCCAGATGCTCCGCATGATCATCGAAGCCGGCGAGGACCGTTACCATGGTCTCCGCACGGAGTGGGACACGAACTGCGTTCCCGACGCGGCCAAGCTGCTAGATGAAGATTACAAGAAGGCGGCAAAGAGGAACTGAGACCATTTCTTTCTTTTATCATCACTTTTCGAAATCGCCAGCCCCATGAAGTGAGCCGAGGATGACGACGATGATTACTCTGATTGGGGGAAGTTCGGCGACTTGATGTTGCGGGGCAAGCGGTCACGCCCCTTGTTCCCGACAAGTAGGCTCGGCAGTGCGGTCACGGGGCGCTCTTCCCTCGCCTTCTCGTCCGACAGTAAGCACGTCGCCATCGAGGGGTTCGGGAACGTGGCGATCCGCAACGCTGAGTCTGGAAAAGTTTTAAACATTTTGAGATGGAACGGCTAGATCGGTGATGCGGGGTATGCCGAATACGAAAAAGATTACAGGATGTATTGCATGGTGTCCGTCGCCTTCACGCCCGATGGCCGCACCATTACCGCCAGCGACCGGAAGAGGAACGTGTACGCGTGGGACGCTGCCACGGGGACGCTGCGCTGGCGCGCCGCGGGCGGTACACCTTGGCGATATTCCTATACCAAGCCTAAATCGCGTCCCCGGCCCGACCTCGGCGTGGAGATCATCGATGTCAAGGGCTGGTCGGCGCACGGCGCGGGGCATGTCTTCGTGGCCGCGTCGCCCGACGGCCGCACCATCACCAGCGGCGGCCACGACGGCGTCGTTCGGGCGTGGGACGTGGCGACGGGGAAGCTCCTGAGCGAGACGTGGCTGGGGGCGGCGAGCCGCAAGCTCATCCATTCTGGCGGGCTCCACAAGGACATGCCGATCGAGGAAGACAATGAAGCGTTCGACGTAGCATCGCTCGTGTTTTCGCCGGACGGGCGCTGGCTCGCCCTCGGCAGGCCGGGATATTATGAATTCGGCCTCGTCGACGCGGGCGCCGTGGGGAAGCCGAGAGCACTTTTAACTTTGTCGGGATGTGCTAAAGCGACCGGATCCCGGTTGGTGCTAGGACGGCCACCTCGCCAGGGTGTGCAAGATCACGTTATAGCTAATCGATCGCCAGGCAAAACATAAATTGCTAGGGGAACTTGGAATTACTAGGTGAAATAACACGGTCGAATTGATTGTCAAGGTGTCCAATAAGGGAATGATATCCCTTCCAGCAGCCATCCGCAAGCGGTACAAGATAAAACCGGGTCAGAAGTTGATCGTCACAGAAAACGCTGACGGGTCTATTCGTATTGAGATCCTCCCGACAATAGATGAACTTCGAAAGGAAGGAGCCACTTACGAGGAGTTCAAGAAGATCTTAAAAGAATCCCTTGCCGAGGACGCGAGGATTGAGCGCTAAATGCAACGACGCGCGTGCCTGGATGCTGGAACCATCCATCAGCATTACATTCAAGATCCACCTCCAAAGGTCGAAAACTTATTCGTTGACATTGAAAACGGGAAGATCCACGCCATCGTACCTGAACAGATACTCGTCGAGGTCTTCAAGCAGCTCTGCGTTGTGAGAGGAAAAGGATACGCGTTAAAGGTCATCAACGACATCTATGCGAATGAATACTTGGAGATTCGGTCACTCTCAAAGGATCTTGTCGCGGAAGCTGGAAGATTGAAATGCCAGTATCGGGACATCGTGTCCTACAATGACGCGATCTTGATCGCACTCGCGGTTCAGGAAAGCGCGATGCTACACACCACCGAAAAGAATCTGCCGCAGATCCCGGGATTGAAAGTCGTGAAGTATGTTTTCGATGCTTGATGGCGTATGCACAATCGGAATGAACAACGAGTGCGGGAAAGTTCGCCCTCGCGCCATCACGTACCGGGGAACATCGTGATGTTCTTGAACAATTTCGAGTAGAATTTCTTGTCCCCGCGCCACCGGTAGTAGAGATTGTATAAAAGGGCGCCCTGGTACGCGAGCATCCATTGACCAGGCGTGCGTTCAACCGGGTACAAGAACGTGTGGGCATTTTGCCGCCAGCACTTGACGAAGATCTCCTTCTGCAGATCCGACAAGCCCTTCAGGTTGGCCGACCGGCTCTTCCGCAGCGTGCAGTCGCCGAGCGCGGTGAAGCACATGGGCGCGTAGAAGAGCTTCGCCCCCTTGAGCCGGTCGAGTAACTCGAGGGTCCGCAGCGCGTCGTCGTCGGTCTCGTTCGGCATGCCGACCATCAGCGATGCAAACGGGAACCAGTAATTGTCGTTGAGGATGCCGAAGGCCTGGACGGCAACGTCCGGCCACTCCTCGGGGGTGAAGGGAATGCATTTCCCGCGCATGTACTTCCCGATGATCCGGGGACTTCCCGTTTCCAGGCCAGTTTCGACGCCGACATACTTGTGCTTCTTGTAGTTGACGAAGCCGCGCACCTCACCTTGTAGCGGCCCATCTTTGAAACGGATCGCCTCGCTCATCTTGACGAGGGTCTCCGGGCTCGCCACGACCGGTGCTAGCGCGATGTGGGCTGGCTGGATCGTGTGCACGCCGAGCTTCACGAGCATGTTGAGCAGCTTGAGTATTGCTTCCGTGTTCGGGAGGAACTTGGGATCCTTGCACTGGTAGAGCATGATGTCCTCGGTGGACAGGAAGATCATGCGCTCTTGCTGCATCGCCAGCTCGGCCTTCGAATGCGAGCCCATGGGGGTCTGCACGCGCTTGCTATCGCCTCGGGAGGGGACGTACTTGCGCTGTTGCATGGTGAGCTTGACTTCTTTCTCGATGGTCGAGAGCGGAATGTCTCGCCGGAGGCGCTTCGTCGGCGAGCAAAATTGACAAGATCTACCGCAACCACGGGAGATCTCCACGTTTCCGTAGATGCCCGCATGCCGGATGCAGGGGATCCGGGAAGCATCGGTTATCGCCTCGCCATTGACGACGAACGGCAAGGGTTTGCCCTCCAGAGCATCGCGGACCAGCCGCGGGAACACGATCTCGCCCTCCCCGAGCACGACCGTGTCGATCCCGAACCGGTCGTGGCAGTACTTGTTCCGCACTTGCCACGCCCCGGCGCCGCCCAGGATGACCTTGGCACCAGGCGGGTGCATGTTCTTGTCAAGCATGAGCGCGCGGAACCGGTACGAGTTGTAGGAATCTGAACCGAAGCCGATCATGGCCGTGAAGGTCTGGTCGCAGTAGGTGAGCCCGTTGGTGTTCATCGCCGAGACGCCGATCACCTTGGTGTTCGGGCCCGTGAACCGTTTCAAGAAGCGCGGGTGCACGGTCACGATGTCGTTCTCGTCGATGCCACTCTCCACCAGCGCCGCCTCCATCTTCCGCAGCCCGTACGGCGCGAGCCGTGCCTGGCCGTCGGGCAGGGCCTCTTGCATCTTGTTCTTCATGAAGGTGGTGAAAAGCCCGCCGAATGCATACTGCGAGACGGAAAAGAAAAAGAATGGCCAGATGGGGTTATTAAAAAAGTCCGTGAAATCAGTGTCCGGTGCCGTGAGGATGATCGGATATCCGCCGGGTTTCATTCGCTATCGCTAGTCAATTATGACGCATCGGGATAAATAGATGGCAACTGCCATGAGATCGCAAGGAAGGAGGCCGTGCCGCGTCGACACGAAGCCGCTGGTGCAGCATTCATTTGTTTGTTCGGTTCTTGAATCGCGGGAAGGTTGAAAATGACCATCCACGGGGGAACGCACCTTGCCGAGCCATTCGTTCCGCTGTTATGGCGTGCTGGTGATGACCATGCTGAACGTCGTGCGCTGGATGGTGTCAACACCACGGAGGCCGATGGTGCAGCGGCACCACGTCGTTTCGAGCGGATCGCCAAATCTATGCCACTCGCGGTCGGGCGGCATGTGGGACGTGTTGAACACGAGCGCTGCCTTAACCTTCAACAAGCCAATGTACATCGTGAAATCGGACGACGTGGCCGCACTTCTCTAGCGCTTAGACTGCAGCACGGGCGATCGCGTGGTTGAAGCTGGCACCATCTGGATGGGCCAGGATGACGGGCAGGCGCATCAAAAAGCACCTTTCAGTGTAGAAAACCGAAGAGACGTGGAACGCGATCGCCCGAGTCGCGATGGGTCATGGCTTGTAGATCTTGCAAGGGACCGTCGCCTCGAATGCGATCCGGTCGAACGCGAACTCCAATATCTTGGCCAGCATCTGCGGGTAGGAAATCCCGATCATCGACGAGAGCTTGACCATGTGGGAATCCCAGCACCAACCTGGATTCGCGTTTGCATCGAGTAACTTCGGTTTTTCTTCCCTATCGAGCCTCCAATCGAATCGTGCATAGTCCCGGCATTCCAGATACTTGAACATCTTCAACGTGCCGTCGATGATGGTTTTTTCGGCCTCCGGGGGCAAATTCGCGCGGATCGATCGAGTGTTCCAATACGGGGAGTGTGGGTTCCATTTCGCCTCCTCGCCGCAGATGCGTGGAAGCGTGGGATCGAGCATGGAATAATCCTCCTCGGCTATGGGCAGCACGATCATTCCCGGACGGCCAGGATTGCCGAGCACGCCAACCGTGAGATCCTTGCCGGGCAAGAACTCCTCCACGAGGATCGGCATCTCCTTGCAGAGGTCCTTGCGAAGGTCGGCAATGACATCCTTGACCGCATTGATATTAAAGCAGACCGACTTCCGGGAAATTCCCTGGCCCGCGTCAGTGTTGTTCGGCTTCACGAACACGGGGTAATCCAGGTCCAGGTCCGGCACCGGATCGCCCGCGTCGATCAACACGCCCTTGGCCACGGGAACGCCGAGCTGGCGAGCCAAGCCCTTCATGATAGACTTGTCGAGACGTATAGCCATCGACTGAGGCGATGCACCGGTGTAGGGGATGCCGAGGATCTCGAGCAGCGCCGCGACGTGGAGTTCCTTGCGAGGGTCGTTGTAATAACCCTCGTCGAGCAAGTTGAACGCAATGTCCACTTTCCCTTTCAACGCCTTCAGGTCGTCGAGCAAGGTCTTGTGGTTGTCAAGGTATATGAACTCGTAACCTTCGATCTGATCGAGCGCTTTTTTGAGTAGATCGATCGTCTCGAGATCATCCTCGTCCCAAACACCGCCAGGTGCCACTGGATCGTAGAGGCGTGTGTCTCCAAGCAATACCACGACTTTCTTCGTCCGGTTCGTTTCAATACCCGCACCGGTCGATGTGTCGTGTGGGCCTTTCGATCTGGACATGTACGGGGTCACGTGTGTACGGTTACACTTCGCATAAAATAATTGTTAACAAATGTATATCACCCCAATATAAACTCGCACATTACCGGGCAGACAGCCGGCAGTCCGCGAGAGCCGGCCGCCACGCGGGCCATGGCCGGGCGTCCCGCGGCGCGAACGATCTGGTTCGAACAATTCGGGCAAGTTCGCGGATATCCGAGGATTTGCCGTGCTTCGCTCGGACATCATTTAAAGGGTCGACTTCCCTCCTTACTTGTAATGCCCCGAACGCCGCTCGCCGTGTGGCTGATCAAGAAGACGTTCAAGTCACGCTTCTCGCTGGCAAGGGCGACCGCGAAGCACGCGCTTTTCAAGAAGATCATCGACCGGATCATGTTCAAGGGTGATGAGATCTTTTTTTTGCCCCGTGACAAGACGATCGCGATCGATCAAGACGTGAAAACACGCCCGGAATCGATGGCAGTTCCCTCGCGGGTGGTCGATCACTTTATCGACCAGGCCAGCGTGCACGTTGTCATGGACAAGTGCATCTGCCGCGACGCCGCGCGTTGCAAGGATTACCCGATCGATCTCGGCTGCCTTTTCATGGGCGAAGCAGCCACCCACATAAGCCCCGCTATTGGCCACAGGGTCACCAAGGCGGAGGCGAAGGCACACGTCAAGAAGTGCCGGGACGCGGGACTCGTCCACCTAGTCGGCAGGAACAAGCTCGACACGGTCTGGCTCAACGTCCGGCCGGGTGAAAAGCTACTCACCGTTTGCAACTGCGACCCGTGCTGCTGCTTGTGGAGGATGCTGCCCGATCTGCCGCCAGACATCGCCCGGAAGGTCACGCGAATGCCCGGTGTATCGGTCGAAGTGTCGGACAAGTGCAAGGGCTGCGGCACGTGCACCATCGGGACGTGTTTCGTGGATGCGGTGCACCTGGCAGGTGGGAAGGCGGTCATCGATCAAGAAATATGTCGAGGCTGCGGGCGCTGCGCGGAAAAGTGCCCGAACCATGCCATCGACGTATCCATCAACGACGGCTTTTTCATCGATGTCACTATCGAATTACTCGAAAAGCTCGTCGATTTGAGATGATGCTTGCGCTGGCAAGGAGGAAATAGGTTTTCCTATTTCTTGAACCACGAGATCACGTATTCGATCCCATCAGGTCTCGCCAGGCCGGGATCCTCGACCTTCCACGAGCCCGAGATATGCTGCGCCTTCACGACGAGGTCGAAGTGGCAGGTGGCAATGCCCCGGTCGAGGTGCATCCCGCCTGAAGCGTAGAAGTGGCACGCGTCGCCCCCGTTTGCCACGACGACCCGCCATGGCTGGTGGTTTTTTGCCGAGGGGGCGAGCCGAACTGCCTCCAGGGCCTCACCGAGCGGGCCAGCCTTTTCGTTCGCCAGCGGCGTGCCGATCCGGCCGTCGAAGAAGAGCCGTTCCCACGGGAGCCGGTTGTTCGCCTTGATCGCCCAGCGGAACACGCCTTCCAGCCACCGCCGGTCCGCCGGGTAGCCGACGGGCGTGATCGCGGGCATCGATTCCGTTGCCGAGACGTGGGCTGCCTTGCGAAAGCCCTCCCGATTGAGCGTCCCGGCCAGCCAGCACGTGCCGATGCCGAGATCCGTCGCGTGCAGTATCACCTTTTCCAGCACGTAGCCGAGGTGCTCCGTGCCCATTGCCTCGCCCCGCCTCGTGATCCCGACGATGAAATCACGGGCTCCGGTGATGAAACCATACGTGCCCAGCTTGCGTTTTTGCGACGCATCGATGCCCTCTAGCGTCACCCAGCGTAGCTCGCAAGAGGCGCCGAACGGGCTCGACACCGGCTCGGTCATGGCCGCGAGCACCTTCGCTTTCAGTTCGGGCTCAAGTCCCTTCGGCACGTACGTGCGGTTGGATGTCCGTGCCTTGATCACATCTTGTATTGGCTTCGTGAATTCCATATTCCGATCACCACGGTTGCTCACGTTTTATACCAGGAGATCACGTAATTGACGCCGTCGGGCGCCACGATGCCAGGGTTCTCGACCCGCCACGTGCCTGACATCCCTTGTTCCTTGGCCTGGAGGTCGAAGTGGCAGACCGCGATGCCACGATCCAGGTGCCAGCCACCCACGTTGTAGAAATGTACCGCGGCCTTGTTTCTTGCAACGATGAGCCGCCAGGGCTGGCCATTCTTCGACGACGGGCCGAGGCGGACTGCCTCGATCGGCAATTCAAGGCTGCCAGCCTGGGAGCGGCCCAGGGGCTTCCCGAAATCGCCGTCGAAGCACACGCTCTCGAACGGCTTCCGAGTCCTGGCCTTGGTCGCGAAGCGTACGACTATATCGACGACGTGACGATGGGTTGTCGCGTACCCGATTGGAACAATCGCCGGGATCGAGTCACCGGCACTTGCCTTCACGAGATCAGCGACGCCCGTCCTGCTAAAGGTACCGCCCAGCCAGCAAGTCGCGAGACCCGCGTCCGTCGAGTGTAAAATCACTCGTTCGAGGACGTACCCGAGGTGCTGCACCGCGTTCATGTCGCCCTCGGGGGTTATACCCACAATGAATTCTCTGGCACCGGAAATCACGCCGTAGGTGCCGAGCTTCTTTTTCTCGGCCGGATCAACGCCTTCCATCGTCATCCATTGCAGCTTGCACGATGCACCGAATGGGCTCGTAACTTTCTCGTTAAACAGCGAAATAAATCGCGGCTTTACGTCAGTCGCTATTGAAACCGGGGAATACGATCGCCAGGATGTGCGAGCCTTGATCACATCGAGGACGGGATGGGAAAATTCCATAATTGCCATGTGACACGCGTAACTTTTGTGCCTTTCGCTGCGATCACGTTCCACGCCGGTGGATGGAAATGCTTTCCATCAGCGCCCCGTCTGGATACCGGGCCTCGATGGACATCGCATCTCCATCGATGTCGACGACGAGGAAGTGGCTCGAGTTCTCACGGCGGGTGAAGCCGGGAATCGTGCAGCCCGAGGGGAGCAACGGGTCGTTTCGCCGCAAGACGTTTCCCCCGCCACCACTCGTGATGAAATGTATCACGCGCCCCTTCGATGCCTTGGCATTGATGCCAGGCAAGGGCGGGGTGATCCCGTGCGTGTAGGCCATGTGGAAATACTCGTGGACGTGTCCCTGGAATACCACGTCCACGCCGTGCTCGAGGAATATCGGCAAGAGATAGGGAGCAAACTTGTCATAGTCCATCTCGTAGGTGCTCGCATCCTTGCGTTTCTTGATCGAGACCGAGTCTCGGTGCATGATGACGACCTTCCACGCCCAAGCTGGTGCCGTGCCGAGGACCTCGTGCAGCCATTGCCACTGTGGGTTGCGGGGGTTGGCGAGCCGGTTCGTCTGCGTGTCCACGAACACGAACAGGCAGTTGATGTAGGTGAATGAGTAGAAGCGGCCGCGCATGGCCGTGATCTCGTCCTCGTCACGGGGTGTGCCGTACGGATAATCGAAGAAATAGTCGTAATTGGCCCCTTCGTCGGGGTACTTCTTTTGCGACGGGTCGGTGAGATCGTGGGTGCCGGTGTCGTGGTTCCCGGCCGCGACATGCAGCGGTGTGCTCGCCAGGATCCGCGGGCTCGCGTCGAGGAACTCGTGCCACGATACGAGATCATTGCCCTGGTCCGTGGCATCGCCCGCGTGTGCGATGAATGCGGGCCTGGACTTGGCTATTGCTTGAAGGAGCGGCGGGTATGCCCATCGCTCGGGCGACTTCCCGCCGCCGTTCTGCGTGTCCCCGATCACCGCGAACCGGAATGGACCTGGAGTCGCGGGCGCCGTCGTGAACTCGTGGAACGCGCCATCCTTGGAGAAATCGAGGACCCGGTAGGAATAGGCCGTGCCGGGTTCCAGCTTGTCGAGCAGGACGTGGTGGGCGTGGCCCGGGCTACCCGCCACGATGCCCAGCGCGCCGCCGCGAGGGCCATGTTCGACACGCGAGCCGGTCATGTCCCTCGTAAACCAGTTGACGACGACCGATGTCCTGGGATCCCCGCGGAAGCTGAGCCACGGGCCTTCGTCGAAGGCATGCGCGAACGAAGCACTCGGCACGACGTTGAAAATGCGCCGATAAAGCCACATCCATATTAAACCAGAAATAAGACTCGCACCACCCGCGCTCGCAGTGATCGCTATCGGCCAAGCAAGCCACATGCCCGACAACCACGATGGGATGAGAAGCAAACTCGTCACGCCAAGGCACAAGAGAGCGATGAGACTCCACAAGGCGACGGCGACTGCGGAGGAGCGGTGACCGAGGATGCGCGCCCGTCTCACCCCCAAGATGTCCCTTGCGGCGACTTCAAGGCCGTGACATCAACGATCCTCGTGAGCTTGACGATTTCGAGATCCATAATGGCCGTATCAAACGATTTCCAGTCCATGCTGCTACCGAAGCCGTGCGCCGCGAGGAACTTGGGTGAAATGGATTCTCTCAAGGCAACAGCCGTCAGGGCGTTTACCGCTGCATTCTTTTCTGCCGGGTCGGTAACCTTGACGAGCGTGCCACTGAGCGTGACGACCCGGTAATCGCTTAAGTCCGGAATGTTCCGCTCGATCTCCACGCAGACGTTCGGGTCCTCCATCAAGTACTGCATTTTTCGACCGTACGCGGCGAAATGGAAGTAGAGGCTATCGTTGAGGTATGCATACTGGAACGGGGCGATGTACGGGTGCTCGTCGCCCTTGAACGCTATGCGGCACAGGTAACCCGTCATCACGAGCGTCTTGATCTCCTTTGGGGTCATAGATTCGAGTTTGAATGGCATAGTGAATGCACGTTTATCGGGGATGGGATATGTTAGGGGTTGGCACGGCTCTGCCCGCGCAGCCGAGCAAGTGGCGATTCTTGTCGACATAGAGGGCGACCATTGCCCTGCGCGCGGCGCCGAGGTACTTGCGCGGGTCGTAGTCGGCCGGGTGCGCGTCGAGATAGGCGCGCACCGCGCCCGTCATGGCGATTTGCGAGTCCGTGTGGATGTTGACCTTGCAAACGTTGATGGCGATGGCTTTCCGAACCTGGTCATCGGGGATGCCAACCGCCCGGGGTAAAGAACCGCCGTGCGCGTTCACCGCGGTGACGTGCTCCTGCGGGATCCCGGACGCGCCGTGCAAGACGACGGGCAGCCCGGGCAGGCGTTGCTTGATCCGCTCGAGGATGTCGAAGCGCAATGGCGGGGGGATCTCGCCGGGCTTCACGATGTTCTTGAAGGCGCCGTGCACGGTGCCGATCGAGACCGCGAGCGAGTCGACGCCGGTCGCCGCGACGAATCTTTCCGCCTCCTCGGGTATGGTGTACCGCTCGACCATCGGGCCCGAGGCTATCTCCCGGCCGGCGATGCCCCCGAGCTCGCCCTCGACCGTCACGCCGCGATCGTGCGCGTAGGCCACGACCTCGCTGGTGATTGCCACGTTCTCCGCGTACGGGAGCTGGGACCCGTCGATCATGACCGAAGAGTACCCGCCATCGATGCACGCCTTGCACTGCTCGAACGAAACCCCGTGATCGAGGTGGAAGGCGATGTCGATCTGGCCGGCAGCCATCTCGACCGCGCCACGAACGAGCCCGAGCACGATGGCCGGGTGCATTTCCTCGGCAGGAGGGGGGAAATGCTGCAGCAGCACGGGGCTCTTGGTCTCGACGCACGCCTGGATGATGGCCATGACTTGTTCCAAGGTCTTGAAATTGTAACCTGGAACGGCATAGTGCCCCGCCAAGGCACGCGTGTACATCTCTCGGGTGTTCGCCAGCCCGAGTTCCTCATATGAAATCATTTCGATCTAGCCCCGTGAAGGAAGTTGTCTCAGAACTCCATTACCAATATGATATCACATCACGTCTATTAGCATTTAGGGCACGACGTGCATCATGCTCGCGTGCGAAGTTTTTGAAATTTATAAAAACACGCGGATGGGCATGTAGGCGTTCACGGGCGGGCCGCCCCCGTGCCGTCGTAGAGGTCGGCGAAGTCCTCGCGGGCCTGCGCGCGGGCCGTGACCGGCTCGATGCCGCGGGCGACCCCGTCCCCATCGAGAGCCTCGAGCAGCACCGACCGCCAGAACGTGCGGTGCGGTGCGTTCGGTGCGTTCGAAATCGCCTTGATGGAGAAGATCGGAGGAGATTGGATTCCAATAGATGAAACAAGACGGGATGGATATTTTGAGGCTTCGGCCATTTATCCGAATGATCCTCTAAATGGATGAGTAACTTTCTTTGTTAACGACCGATTAGCTCCTTCGTTGACAGCTGGCCAGTTGTTCGGGTTCGATGATGACGGAACGGAGGTTATTTTTAGCTATCCCCTTGATACACCAGTATTATCGTAAGGGCTCAAAACATAGGGATTGCGAAATGCGCCTTTATTCAGCGATACGGAAGAATTGGTCGAAGACTTTCGCATAGCCGCCTTGCCATCGTTTGAGTTGCTGGATATAGTTTAAC
>Ga0172366_10002568_pt1 | contig 14245 bp, 9 predicted proteins | sample LakKivSesite69cm_FD_114533 | JGI IMG/M metagenome (GOLD analysis project Ga0172366, IMG submission 114533) | Sediment microbial communities from Lake Kivu, Rwanda - Sediment site 69cm | ecosystem: Environmental > Aquatic > Freshwater > Lake > Sediment | place: Rwanda: Western Province, Lake Kivu... | reverse complement strand
TTCTTGGTTATCCCGCAGTTTCTCTCCCAGGATATAATGCCCGCCGGCTCTTTGCAGAATAACCCGGTTCTCATCGCTCGACATCCCCCGGTCCAGGACCCAAATGCAGCGCCCCAGCTTCCAGCCCAAAAGGTCGGCCTTGATTCGCTCCACCGTCGTCATGTCCTGCGTATTGCCCGGAAGGACCCAACAGCGCACGGGCAACCCTTCCTTGGTTACGGCCAGGCCGATCACCACTTGCGGCAAGTCCGGCCGCTTGTCCTTCGAGTGCCCATACCGCCGCATCCCTCCTTCTTCTTCACACTCCACATAAGTGCTTGTGGTATCGAAAAAAAGAAGGTCAACCTCCAAGTTAAAAAGATCGGCTGTGGCAAAAAATACCTCTTTCTGGATCGCCTCCTCATTGTCCAGCAGAAAATCCATCGCCCGGTACAGATGCTGAAGCGAGATCGGTTCGGGATTCCCCAAGGCCACATCCTCCCTCACCCATTCCTCCACACCCCGTTTGGAATCAGGCGCCAGAGCCCGGTTGGCCACCATGGCAAAAATCGCCCATTCCACGGGCGAGACAAACTCCCTTCCCCTCAAAGTCTGGGTCAATATTTTCTCAAGTCCCAGCCGTTCCCAGAGTTTCCGCAGCAGGTAGGCTCCTCCCAGAGGAACGCTCCTGACAAAATGCAGAGCCGGACTCTCCAACCGCGCTTCAGCTTCAGCGGCATCCTCGGGCGAAAGGAAGCGGCAGAGGCTGCGCACAAGCCTGCGGATTGCCCGAAGGTCAAGCGAGTCTGCTCTGCCGAAGGTATAGAGAACATTGGCTCTGGCGTAGCCGGTCTTGGGATCACGGACATTGTGGGCGAGCTGGACATAGGTGGTGGTGGAACCGTCTTTGTTATGGCGGGAGATTGTCCGCACATACATGTCTATTCATTTACCATATACTACTTTATTTGTCAAGCACTTATTTATAATTCGCATGCCTACGCTATTTTGGCTTACCGGCGATAATTGGTGTTGAAAATCAACAACTTAGCTCCAAAACTATGCTAAAATATGCCTCTGACTGTCGAACCCGGGTTAAGCCTTGGTTATCTAATGAAAGATTCTTTTTTTAAGAGAGGAAATAGATATACTTTGATCTAATATATTAGGACATCAACAATAATGATTCTATACCTAGGCATATTACTGACGTTTTTTTTCATTGTCTTCGGGTTTGTCTCTATTTCATATAGAAATGCTTTAATTGCATTTATTTTATTATGTCCAATCATTGACGCCACTTGGAACTATAAATATGGAGAATATAGCCTTATCCATCTATTCTATACGGCATTTATAATAATTTTTTTGCTAAGGTTATTGATGAAAAGGGAAAAAATACAAGAATTTCCTTATTTCAAATTATTTATAGCCTACTTTTTCATTTTAACGCTTATTTCCATTAATATATGGATAAATAGCGGCATAATTATTGCGATAGATTTCTTCACGAAATCGCTCTTTTTTCCCCTAAGCTTTTACCTTTTCTATGCATATTTTGAAAAACATGATGATCTTAAGGTTTTAATAGCTGCTCTCATCTTGTCGGGGCTTTTTCCACTTTTTATTTCTTTATTCCAAAAGGCCACAGGATATGTGTGGCGTTATCAAGCAACAAGAGGTTTAATAAGAAGCGGTGGATTATATCATGATGTTGTAACGCCGAGAATCTATTTTATTCAAGCTTTGGTTGCGATATTTATATATTGGCGATATTTTATAAAGCCAGGGCGCAAAATATTTAAAATAACGGTGTTCACTCTATCGATTTTCTTTTTTATCGGCTTGTATTTTCTATATTCTAAAACTGTTGTTGTCACAATGATTTCATGGATTTTAGTGTTTTCATTATTAAGGAAAAAGATCTACTTTGTGCCTATATCAATAATTCTCATCTTGCTTATTAATTACTTTACAGATAATAGAATTAGCAAAGAAATTCATCAGCTTTTTTCAAGAGAAGTCAGCTTTTTAGAAGGCAATCTCCAAGCAGATTATGTCCTTTCCGGAAGGGGAGGAATATGGATGATGTATTATAGCACTTGGCCTGCGCTCTCGATGATGTCAAAGATTATTGGAATTGGGAGATCACACGGGTATTTTCATAACGACTTTATAAGAATTCTTTTCGGTGGGGGTATTTTGTTGTTGAGTTTTTATATAATTTTGACGTTGACACTCATTATGCGTACATTTTGTGAATATCATAGAAAAGGGACTTTTATAAATTTCGCAGCTCTGTTATGCATTCTATATTTCTTCATGGAATCATTAGGTCAGCTACCCGGCCTTTATCCTAATCTTCAAATGCTTACTTGGGGACTGGTAGGCTTGTCATTAAATCAAAAAGTGCAGTGGATAGAAGATCATGAATCAAAAAGATAATCGGGCGTATCGGTGGCTAGATAACCTGCGACTTAAGATAAGAATGAAATGCTAAGAAATTGAAGGATAAGCCTCAAATAAATCGATAACTAGAGCATATAGGCTAAAATGAAAATAAGCTTTTAAAAAAAAGTGGTTCTCTTCCATCTTGTGTGGGCTAATCGAAGCATCATTAAGTTTATGTTCAGGACCTATAAAGAGAATATCGTCTTGATTGCAGAATGATGAGTTACAGAATAAAGAAGTCTATTGTTTTTATGAGTCCATTGCCACCACCTTATATGGGGCCAACGATAGCGACTGAGATCATTCTTAATTCAAACCTGAAAGATGAGTTCGAATTAATTCATCTCGATACCTCAGACCATAGAGATTTGTTCACTTTAGGAGCGGTCGATTTTCTAAATATATCTTTAGCCTTAAAACACTATGCCATATTATTCTGGCTTATCCTCACTCGAAGGCCCTCCTTGGTTTATATTCCCATATGCCAAACTACCCTGGGCTATCTGCGCGATGCCGGGTTTATTCTGATTTCAAAAGCACTCCATTGCAGAGTCATATGTCACCTCAGAGGCGGGAATTTTAAGAACTGGTATACTTCTTCAAGCCTGATGACAAAATGGCTGGTGCGGAATATCCATTCAGTTGTTGATGGCCAAATTGTTCTTGGGGAAAACCTAAGATATTTGTTTGACAATATTATTCCCAGAGAAAAAATATATGTGGTTCCAAACGGTATGGATATTAAAATTTGTTTTAATAGAAATAAAGATTCTGACAAAATAAGAGTGCTTTATTTGTCAAATTTTATCCGCGAAAAGGGAATCATAGACATTCTTAAGGCAATTCCATATGTTTACAATAGTAACAAAGAAATTGAATTCGTTTTCGCAGGGAATTCGCATGATAAAAAAATAGCACAAGAAATTAGAAATTTTATTTATGAGCATTCTTCTCTGCCAATCAAGCTGATCGGACCAGTTTACGGACAATCCAAATTTAATTTGCTTTGTTCTTCGGATATTTTTGTCTTCCCAACATATTATCCGCTCGAAGGGCATCCCTGGGTTATTGTGGAAGCTATGGCTGCTGGTTTGCCCATTATTACAACTGATCTGGGAGCAATAACTGAATCTGTCAAAGAGGATGTAAACGGCTTCATAGTTGAAAAAAGAAATCCCGAGGAAATTGCCGAAAAAATCATGTTTCTTTCCAATAATCCTGATTTAAGGAGAAAGATGGCTATGGCCAGTCGGCAGCTCTATCTGGAGAACTTTACAGAAGATAGCATGGTTAAAAGACTGACCAATGCATTTAGATCAGTTTTAGCTAAATAAATGTGTGGATTAGCAGGATTTTTTTTAATAGAGGGGAGATTACCTGAAGATATCTCTGATAATTTGAAAAAAATGGGAGAAGTTTTGGCCCATCGTGGGCCAGATGATTTTGGGGATTTTTTATCCGCAGATTGCGGATTTGTCTTTCGTCGCCTCTCTATTATTGATCTAAAACATGGCCATCAACCTATGCTTTCGCCTTCTAAGAAAACCATGATTGTGTTCAATGGAGAGATTTATAATTTTCAAGAGCTGAAGAGGGAATTGGAAGGATTGGGAACTGTCTTCCGGACAAACTCTGATGCAGAAGTTATCCTCGTGGGTTATGAGATTTGGGGAGCAAAAGTCGTTTCTAAAATAAGGGGAATGTTTGCATTTGTTATATATGATCTCCAAAAAAAGAGCCTTTTCATTGCTCGGGATCACACGGGAATCAAGCCGCTTTATTATTCCATGCAATCCGGTTGTTTTATATTTGCGTCAGAAATAAAAGCAGTTTTAAAGTTTCGAGGCGTAGCTCCAGAAATGAATCTTGCTGCATTGCCTCAATATATAAGCTTCTTGTGGGTCCCTGCACCATACACTTTATTTAAAAATATCTATATTTTAGAACCAGGGCACATGTTGTTCGTCAGTCAAGAAGGCATCAAAAAAAGGCGCTACTGGAGCCCCAGTCTTGATGAGCAAGATTTCTCTATTTCAGAAAAAGGCTGGATGGAAATCATCAACACGGATCTTAGACGAATTGTCAAAGAGCAAATGATCAGCGATGTTCCTTTAGGAGCCTTTCTCAGCGGTGGAGTTGATTCATCGACAATTATTGCTTTTATGAATCAGGTCTCTGATGATCCTGTCACAACGTATACAACAGGTTTCACCCAGAAAGATCTTTCTCAAGATGTGATACTTTCAGATCTTAAATATGCTAGAATTTCTGCGAATATATTGAATGTGAACTACAATGAAATCATCTTGACTCCAAACGTTGTCGATCTTCTTCCTTCTATTATCTGGCATATGGATGAACCACTCCCTGATCCTGCAGCCATAACAACATATCTAATCTGCAAATGCGCAAAAGAAAAATGCTCAGTTATGTTATCAGGGGTTGGGGGCGATGAGATTTTTGGCGGATATCCACGCTATATTGCAAACCTGCTTGCTGAGAAATATCATGGGACTCCTCAACTTGTGAGAAAAAGAATAATAAAGCCAGGGACAAAGTGTTTAGCTGCAGGTTCGAATACGCTAGTAAGAAACCTGAAAAAATTTTTAAAAAGCGCAGACCTCCCTTTTGAAGCACGGTACTTTGGGTATCTAACTTATTACTCTCAATTGGAGCTGAGAGATCTGATGATCATGGAGTTTGATTGGGCAGAGATTTTTGATAATCATAGACAAATCCTCGAAAAATACAGAAGTGTGGATAGCCTTCAGTCAATGATGAATCTGGACCTAATGACTTTTTTACCTAACTTGAATCTGATGTATATAGACAAAATGAGCAGTGCGGCTGCAGTTGAAGTCCGAGTGCCATTTCTAGACCATCTTTTCATTGAGAAAATTGCCCGCGTTCCTGGCGATTTAAAAATTAAGAGGTGGAAAAGAAAATATATTTTAAAGAAAACTGCGGAAAAGTATTTGCCTAAGAAATTGATCTGGCGCAAAAAAGCAGGATTCAGTGCCCCAATTGGAGCTTGGCTTAAAAGCCAAGCAAAGGACTTTATGCTTGATCTTCTTTCTGAAGAGACGGTGAAAAAAAGAGGATATTTCAATTATTCATACATCTCAAACTTGATCGATAATCATCTCAATGGAAAGGAATATAATGCCAACCAACTTTGGCAGTTGATGGCCTTGGAATTATGGCATCAGACGTTTATCGATTGATAAACTTATAAAATGAAACAGCTTATTCAAACGCTCAAGGATGGAAAGATTCAAGTCATTGAGGTCCCCCCTCCTTTTCTTGATAGCGGTATGGTTTTAGTCAGGAACTATTATTCTGTCATTAGCCCAGGGACAGAGGGAAGTACTGTGCGAGTGGCCAGAAAAGGGCTGCTCGGAAAAGCTATGGATCGTCCTCAGCAGGTAAAAAAAGTCATTGAAGTTCTCAAACGGCAAGGGGCTATTCAAACCTATAGAGAAATCATGAAAAAATTGGGGGCCTATTCTCCCTTGGGGTATAGTTCTGCAGGAGAAGTCATTGATGTTGCTGCCGATGTTGAAACGTTTATGGTTGGAGATATCGTGGCCTGCGGGGGTGCAGGATATGCCAATCATGCCGAGATCGTGGCTATCCCTCAGAACTTATGCGTGAAGCTGAGCCATGAAGCGGACCTGAAAAAGGCGGCCTATAATACTTTAGGATCTATCGCCCTACAGGGAATAAGACAGGCCGACCTTAAGATTGGAGAAACGTGCGCAGTGATAGGGCTTGGTCTTATTGGCCAACTCACGGACCTTATGCTTGAGGCAGCCGGAGTAAAGGTCGTGGGAGTGGATATCGATCCCAGGATGGTAGAATTATCAAAAACGCATTGTGCCGCACTTGCTCTTAATAGAGATGATCCAACTTTGGAAGATAAGATAAATGACTTTTCGCATGGTATCGGGATCGATGCCGTTATTATTACAGCTGCGACAAAAAGCTTAGACCCAATTAATTTTGCTGGAAGGATATCCAGAAAAAAGGGAAAAGTGATTATTGTGGGCGATGTCCCCACCGGATTTAATCGAGAACCTTATTATAGGAAAGAACTTGAATTGAAAATGTCATGCTCATACGGGCCAGGACGATATGATATAAATTTTGAAGAAAAAGGGATTGATTATCCGGTTGCATATGTTCGCTGGACCGAAAAGCGAAATATGGCCGCCTTTCAAGATCTCGTTGACTCCGGGAGGGTAGATCTCAATTATTTGACTACCCATATTTTTAATCTTAATGATGCGCCTAGGGCCTATGACATTATTTTAAAAAAAGAAGAGCCTTTTCTTGGAATCTTGATTAAATATGACTATGAAAAGACCGAAATTAGGAGAAGGATAGAAATAGGAAAAAGAAAACCCTTAGGAAAAGTTGCCATCGGATTTATAGGAGTTGGCAGCTATGCGATGAGCCAGCTTCTTCCTAACATTCCGAAAAATAAAGACGTCGTTTTAAAAGGCGTATTAGATATATCCGGCACAAGCTCCAAAAAAGTCGCCGAAAAATATGGATTTGAATTCTGCACATCTGATGAGAGTGATATCTTCGGGAACGATGAAATTAACACGATTTTCATCGCTACACGCCACGACAGTCATGCCCAGTATGTCTTGCAGGGCCTCCGAGCCGGGAAAAATATTTGCACGGAGAAGCCGCTTTGCTTGAAAGAATCAGAGCTCGAAGAGATCAAGGAGACTTACGGTTCTCTAATTGCTCAAGGTAAAGCGCCTCTTTTGATGGTTGGCTTCAACCGAAGATTCTCTCCTCTTACAAAAATTCTGAAAGAGAGATTCGGAAACGGATCGATGGCCATGATCTATCGCATTAATGCGGGTCCCATTCCTCCAGATACATGGATTCAGGATCGAGAAATCGGCGGCGGCAGGATTATCGGTGAAGTTTGTCATTTTGTAGATTTCTTGACGTTTCTCAATGGCTCGCTTCCAGAAGCTCTTTCGGCCGCAGCGATCCCGGATGCCAAAAACCTCGAGGATACCGTTAGCATAAATCTCAAATTCCGCAATGGTTCAATCGGCACAATCTCTTATTTTTCTAACGGGTCAAAGAGATTATTTAAAGAGTATCTTGAAGTTTATAAATCTGGAATGGTTGGCATTTTAAGGGATTTTAAGGAAATTAAGATTTTTGAAAATAGAAAAAGGTCCAAGAAGACGTTGATGAGACAGGATAAAGGGCAGAAAACAATGATCGCTTCCCTTTTCGAGGCCATTAAGACCGGGAAGGCTTCGCCATTAAATTTTGATGAGCTTTATTCAGCGACCGAGGCGACTTTCAAGATCATCAAATCGATTAAAACAGGGAAAACCCTTTAGTTCAAACACCTGGTGAAGAATAATAATCGGCTTGATAAACTGAGGGCATATGTGGAAAGGGAAAATTTTCGAGGGTTTGACCCTTATGACGTGCTGAATAGCCCTATTTTAAGAGAGTTATCTTTTAATAAGAAAGCTCTGCGAATTGCCTTTATTCAATCTATGAAAAGGCTTCCGGTCAATCTAAGGCCATTTCTGGGAATTCGAAAAGATTATAATCCCAAAGGAATTGGGCTTTTCCTCTGGAGTTACGCGAAGCTGTATAGAGTCACAGGGAGCTCAGAATTCCTCAAAAAGATTGACTTTTTTCTGGATTTGCTTGAAGCGCTTAAAAGCAGAGGATACTCGGGAAATTGCTGGGGCTACAATTTCGACTGGCAATCGAGGGCATTCTTTCTGCCAAAGTTTACACCGACCGTTGTGAATTCTTCTTTTGTGGGTCATGCTCTGCTTGATACTTATCAATTTACGGCCAAAGAAAGGGCATTAGGAATGGCATTGCCCATTTCAGGGTTTATTCTTCGAGATCTGAACAGAAAAGAAGATGCTCGAGCGATCTGTTTCAGTTATTCTCCGCTCGACAAAACGTCTGTTCATAATGCCAATTTGCTGGGTGCGTCTTTACTCATAAGATTGTATAAATTTGTGCGGGAGGAAGAGCTCAAAGACGCTGCGCTTGCCAGTTTAGCGTATAGCATGAGCTGCCAGAGAGAGGATGGATCCTGGTATTACGCCGAAACAGATTATCAATGCTGGATCGATTCATTTCACACGGGGTTTAACCTTCAGAGCATCCTACATTTTTTTGAGGAAGGATACGGGCTTGAATATAAGGATGCGTTTAGAAAGGGAGTGAGATTCTACGCTGAGAATTTCTTCCTCGATAATGGCGCCCCAAAATTTTACCATGACAAAACCTATCCATTGGATATTCATTCTGCCGCTCAGGCGCTGGTCTTTTTTTCAAGAGTAAAAGGATATGAAGGCCTGAGGCGGAGAATTGCACGTTGGATGCTCGATAATATGCAGGATAAGGAAGGTTTCTTTTATTATCAGAAAAATCGCTTTTTCACTAATAAAATTCCGTACATGCGCTGGGCTCAGGCATGGACCTTGCATGCTCTATCTTCTTTTATGCTGTCAAATGAATAGGAATCAACTCAAGATTCTTGGCGTTCCTGTAGATGCTTACAGAAGCACCAAAGAATTACTTCAAGATATTGAAACAGGAATGAACGGCGCCGGGACAAGAACCGTGTTCTCTGTAAATCCAGAGAAGATAATGCGGGCGAGAAAAGACCTTGTGCTGTCTGATACGCTGGTTAATTCCGACTTCCTGATTCCTGATGGCATCGGAGTTGTGCTCGCTATTAAAGTTCTCCACAAAAAAAGGATTTCTCGAATTGCCGGCGTAGATTTGATGGAGCTGTTACTGGATAAAGCGGAAGAAAGGAGATATCGCGTTTATATATTTGGAGCCAAACCGGCTGTTCTTTCGAGGGCAATTGCTGAAATCAAGAAGAGGTATCCTTCTTTGGGCATAGTGGGCAGCTCTCATGGCTATCTTCAAGAAGACCGGTATGCATCGCTGATCAATGAAATCAACTCGGTTAAACCAGACATTCTTTTTGTAGGATTGGGAAGCCCTAAGCAAGAAAATTGGATCCATGCCTATAAAAACCTCTTGAACGTTAAATTCTGTATGGGCATTGGTGGCTCATTAGATGTGATCGCGGGGCGTATCACAAGAGCCCCGTATTTTTTCCGAACGTTGGGCTTGGAATGGCTCTATCGATTAATGAGAGAGCCAAACAGATTCCGGAGACAGCTTGCATTGCCTCAGTTTTTTTTTGAGCTATTAAAAGAAAAGTCATTTTAGATTGTTCTTCTCTGTGAAAGCAAAAAAAATTATCCTTGTGGCGGGGGCGAGGCCGAACTTTATGAAGATAGCTCCTCTTGTGCGGGCCTTTGCTACCTTTAATAAGCAAAAAAGTAATGGAAAAGGAAAAAATAAGAGAGCCAAGAGAAGAAATTTCCAATATCTATTGGTTCATACCGGACAGCACTACGATAAGGGGATGTCGGACTTTTTTTTCAGGGACCTGGGGCTTCCAGAACCGGATATTTATCTCGGGGTCGGGTCAGGGACACACGCTGAACAGACAGCCCAAATCATGATGGCTTTTGAAAAAGTTTGCCTCGAAGAACGGCCCGATTTGATCACGGTGGTCGGCGATGTCAATTCAACGGTAGCCTGCGCCCTGGTGGCGGCCAAACTCTTAATACCTGTGGCTCATGTCGAAGCGGGGCTCCGCAGTTTTGACCGGACGATGCCCGAGGAAATCAACCGACTCCTCACTGACCAGCTCTCAGATTTTCTTTTTACGACCTGTGAGGATGCAAACCGCAATCTTATCCGGGAAGGAATTCCTGAGGAAAAGACTCATTTTGTCGGGAACGTGATGATCGATACGCTGCTCAGACACCTCGAGATGGCGAAAAAATTAGAAATAATCGAGCGACTGGGGCTGTCGGGAGACAGTAGGATCAAAAAGTATGCCGTACTGACGCTGCACCGCCCTTCCAATGTCGATTACCCGCTCGTGTTGGAAAAACTATTTGGCGCGCTGAATGAAATTGCCCTGAAAATTCCCATCATTTTCCCCGTCCATCCAAGAACGCTTAAACGGCTTCAGGAATTCAGGCTGAACGAGCTGATTAATTATGTCGACCTTGGTACGGCAAATTTCGATAAATTATGCTTGGATAGACTGCCCCCGGGAGTGCTCGCCGTCCCTCCTCTTGGCTATCTCGACTTTTTATGCCTGATGTCCAGGGCCGTTCTTGTCCTTACGGATTCTGGGGGCATTCAGGAGGAGACGACAATTCTCGGAGTTCCCTGTCTGACTTTGCGAAACAACACCGAAAGGCCTGTTACGGTCAGGGAGGGAACGAATTTCATCGTCGGGAACGATCCCCACAGGATAAAGCAAAAGGTGTTCGACATTCTGAAAAATGGCATCCCGCGCCGAAGAATCCCTAAATACTGGGATGGCAAAGCTGCCGAAAGAATTGTAAAAATCTTAGCAAAATTATCTTAAGATCGTGTATAATAGACGCTTAGAGAGCGGGGCATTAACTAGTCCTCTCTGTTATTGCCCTTGAAGTATCTGTAAGATGACCAAGTATTTCCTATCTTTTCTTATCGCTGCCGGTCTTTCTCTTATCCTGACACCCCTCGTCCGCTCTTTTGCCCGATGGGCGAATGTTCTTGACCTTCCTTCTGAAAGGAAGATTCATAAGAAACCGGTGCCTCTTTTAGGCGGGATCCCCATCTTCCTTTCCTTCAATTTTGCCATAGTCCTGGGCCTCATCTTTGATAGGGCTTTGCTTAGTGAGCCTATCCTGTCGAATTGGCAGGGCTTATTTATTTGCCAGATTATCATACTGGCACTCGGGATTTTTGACGATATTAAGCATCTCCAGCCTTGGGCCAAGCTTATCGTCCAGGTCGTTGCAGGCATTATCATTGTGCTTTTCGGGTTCGGCATTGAGGCGATCACGAATCCATTCGCTGGAAATCTTGTTAAGCTCGGCTTTTTTTCTCTTCCCTTCACTGTTATCTGGTTGGTCTTGATAGCCAATGCGTTGAACCTCGTCGATGGTCTGGACGGGTTAGCGGCTGGGACATCTTTTATTGCCGCGGTCAGCATCTTCGGCTTATCCTATTTCAATCAAAATATCGGGGTGAGCATTGCTGCCATCGCCTTGGCCGGGAGCATTCTCGGGTTTGTCAGGTATAATTTTTATCCTGCCAAGATCTTTTTGGGCGATTCGGGGAGCTTGCTGCTGGGGTTTTTACTGGCCGTTTTTTCTATTCAAGGTTCTTCCAAGGGAGCAACTCTGGTTGCGGTGTTAGCGCCCGTTTTAGCCCTCGGTTTTCCGATCATGGAGACGCTTCTTTCCATGATTCGGAGGTTCATGCGATCAATTCACCTCGTTGACTATCCGACGAAAAACGGCAACTTCAGGGCTCTCTATTTCAGGGGCTTTTCTATTTTTAAAGCAGATAAGGATCACATCCATCACCGCCTTTTGAAGTTAGGCTATTCGCAGAGACAGGCTGTTTCTGCGCTTTACGGCATATGCATAGGCCTTTCTGTTTTGGCCTTCTTGAGCGTTGCTTTCAACAATATCAATTTGGTTGCTTTTCTTGGGGCCATCGTGATCGCCGTCTTCATCGGAATCAAGAGCTTAAAGTACCAGGAATTCAAGATTCTGGAGAGCGGGCTACTCATGCCCATATTTAATTTTCCCGTGATCAACAGCCGCCTTTTCCATGCCTTTTTTGACCTGGCGATCGTTTCTTTCTCTTCTTTCCTTTGTTTTACCCTAATATTCCGCGGGTTCGGAGGGCCGGAGAAGCTTCTCTTTATTGAATCCCTGCCGCTTCTCCTTCTGATTAAAATTATCGTGTTTTACTTATCCGGCATCTACAAAAAATCCTGGGCCTATTCGAGTTTGGAAGAATTGATAAGTCTATTCAGTGCTGTGTTTCTTTCTGTCTTGATTTCAGCCCTGGTTTTCGAATCTATCTTCGGCATCGAAGCTTTTGGCGGTCTGGTCTTTTTTGTCCTGGATTTTTACCTGCTCCTTACTTTTGCCGGAGGTTTCCGGTTTTCTTACCGGATCTTGACCAATTATTATAAAAAGAGCTTAAGCCGGAAGGGGAAAAAGGCGCTTATCTATGGAGCGGGATATAAAGGCTCTACGGTTTTGAAAGAGATCAGGCATAACGGCGATTATCCAGTCTATCCGGTTGGCTATCTGGATGACGATCCGGCCAAACGGGGAAAGGTTATGCACGGCTGTCCGGTTTTGGGGTCGATTGATGACCTGGAAAAAATCTTGAGCGACATTGATATATCTGAAATCATCATTTCCAGCAGCAAGATCGCCAAAAATAAGATAAACAAACTGGCCGAATTATGCAGGCGAAGGGGCATCATCGTCAGGCAGTTTGAGTTCCGGTTCTATGAATTTCCGTAAGTTAGCTGCAACATTCTTGATTATCATTAGTTTCGCCAGGTTAGCTTCTGCCCAGGGCTACCAAACTTTTCGAGCTCAGCTTGATTCCATCAGAACGCGAGCTACATGGAGTTTAGGGCCTTTTAAGATCTGGCCGAGTCTTCAGTTGAATGTGGGATATGATGACAACATCTACGGAACATTCGGCGACCGGGCTCCGGTCGCTGATTACACAGCCTCGCTGTCGCTCCCGATAAACGTTTATCTTCCCTTCCGTGATTGGCTGATCCTTTCTTTTTCGGATTCTCCGCAATATGATTATTTTTTTGATCTGGATAAAGAAAGGGCATTTAACAATAGCTATTCCGCCGGAGTCCGCGCGCTCCTTTTCCACAGGTTTGTCGTTTCGGGTTCTTATGGAGTGGAGCGGTCAAAAATACGGCAATTCAGCGAAATAGACAGAAGAATCTTTCAGGAAGTTAAGAGCTCCAGCGGAGGTATATCTTTAGAAACGACCAGAGGAAGTTCTCTTGGATTTATTGGCTCAATCAGACAATATGCTTATGAGGATGTGACCTTGGAGGGAGCGGAGGTTCCTCTATCAAGGGCTTTAGATCGAGAAGAAAGAGAAGGCCGAATAGAGTTTTATTATCCGGTTTTTACGGACAGTTCATTTTTTATAAATTTTGGATACATAGACTATAAATTTAATGATCCTGAAAGCAGTTTTAGAGATTCCTATGCCTATCAGCTCAATTCCGGAATTGCGTTTCCCCTATTTGGGAGGGCAAGGGGAACACTCTCCCTTGGCTATAGGAAACTAATTCCCAGGGATAAAAACTTGAAGGGATTTTCCGGGCCGGTGGGAAATACGAGTGTAGAATTAAGGCTGGGCCGGTTTAATTTTCGAGTCCGATATCTCAGAGATATCCCGTTTTCTTATGGGGGAAATATCTTTTTTGTCAGCAATAATTATGGCGCTGGGTTATCCTTTTATCTTTCTTCAATCATCCGCCTGGATTATGATTTTTCCTATGGCGGAGGCAGGTACTCTGAGCCGAGCGCGATTACTTTGCCTGATGGTACTCGAGAAGTTGTGGAAAGAAACGATATTTACAGGAGCCATTCTGCAGGCATTGCCTTTAGAATCATAAGAAACACAGGCCTTGGGCTATCAGTCATTTACTCGGAGAGGAACTCGAGTTATGATTTGTATGATTTAAACAGGATTATGGTGGGCGTTTTTCTGACTTATGAGTTTTAGCGCGAGATTGCTTCGGCCGAAAGGCCTCGCAATGACATAAAGGAAAATCGCGGAATAACAAGGGAAAAGAACCATGGAAAAAGAAGAAAAATTGAAAGAAATAGACTTGATGGATTACTGGCGGGTTATCGTTCGCCGAAGATGG
>Ga0172366_10002566_pt1 | contig 14249 bp, 14 predicted proteins | sample LakKivSesite69cm_FD_114533 | JGI IMG/M metagenome (GOLD analysis project Ga0172366, IMG submission 114533) | Sediment microbial communities from Lake Kivu, Rwanda - Sediment site 69cm | ecosystem: Environmental > Aquatic > Freshwater > Lake > Sediment | place: Rwanda: Western Province, Lake... | reverse complement strand
CAATTGGTATGAACCCCAGGGCAGCGCCTCCTCCGCCAGTTGGCGGAGAAGGCGGAATTAAACACACCTTTCAGATAGTTCATCACCAGATTTGTTTCCTGAACAAAGAAGAAAATATTATCTCAATCAGGATGACCGGTAAATTATAAAAGAAGTCTGAAAAGTCCATTCCTGATTTATTCAATCATCCCGGCAGCGACAGTTTCATTTGTTCCTTCTTCAATGAGAATCAGGCTTCCTGTATTATTATTGCTTTTATACTTATCGTAATAGATGATTTTTGAGCATCTGATTACGACACTGGCAATATCATTCATTCTGACACTGGAATCAGAATAATCCCTGTCAAGGGTATTTATATTCATCTTATAATTAACAGATTTGATAATACAGTTTGTTTCATGTGTATTATTTCTCAGCAGGTATTTTATATTGGTTTTAAGTTCCCTCTCATTAAACCAGCACAACATTACAGTTATTTCCAGACCTGAAAATGGTAATTCATCAGCTTTCACTATCATATCGCCTCTGTTAATATCCAGCTGGTCTTCAATGAGTAAAGAAACCGAATCTCCAGAAGTCACTTCATCAAGCTGTTTGTTCATTTTATCAATCCCTGAGATCCGGGACCTAAGCATAGATGGAAGGACAATTACTTCATCACCTGTTCTGAAAACACCACCTGCAACTCTTCCGGCGTAACTTCTATAGTCATGATATTCTGAGGATAAAGGACGTATAACTGTTTGTATTGGAAATCTTGCCGAGGATACATTCTTGTCTTTTTCAATTTGTATTGTTTCAATAAGTTTCAGGAATGTCCGTTCTGTAAACCATTCCATATTCTTCGATCTTTCGACAACATTATCCCCATATTTTGCACTTATTGGGATATAATGAACATCTTCGATATTCAGCTTACCGGAAAGATCCGATAAATCTTTTTTTATTTTCAGGAAACCATCTTCTGAGTATGCAATTAAATCCATCTTATTAATACAAAAAATCACATATCTGATATCTAATAGTGTAGCGATATAAGTATGTCTGACTGTTTGTTCAAGCACACCTTTCCTCGCATCAACAAGAATCACAGCGAGATCAGCAGTACTGGCTCCAGTTACCATATTTCTTGTATATTGAATATGTCCCGGAGTATCAGCGATGATAAATTTTCTTAGCGGTGTTGCAAAGTACCTGTAAGCTACATCAATGGTTATTCCCTGCTCCCTTTCCGCTCTGAGACCATCCGTTAAAAGTGATAAATCTATCTCTTCTTTTCCCAACCGTTTACTTGACTGAATCACATGTTCCATCTGATCTTCGAAAATTGATTTGCTGTCGTACAACAGTCTGCCAATCAGTGTACTCTTGCCATCATCAACACTGCCGGCTGTTGTAAAACGGAGTAAGCTTTTATATCCGTGTTCCCTGTCAGACGCCATATCTTTATTATGAATCTTTCAATTTAAAAATACCCTTCTTTTTTTCTGTCTTCCATCGCAGCTTCCGATCTCATATCATCATATCTTCCTCCCCTTTCAGTAATTCTGACAGCTGCGATTTCCGATATTATCTCTTCGAGTGATTCTGCTTTAGATAATGTCACACCGGTGCAAGTGATATCCCCTATAGTGCGGCACCTGACATCTGCTTCAATTATTTTTTCAGTCGATTTAAGTTGCATAAAAGGAGCCCAGGCAAGATATACTCCGTTTCTCTGGAATATCTTTCTTTTATGTGTATAATATAGCCCGGGAAGTTTGATCTGCTCGTTCAGAATATATTGCCATACATCAAGTTCTGTCCAGTTGCTAATGGGAAAAACTCTGAAATGTTCCCCAAAGTTTTTATGGCCATTAAAGATATTCCAGAGTTCCGGTCGTTGGTTTTTAGGATCCCACTGACCAAATTCATTTCTGTGAGAAAAGAATCTTTCTTTGGCCCGTGCTTTTTCTTCATCACGTCTCCCCCCGCATACAGCAACGTCAATCTTCAATTCATCTATGGCATCAAGCAGAGTCACTGACTGAGCTTTGTTCCGGCTTGCATTTATTCCGGTCTCTTCAACCACTTTACCCTGGTCAATTGAATCCTGGACAAGTCTGACAATCAGTTCAAGTCCCAGTTCCCTGGCAAGATCGTCTCTGAATTTCAGTGTCTCTTCAAAGTTATGGCCGGTGTCAATATGAAGCAGGCTGAATGGCATTTTTGCAGGCCAGAATGCTTTTCTTGCGAGTTGAACAAGAACAATAGAATCCTTGCCCCCGGAAAAAAGTATCACTTTCTTCTCAAACTGGGCAGCCACCTCCCTCATAACAAAGACCGCTTCGTCTTCAAGTTCCTTTAAATGTTCATCGCTTATGTTCATCTGACAATATTTGACATTTAATATGACACCCGCATTCCTTGGTTCCATCAGCCTCCCACCACCAACGGCCTGCCCTGAAATCCTGACCAGGTTGAATAGCCCTGGTACATGGCTGGCAGCCAATACTTATAAATCCCCTATCATGCAAAACATTATATGGTATCTGATTAAGCTTAATAAACTCCTTTACCTCCTCAAATGACCACCTAAACAAAGGGTAAAATTTAAAAAGTCGTTTATCTGTATCATACTCCAGCCAATCCATATTTGTTCTGTGATCAGACTGGGAGGCCCTTATTCCTGAAATCCAGATTTTCATACCATTAAGTGCCCTGTTTAAAGGCAGAACCTTCCTGATGCGGCAACATTCCATCCTGTCATCTATTGACCTGTAAAAGCTGAAAGGTCCTTTTTCAGTGACCATCCTTTCAACTTTAGAATAATCAGGGAAATAAACGTGAATAGTTTTTTGATATCTTTTCAATGTTTCATCAAAGACCTCGTATGTTTCCGGGAAGAGTCTGCCTGTATCAAGTGTAGCAACTTTTACAGGTAGATTATTAACGAATATAACATGCGTTATCACCTGATCCTCGATCCCAAAACTTGAAGTGAATAGAACTTTACCAGGAAAGATCCTGGTCAGTATTCTTAACTGTTCAGCAACTTGTTTTTCTTCAAGTTGATCCTTTAATTCTTCAATATCCATAATAAAAGGTGTTTAAACTCAGGGCAGCGAAGAAGGTGGATTAAAATTGCCTGTTAACTGAAACTACCTGATAAATAATCTTTAGTAATCTGTTTTCCGGGATTATTAAAAAATTCCTCTGTAGGCCCTGCTTCAATTATTTTCCCGAGATACATGAAAATAATGAAGTCAGCTATTCTCCTTGCCTGCCTTAATGTATGTGTTACGAGAATGACTGTATATTTCTCCTTAAGTTTTATAAAAAGTTCCTCAATTTTTTTTGTTGAGAGCGGATCCAGGGCAGAAGTGGCTTCATCCCCTAAGATATATTCAGGCTCAACAGCCAATCCCCGGGCAAGGCATAAACGCTGTTGTTGACCAATAGACAGACCGGTTGCTGATGAACGTATTCGATTCCGTACTTCGTCCCACAATCCTACATATTGAAGATATTGTATGACGGTTTGGTTAATCGCTTTCCTTCTTTTTAATCCATGGATTTTTGGTCCGTAAGCCACATTATCATAAATTGACATAGGCAGCAGGCATGGTCTCTGTGCTAATAGCCCCATTTTCCTCCGGGTATCATTAACATTTACATCAGCGCCGTAAATATTTTCACCATCAACTATTACATTGCCTTTTATCCTGACTTCCGGCGTTTCATCATGCATCCTGTTGAGAGTTTTTAAAAATGTAGTTTTACCGCATCCTGAAGGTCCGATAATACAGGTAATGCTTTTCTCAGGAATGCTAACATTAATGTCTTCAAGGATTTGATGATCCTCAATGTAAACATCCAGATTTTCGATTGTAATTGAATAATTGTGATCAGATTTCTGTTCAGGGGATATTTCCTCCATCACATGAAACTGCCCCGGAACAATTTTCCTGGCACTTGTTGAAATAATGCTCATATTCTGTTTTTTGAATATTTTGAACTGATCAAACGAGACACGAAACTCAGTATCAAAACAATGATTGTAAGTATAATTGCTGAGGCATACCCACGGTTTTGAACTTCCTCTACCGGGCTTCCCAGCTGGAAGAAGATTGAAAGAGGTAAACTGGCAGCCGGTTGACTGAAAGCTACCGGTATATTATCAGTATAACCTGCAGTAAACAGAACTGTGGCGGCATCTCCAATCCCTCTGCCGACCGCAAGCAAAACAGATGTGATTAAACCGGGTCTGAGCTGTCTGAGAATTACCTTTATCATTTCATATTTTGTAACTCCTAATGATAGTAATGCATCAGGCAGATCACGTGAAAGCAGGTGTGCAACCTCGTCGAAAGGACGCATCATGATGGGCATGATCAGCATTGCTACTGCAATTATTCCCCCGAGCAGAGATGCTTTAATACCCAGGTAAATCATCAGGGAGAATCCAAATGCACCATAGACTATTGAGGGCACACCGAAAAGAATATCAAGTGAAAAACGGATTGCCTTTGAGAACCTGGATTTTTTAGGAAGATAAAAGTTAATATACATTACAAGTGGTACACTTATAAACAGGCTTATCAGAACTGATCCACAGATAATACAAAATGATCCCACAATCGCATTCAGAACGCCACCTTCTTTCCCAAGGTAGAATCCTCCTCCCGGCAGCTTGGTGATCATATCAAGGTTTAAAACAGGTAAACCCTTATAGAAAATAGTGCCCAATATGAAAAGAAGTACCCCAAGTATAAGCAGGGCAGCGATCACCATCACAACTTTAAAGACCTTCTCTTCGAGATACTTCATATTAACAATCAATTAGGATCAGGAAAATTGAAATCGTTTTTCGACCTGGTTAAGTATGAATCTTGAAATCCCGTTAAACAGTACAACTATTATGAAAAGAAGAAATGCTGCAAACATTAATGCTGATTCGTAATTGGGCATAGAAAGCATTTCACCATAATTGTTAGCGATGAGTGCGGGCAGGGGATAACAGGCATCAAAAAATGAATGAGGAATTTCGGGAATATTACCACAAACCATAAGAACGGCCATGGTTTCTCCGAAAGCACGTGATAAGGCAAGTACTGTTGCTGCTATAATACCGGAAAAAGATCTTCTGAGAATAACTTTTTTAACCGTTTGCCATTTTGTTGCTCCCAGTGAAAGAGAGGCATCAGTCATTTCTCCGGGAATGGACCCGAAGATCTCCACCATTATGCCGATCAGCAACGGAATGATCATGACAGCAAGTACTATCCCTCCTGCAAGAGTAGTATACCCTGTCGAGAATTCAACAAATCCCGGAGCTATTTTATTGGATATCAGAGGAACAATGGCAAGTGTTCCCCATACACCATAGATAACCGGCGGTATTCCCGAAAGAAGGTCTACGACTGGTTCAAAGAACCTTTTGATGCTTCTTGTAGCATAGGAGCTGAGATAAATACTGATAAGGATTGAAATTGGAAGTGCCAATACTATGGCAATCAATGAAACATACAAAGTGCTTATTATAAACGGAAAAAATCCAAAGTTTCCCTTAAATGGACTCCAGTCAATAGAAGAGACCAATGTCCAGAGGTTTTTCTCTTCCATAATAGGTAAGGCCTTGAAAAGAAGAGAAAATCCTATTATAAGCAAGAACAGTACTGTAAAAACAGCAATACCAAGCATCAGATGCCTGGCTGCCTTATCCTTTAATACTCTTACTTTTTTCATAAATCCTTACTGCACCTTCACAATTTCTTTTGAAAGAGCATCCTTTGACAGGGTTACATAACCAGCTTCATTAACAAATTTCTGACCATCGGTCAAAACCCATATCAGGAACTTTCTTACAACTTCTTTCTGTGGTTTACCGTTTGTGACAAAGTAAAGCTCCCTGGCGGGCGGCGATGGATATTTTCCGGAAGCAATTGCATTAATTAAATCATCCATGGAATTATAGAAGTCTTCGTCAGATGCTATTTTCCCATCGCCATTAATATCAAGGGGAACGATTAGGAGGCCTGGCAGTTGTCTTTTTGACTCATTGTCATAAGCAAAGCCAATATTATTATATCCTATTCCAAGCTGGTCTTTCTTAACTGCCAGGGCAAGCCCGGGATCTCCATATACACCACTTCCGAGAAGGTCTTCCTGCTTTTTGTTATAAAATTTTGCCCAGACTTCAGCTGCCCCGCAGGCATCTGATCTTGTATACACATGTATTGATGATTTTCCTTCTACTCCAAAAGCTTGCGACCAGGTCTTATACATACCTGTTATCCAGATATTGTTTCCGGTTTCTTTCTTCAGACCTTTTGCAAGTATGGCTTCCAGTGACGGGTTAGATGCATTAATTACAGGAACAACGGCATCTTTGGTGACAGCAATTCCAAATGCACCTTTCCTGGTTTCTTCCGGATAAATTTCCCTTGAAACCATCCCAATATCCACCATATTGTTAAGCACGTCAGTAATACCTTTCCCCGCTCCCCCGGCAGAAATATCTATCCGTACCTCAGGATAAATCTTTCTGAATTCCTCTGACCACCGAACTGCCATAGGATAAAGCGCCCAGGCACCTGATAGCGTGATTGTTCCTTTTGTCTCTTCCTGAGCTTTCACGGGCATTTGTCTTGTATTCAGAACCAGCGTTAATACAATAAGATAGAATACTATTTTTCTCATGATGAGTTTTATTTAAAATTAAGTCCGAGCAGTTGTGGTTTAAAAGTAAGGCTCAGGTAAATCCATGTCAAATTATACTTACTATCCCCGTTTTTCTTTACGACCTGTAAACCTTCCTTTGGTAACATATATGAAATTCCTAAATCAACTTTTGTAATTGTGTTAGGTTTCCAAGTGAAAAGAAAATCATTCTCAAAGCCGAGATACCTGTTAATCTTTTCATCATTCAAGATATAATCATTTTGAAGATAAAAGGTGTGAAAGTCTGCCCTGAGGTCAAATTTTGTTGAAACAGGTTGGATCAGAAACAGGTAGGGGTTTATTAAACCTGTACCACCGACATCATTCGGAAATTTGGTTATCAGATCCATTGATCCGTTAAACCTGTGAGATGACCCATATAATGGAATAAATGAATGATCGGTTTTTGAAGCAGGGCTATTTTCATTACCGCTGAATATTTCTGCCCCCAGACGTGCGATCATTCCCATTGAAGACGAATAACGTATCTCCGGCTGAATATACCACGCTGATAATACTTTGCCTGAAGGATTCTTCCCTCCCTGGTAATAAGCAGCAACAGTTGAATAAAAACCGGAAGTTTCGGTTTCAATCCTTCCACCAAGAGTGTACCTGAAATTCATTTTTTCTGAATTGCCAGCTTGCTGGAATGCATCCGTACTGTTCAGTGCAGTTAATGTCAGAAAATTATTTATCCTATATCTCAAATAATTTACGGACAGGAATTTGTAATTTGTAAAACCTGACGGAGTATAATCCGTTCCGAAAAACTTCTCTGAAGATTGATTAAATGCAAAAACAAGTTCTGAACTTACTTTTTGTGTATTTAGCCTGAAATTAATTGCATCATGTACAGCCGCTGACAATCTCCAGTCACTTTCTGAAAACAATCTCTGATTATCATATGAAAGTCGCTGCCGCCCAATCCTGAGAGATAACTTATCAGTAAGAAGTGGTTCAACCCATCCTTCATAAACCTGTAAGGTCGATGCCGTTGATTTTGGATCCTGTTGACCCCACACTCTAAGATCCTGAACGGAAAACTGAACAACGAACCTGTTATCATAGACGTAGCTGGCACCGATTCTGAATCTCTGATTGACAAAGAAAGCAGCAGTGGTTGTATCATTTCGTAATTGCTGATACCCGTTCCTGTATTCTGCCCTTGGTCTGTACTCTGCATCAATTCTTAATTTTTTGTCAGAGAGCACGCTTTGCTGTTTAATTGAATACTCTGCTCTTAATGAATCTGCAACTTCTTGTTTAACATAGTTTTGCTCAACAAGAACATTAAGTATATCATTTACAGTTTGTGAAAATGTATTAACCGATATACTTAATAAAATAATGTGTAAAAATTTAAATCTCATAATGTCTATCGATTTTGTGAACAAAACTAATAATTAATTAATATCATTGTATTCGTATAAATGCTGAAATTGATTGGGTAATAATACTTAATTTTATATCAAATTAAATTGTCATGATCCTTTCAAAGAAAACACGATATGCGATGGTTGCACTTGCCAGGCTTGCAAAGGAGTATGGTAAAGGGCCAATACAGATAAGAGAGATTTCTGCCAGTGAGAACATTCCTCAGAGTTTTCTTGAAAATATTCTTCTTGAGTTAAAAAAGATGGGAATTCTAGGAAGTCAGCTCGGGAAAGCCGGGGGATATTTCCTGCTCAGGAAACCCAATGAAGTGAATCTTGCTAATATAATTGATCATTTTGAAGGAACATTATCCCTACTTTATTGTGTTTCGGAGAAGGCCTATCGCCCATGTGAGTTTTGCAAGGATGAAAAGACGTGCAAAATCAGAAAAGTATTTAAAGAAATTCTTGAAAACACAAACAATACTCTTAAAAAAGCGACTTTGGAAACACTTATACAACAATAATAAACATTCTGATCCCCGTAATTTTTAGAGAAATGAATGAATGAGTTAAAACCAATCAAAATGAAAATAGGTAATTCTCCCACAAATAATACAATCGTATCCTGCCCTTTTTAATTTGACTTGATAATGTTACAATTTTTATCAGATCTTTTAATATAAACTTCAGCGAACCACCTGCCGGCAAATTGCTACACATTATCATGGCCGGTTATTTGATTTTTTTCAGAATAATCTTCCCATTATTCTCATTAACCTGAACATCAGTCAGTGTCTTTGATTCCAACAATTCAATTCCGTCCTTAAGCTAATAAACCGATTCTATTTTCCTGTTTATCATTAATTCGTGACCATAATACCAGGCTTCAGTGTTCCTGTTGAGGTAGGTACATAAGCCAAAGTTATCTTCCTCTGTTTTTATTTCTGTCTCTTCCGACGGGAAAGTGATCCTTGCATTTTCGTTCAGCTGCTGCGGCTTGTAGAACGCTTCCAGGATGTTCTTTGCTTTTTCGCTGTTCCCAAGGCTTATAAAAGCCTGGGCTGCCCAGCCCGGCGGACAATAAAGCCAGAAGACGGAGCGGTAAAATACCTCGGCGTATTTTGAATCGGGCAGGATCAAAACACCGGTATTATGCCAGAGACTGATCCACGCATCATGGTTATTCCTGTACAGTGTGTCATAGTTGCCGGAGTGTACTCACTGTTTTCATCCTGTGTGGAAAGTGAATAAATAATAACAAGACTATCCCCGGCAGGTATGGAAACATCATAGGTGCCGTCGCAGGAGGGGAAATCATTGGTGCGTTTCCCGGTAGTACCGTATGCCATATCTAAATAACCTGATGAATAAAATATTCTTTGGTTGCTGCTTAATTTCCAGTAAGCGGGTGTAAACGCATTCTCATTGTTTTGGGCTTTAATGACATAGCCCGTCCTGAGGAAACATCTGAAATTATTGACCGGTAATCTCAGCTGGGTGAGAAGGCTTTAATCACCTCGGCAAGCCCACCACTTTCCGAGTTTCCCATCAGCGGCGGCAGGTTATCTTTTTTATACCTGTCGGTATGTATTCTGTACTTATCCAGCTGAACCATCAGTTTTTCATAACCTGTAGCATTCAACGATCCGGCCGTTTCGCCGGTCCGGGCTGTTAATGACGTACCTGTCAGAACCAGCCCGCAAATGATCAGGAAAAATTTATTTTTCATGGTTTAACTAAACTATTTTTTACAAGAAATTGCTCCTCTTCCTGCTTTGGAGTCAACCTTGCTGCTTTGGGGTGCAACCCCAAAGCAGCAAGGGGAGAGCGAGCAATTCCCGGTTTCCATTGCCGGGGGTGTGTCACATGCCCCTGCAACTTCTTTTTTTGTTTACTAATCAGGTCATAAGTATACTCACACTCGTTATTCTCACCACTCCACTCTCCCTGCTCAGTTCCCATCGGATGGCCCAAAGCCATCCGATGGGTTGCAGAAATCTTCTTACCAGCGCAACTCTCTCCTGTGGGTTGTGTCACAACCCCAGTCATGGACGTGATTTGCTTCTTATTGATAAACATTACCGACAGAAAACCAACCACTGCAGAATGGATGTAACTTCTATTGTTTTCAAGGGTTTATCTCAGCAAGATCATTTTCCTGGTTTGCACAAAATCCCTTACTTTGATGGTATAGTAATAAATGCCTCCCGGTAAATGAGAAGCATCGAAATTAACGGAATGTGTGCCGGGAAGGAACTCTTTCCCTGCCAGCTCGATTATCTCCTCACCGATGAGATTGAACACTTTCAGATTAACGAAAGATTTTTCAGGAATTCCGAAACTAATGATCGTTGATGAACTGAAAGGATTCGGATAGTTTTGAGACAGGGTAAAACCATTTGAAGCGAAACCTGATTTTTCGATCAGACCAGTCGGACCGACGAACATACCAACAACAAACGGACCAAGATCCGTAATACCTCCTCTCGCGACGGTATAAGGTGATTTGATGAATTGTGTTGTATAATCGCCTGTTCCTGTCTCTGTTGTATCTGTCAGGTTATAAATTTTTGCCTTGTTCACACGATCATTCCTGAAAGCAGTGTTCTCCACTGCCGGCATCCAGCCAAACTGAATGGTATAGTCCCCACCGCCGGAGATATCCTCACTGATATTCCATTTCAATTTCACTCTCCCCTCATACTGAGATTCATCCGGGTCTTTTAATACACCCGCACTGATCCGGTCGACGGTACCTGCGTTTGTGATCCAGACAGGTGAATAGGTTGAAGTCCCGATAGGGTACAGTACCTGCGATGTGCCGACCGAGGTATATGCCAAAGCTCCCCCATCAGTTGTAATAATATAAACGTTTATACCTATGTTGGAAATCGAGCTGACAGTTAATGTGTTCGGCCCTGATCCCAGTTTATAGTTAAGATCAAGATCGCTTATTGTCCGGGAAGCATGCAGTGTTACACCTTTGAAATTTGCGATAATCAGTCTGGGAGGTCCGTCTAAGGAAGGGAATTCCGCATCTGCGGTTGTCTGAGCAGATTTTCCTGAATATTTAAGCGCTGCATTTATCCCATAGGATAGTGTACTGCCATTTAAAGTTAAAAAACCATTCTCCAGGTCGGTTGTTCCGTTTACAACCAAAGAAGCTGAAAGCGTGAGGCCAAGAGGATTATTTATTATAAAATTATTGACCGTATCAGGCAATAAGCTTCCTGTCACCTGTGCTGAGGAACCGTTGAACCCGAAGCTTGATGCTTTATCGAAGGTCTTTGGTCCTGTGCTTGCGATGGAACCATTAATTCCATCTATGTTAGCAGTCATGAGTGTGGCGCCGGCTTTCAGATTAAAGCTCCCGTCACCCTCTAAGATACCTGTTCCGATATCCAGAGTTGCACCACTGTCCACTTCAACAGGGAATCCACCGCTGCCAAATGTCACCCCGGACAATGCAAGCAGCTGTGATCCTCCGACTTTTGTAAAAACAAACGTTGCACCATCCGGATTTGAATTCTGGGTGCTGGCATTCGTCAGCGACACAATCCCGTGAAGATTCCATATGGTTGTTCCGCTCCCTCCCTGTGAGCCCCTGCTGACCGAGAAATTACCACCGGTTACATCAATATTTCCATAATGGTTTATGGTAATATTTGTACCGGCGTTACTGCTGCCATTGGATGTGAACTGTCCGCCCGATTGAATGATATCACCGTTTATATTTACAACAGCCTCAGCACCCGCAGCCGGATCACACATTTGCAATATTGCGGTGCCGGTATTTTGAATCACAATATTCCCATCAATAGTATTTCCATTCCACAGCAGGCTCAGGTTAGCTGTTTGCCCGGTGCAATTCCATGACAGGTTGTAAAAATCCTGGTTGCTGTTAGAAGGAACATTCGTTTTTATACTATCAAAGGAAACAGTCGAACTGGGTCTCCAGATTGCTTCTGGAATTGAACCACCATCTTGTATATGTTCGTAAATACCATTGCCGGCAAAACTTATTGTTGCCAGTGAATCACTGGTAACAGTACCAAAATTCCTCAGGGTGCCCTCAATCATCAGATCTGTTTCAATCCCGTTTTTAACATGAAATGTTTTGTCATTTGCGATCACAAGAATCCCTCCGCTGGCAACTGTCAACTGGTCAACCGAGTCAGTTGCTGTTACTGTGATGGTGTGTCCGTCAAGAATGGTGGTTGGCCCATCGGAAAAAGAAGGAATATTTGATACAGGATGTATCCAACTTGTGCCATCATATTGTGCCCAGGTGTTTACATCATTCCAGCTTCCGGATTGATAAGAGTGAATTTCACCGACAGGACGGTAATAATCTGTCCCGTTATCAAAAGCTTTGATGCTGAAATAATATTCAACACCATGATTTAAACTGTGAATGGCAACAGTGTCTGCATCATATACCATGTAGTTATTGTATAATTTATCAGGTGCGATCCCATAGTTTACAATATAACCATCTGCATTTGCGACGGGTGTCCATCGAATGACAGCGTCCCTGCCATCCGCAGTATCTCTTTCAATTGTATAATCACTGACCGTTGTGAAAACAGCCAGGTCTGAATTTCCAAAGATTCTCAGATCACGGACAGCGAAATTTCCGCCACCAGGTGTAAATACATTTGTCAGTTTTATATATCGTGCGGTTACCGGTTGGTCTAATTCAATATAATCATGTGGAATATCCTGAATATTCCGGCTTTTATCAACGAGAACGGACCAGCTCATCCCGTCTGTTGATTTTTCTAAAATATACTGTTCATATAATAACTTATCCCGACCCCGTACACTATCAGGATTGGTATTATGTTCTGCAAAATTGACCTGGACGGCTTCAATGCTGCATTCCTTACCCAGATCAATCATCATCCATTCATCTGTCCTTCCGGTTTGAGCACACCAATAAGTGCGTACATCCTCGTCGACGGCATACTCAATGCCATGATCTTCCAGTGAAGAAGAAGCCATTGCATATTTTTTATGGGATAAAAGCATCATGCCTGCAAAATTGCTATCGGCAGGATCATTCATTATCCCCGGGAAATACTGGGGATAATCACCCCAGGTTGTGTTACAATGTATATGTCCATCTCCATCAAATGCCACCGGGGCAAGTCCCAACCTGCGTTCAAACATATGCTTGACGGAGATGGTCATTGTACCAATATGCCAGTAATTACCATCTTTATCCTTAAATGTGCTGCCATGGCCGGCACCCGTGATAAATCCGGTCGGCTCAAAGGAAAAAGGACTGTAAGGTGCATATTCATAAGGCCCCAGCGGCGATTCGGCAACGTAAATACCATCTGCATATGTTTTGAATTCGGTTCCCGGGGCCGCATAATGCAGGTAGTATTTATTATTCGATTTTATCAACCAGGAGCCTTCAATCCATGGTTGTTCATCCAACAGATTATCATCGCCGCGTCTTTCCCAGCCATGTACCGAAGCTTGCGGGAAAACAATATCCACCTTTGAACCAATTTCCTCAAAGGTTACAGGGTTAAGTTCGACGACACTGATCGGATTAACATTTGAGACTCCAAAAGATACATACAGCCTTTCATCGTCATCAAGTAATAATGCAGGATCACCATAGTTTTTTATTGACGGACCACGCTCCCATATCCCCGATTTCGGATCGCCGGTCTTATAAACCCAAGTACCACCTGGGGGTACATAAAACAATGTATCCCTCATCGCCACAACTGCCGGTGCATAACTTTCAATGTCTATGCCTTGCGGGATGATGAGCGTCCAGGTATGAAGATCCGGTGAAGTCCAGTAGCCGCCCGACCGTGAAGCAAACAAATAATAATCATCCCTGAACAAAACAATGACGGGATCGGCTGCCTCACGTGCATCAACAGCGTCAACCATAAACCTGTAACTAAGATTAAGCGGGTTGCAAAATGTCTGCGGTTCCATTACAGGCTGCGCCAGAACAGATTGGCATTGAAATAATATCAGGATAAACAGCAACTGACCAATTTTAGTGAACTGCATAATAATCTCCTCCTGTATTTGTGTTGGTTTATACTATACTAATTTAAAACATATTCAGGAAAGATAAGGGATTGGGCAAGAGTTACTTTTTTGACAGCAATGTATTATTAGTTAAAATAAAATGGT
>Ga0172366_10002562_pt1 | contig 14257 bp, 26 predicted proteins | sample LakKivSesite69cm_FD_114533 | JGI IMG/M metagenome (GOLD analysis project Ga0172366, IMG submission 114533) | Sediment microbial communities from Lake Kivu, Rwanda - Sediment site 69cm | ecosystem: Environmental > Aquatic > Freshwater > Lake > Sediment | place: Rwanda: Western Province, Lake... | reverse complement strand
GACTCGAATCCACAGATTTTGTGTTCTTCGTTCTCCTCATGTGGATAAACGGTCAAGAGAGCACTTTGAGATGAGAATTCATAAGCGCCTGATCGATATCAGCGAATACAATAACGAGACGATCGAGGAGCTTCAGAAGCTGGATCTTCCTGCAGGAATTGATGTCGAAATCCAGGCATTCGGAGCCGGAGGAGAATAGGGATGGTCGAGGGCTTAATCGGAAAAAAGGTCGGAATGACCGACGTCTTTGATGAAGAAGGAAACATATCTGCTGTCACTGTCATCAAAGCCGGGCCGTGCACCGTCATCCAGAAAAAAACAAAAGAAAAAGATGGATATTCAGCCCTCCAGTTGGGTTTGATCGAGGAGAAGCCGAAGAAAAGGCCGACAAAGCCTTTGAGCGGACACTTTGTCAAATCTGAAGTTCCGCCGACGAGAATCCTGCGGGAGTTTCGGTTCGAGGAGAAATCTGAGGTCAAGGAAGGAGACCAATTTTTCGTCGATATTTTTAAGATTGGCGATAAGGTTGATGTTGTCGGGACAAGCAAAGGAAGAGGCTTTGCCGGTGTCGTCAAACGCTGGGGTTTTAAAGGCGGCAAAGCCAGTCATGGCTCTATGTTTCACAGGCGGCCGGGCTCAGTGGGAGCTTCTTCCTGGCCTTCCCGGGTTATAAAGGGAAGGAAGCTTCCGGGTCACATGGGCGACCAGAGAGCATCAGCCAGAAACCTGACTGTCGTCCGGGCCGACAGAGAACATAACCTGCTTGTGGTCAAGGGGGCTTGCCCTGGAGCCAATGGAGGCTATCTCCTGATAAAAAAGGCCGGTTTTAAGCCCAAGAGTTGAGTGAGAAGATAAGAAATGCTAAAAGTGCAAGTTTTGGACCAGAAAAGAAAGAAGGTTGATGAACTCAGTGTTCCCAAGGAGATTTTTGGCTATCCCTGTAAAGAACATCTCCTCTATGAAGCTGTTGTCAACTTCCGGGCCAATCAAAGGCGAGGGACCGCTTCGACCAAGACAAGAGGCGAAGTGAGTGGAAGTGGTCGGAAGCCTTGGAGACAGAAAGGGACAGGAAGGGCAAGGGCTGGAAGCATCCGCTCTCCTCTGTGGAAGAAAGGCGGAACAACCTTTGGCCCGAAGCCCAGAGACTATTCTTACAGCTTGCCAAAGAGTTCTAAAAGAAATGCCTTAAAATCAGCCTTATCCAAGAAATTGGCTGACAAGCAGATATTTGTCCTCGAGGCCTTGGATATCAAAGAACCTAAGACAAAAGAAGGAGTGAAGCTCCTGGAGGCTTTGAAATTGGACTCAGCTTTGGTTGTCGATCAGCACCAGAATAAAAACCTATTTCTTTCTTTTCGGAATATTCCACGAGTTAAAGCCGTGGATTATAGTCAAGTCAATGTTTATGATGTTTTGAACTATAAGTGGCTTGTTTTCAGTCAAAAAGCGTTCAAGTCCTTCATTGCGAGGTTGAAGTGAAACCGGATCCTTATAAGGTCATTCTCAGGCCGGTCATAACTGAGAAGAGCACCGGCCTCAAGGAGAAAAACAGAGAAGTCTGTTTCGAAGTTGACCCCAGAGCGAATAAAAGAGAGATCAAAAAAGCTGTCGAGCAGCTCTTTAAGGTCAAGGTGGAAAAAGTCTGGGTCCAGAACAAAAAAGGCAAGAAGCGCAGGCTTGGCCGCAGCCAAGGCTGGAGGAAAGACTGGAAAAAAGCCTTTGTCAAGCTTAAAGAAGGCGAAAAAATGATTGAATATTTTGAGGCAGTTTAAAATGGCAATAAAAGCTTATAAGCCCGTGACCTCGAGCCTGCGGCAGAGAACCGGGCTCGTTTTTGATGAGCTGACAACGAGGCATCCTTTCAAGCCGCTGCTGCGGTCTTTCTCCAAATCAGGAGGCAGAAACAACAGAGGGCATATCGCTGTTCGCCATCACGGAGGAGGCCATAAAAGGCTCTACCGCATCGTCGATTTCAAACGGGACAAGATTGATATTCCCGGCATCATCGAGACCATTGAGTATGACCCTAACCGCGCGGCCTTTATTTCTCTCGTCAGATACAATGATGGCGAAAGACGATATATGCTCGCTCCTCTCGAGCTAAAGGTCGGCCAGAGCATTCTCTCCTCTGATAAGCAGATTGATATCCTCCCGGGAAATGCCATGCCGTTGAGGTATATACCGCTGGGCACGATCATCCATAATATCGAAATGAGAAAAAACAAGGGAGCGCAGATCGCGAGGTCAGCAGGAACAGGTGCTCAGATTTTAGCCAAAGAAGGGAGTTATGCCCAGATTCGCCTCCCTTCCTCAGAGATTAGGATGATTCACCTGGATTGTCGAGCGACTATCGGCCAGGTCGGAAACCTGGACCACCAGAATATTTCCATCGGCAAAGCAGGCCGAACCCGATGGCTGGGCATAAGGCCCACTGTCCGAGGAACAGCCATGAATCCTATCGACCATCCCCATGGTGGTGGAGAAGGGAAAACAAAGGGCGGACGCCATCCTGTCAGCCCTACCGGAGTGCCGACAAAGGGATACAAGACAAGAAAGAACAGGCGAACAAAACGCTTCATCGTCAGAAGAAGGAGTAAATAATCATGGGCAGGTCTTTGAGAAAGGGACCATTCGTCGACGCAAAACTCTTGAAAAAGATCCGGATTTTGGTGGCTCAAGGGGAAAAAAGAAAGGTCATCAAAACCTGGTCTCGCCGCTCGACAGTTATTCCTGACATGGTGGGACTGACCATTGCTGTTCATAACGGAAGGAAATTCATTCCAGTTTTCGTCAATGAAAACATGGTTGGGCATAAATTAGGGGAATTTTCCCCAACAAGGACTTTTAAAGGCCATACGACAAAAACGGCCAGAACGATAAGGATGAAAAAGTAAAGTGGACGAACAAGCCTTGACCTTTCGAGCAGTCGGTAAATACATGAAGATTGCACCTCAAAAGTGCAGACTGGTGGCAGACTTGATTAGGGACAGGTATGTAGGAGAGGCTCTGACAATCCTTCATTTTTCCAGGAAAAAGAAAGCCAGCGCCATCATCGAAAAAGTCCTCCGTTCGGCTATATCGAATGCGCGACAGAAAATTCCTGACATTGATGTCGACAACCTTTATATCTCAAGAGTCTTCGTCGATCAGGGGCCTCAAATGAAAAGGTTCAGGCCCGCACCGATGGGAAGAGCCTATCGTGTTTTGAAAAGGATGAGTCACGTTCGTATTTTTTTAGAAGAGAGAAAAGGGAGATAAGAGTGGGACAGAAAACACATCCTCATGGTTTCAGATTGGGCTTCAATAAACAGTGGAGCTCACGCTGGTTTTCAAAAGGAACAGAATACCCGCGCATGATTCATGAAGATTTGAAGATGAAGAAGATGATCAAGGAAAGATATTATCACGCCGGGATAGCCGAGGTTGATGTCGAACGTGTTGGCCCGAAGGTGAGAATCATCATTCAAACCGCTCGCCCCGGCATTGTCATTGGACGCGGTGGAAAAGAGATCGAAAATCTCAAATCTCTTCTCTTGGAAATTGCTCAGAGAGAAGTCTACATTGACATCAGGGAGGTGGATAAACCTGAGCTCAATTCCCTTTTGGTCGCAGAGGGCATAGCCGTCCAGCTGGAAAAAAGAATTGCTTATCGAAGAGCGATGAGAAGAGCAGTGGAGATGGCTTTGAAGATGGGAGCGAAAGGAATCAAAGTCATGTGCTCAGGCCGGCTGGGAGGAGTGGAGATCGCCCGCTCGGAATGGTATTTGAAAGGACAATTGCCCCTTCAGACATTAAGAGCAGACATTGACTATGGTTTTACCGAGGCTTTCACCACCTATGGTCAAATTGGAATAAAGGTCTGGATTTACAGGACGGATATTGATAAACCGAAAGTCACATCTCAGACAGTTGAGGTCGAGGAGATTTGACGATGTTGATGCCAAAGAAAGTCAAATACAGAAAACAGCAGAGAAGAAGAATGAAAGGGAAACCCTGTCGGGGCGTTAATCTTGCTTTCGGAGAATTTGGTCTTCAGGCCTTAGAGCCCTGCTGGCTGAGCGCCCGTCAGATCGAAGCTGGCAGGATTGCCATAACGCGCAATGTCAAGAGGAGAGGAAAGCTTTGGATCAGGACTTTTCCCTGGAAGCCCGTGACCAAAAAGCCGGCAGAGACAAGGATGGGGAAAGGCAAAGGCGACCCAGAGTCATGGGTGGATGTCATCAGACCGGGGAAGGTTCTCTTTGAGCTGGAGGGCGTTTCTGAAGAGACGGCAAAAGAAGCTTTAAGGCTGGCCGCTCATAAGCTCCCCATCAGAACAAGGTTTGTATCAAGGGAAGGCAGGGAATTGCGATGAAGGCAAGAGAGTTGGGGGAGCTTTCCCCAGAAGAATTGGTAAGAAAAGAAGAGGAGTTGAGGGATCAGCTCTTTAAGTTGAAATTCCAGCATGCCACCGGGCAGCTTGAAAACGCCATGAAACTCAAGCTGATCAAAAAAGACATTGCCAGAATAAAGACGATATTGAGAGAGAACAAAGAAGGGAAAAAGTAGAAAATGCAAGACATATCGAAGAAAACCGCAAAAGTTGGAGTTGTCACCAACAATAAAGCGCGCAAGACAGTCACCGTGCTTGTCGAACGAAGCGTCAGGCATCCTTTGTACCAGAAGGTCATTAAAAAGAGAAAAAAGTTTCTCGCTCATGATGAGTATGAGAAATGCAAGGTTGGAGATGTGGTCAAGATCGTCGAAACAAGGCCTCTCAGCAAAAGAAAGAAATGGCGGGTGCTGGAGATTGTCGGCCTGGCGAAAAGCGAAGCAGGAAAAGAGATTGAAGGAAAAAAGGAATGATTCAATCCTACTCCAGGCTCAGAGTTGCTGACAATTCAGGTGCGCGGAGAATTCTCTGCATCAATCCCGTTGGCGGAGGAGTAGCGAGAACTATAACCATCGGCGATATCTTTTCCGCCACAGTCAAGGAAGCTGAACCTGAGAGCAAAATTGAGAAGGGAAAGGTTGTGCGGGCAGTTGTCGTCAGGACAAAGAAAGAAGTCCGACGCAAGGACGGCTCCTACATCCGTTTTGATGATAACGCGGCTGTGCTCATCGACCGTGCCGGAGAGCCAATTGGAACCCGAGTCTTTGGGCCTGTGGCAAGAGAATTGAGGGAGAAGAAGTTCATGAAGATCGTCTCGCTCGCCCCGGAGGTCCTGTGATGAATAAAATCTTATTAAAGAAGAATGATATTGTCATTGTCCTCAAAGGCAAAGACAAAGGAAAGACCGGGAAGATATTGAAGGTCATCCCGGAGAAGAGAAGGGCAGTTGTGGAGAAGGTCAATTTTGCCAAAGAGTTTATGCGCCCTGATCGAGGCCGAAATATTCAAGGCGGAATCATGGAGAGAGAGGCTCCGATCAGCGTTTCCAATTTGATGATCTTTTGCTTGGACTGCGGCCGGGGAGTGAGAGTCAAGAAAGTGATACAAGAAGATGGAAGCAAAGTCAGAGTCTGCAGCAAATGCGAGGCGAACTTGGAGAAACAAAAATGAGGGAAGCACGATGAGCCGTCTCTTAGAAAGATATAGAAAAGAGATTGTCCCTGCCCTCCAGCAGGAATTTTCCATAAAGAACAAAATGGCTGTTCCCCGCCTGGAGAAGATTGTGATTAACATGGGCGTGGGAGAAGCCATCCAGAATATCAAATTTTTAGACAACGCCAAGAAGGAGCTAAGCTTCCTCAGCGGCCAATGGCCTGTGGTCGGCAGAGCGAAGAAATCCATTTCAGCTTTTAAGCTTCGAAAAGGTCATGCCATCGCCTGCTATGTCACTCTCCGCGGGAGAAGGATGTATGAATTTTTTGACCGCTTGGTCAACATTGTTCTTCCCCGTGTCCGAGATTTCAAGGGAGTTTCACCCCGGTCTTTTGACGGCTCCGGCAATTACACGCTGGGGATGAGGGATCAACTGGTCTTTCCAGAGATAGACTATACTAAGGTGGAGAGGCAGCAGGGGATGAATATTACGATTGTGACTACAGCCAAGGATAATAAAGAAGCCTACGCTTTACTGGAGAAATTGGGCATGCCTTTTCGCGAGGCTTGATGAGGGAAGACGATGGCAAAAATATCTTCTGTAGTTAAGTGTCAAAGAAAACCGAAGTATTCGACGAGAAGAAAGAATCGCTGTCGAATCTGCGGGCGCTCTAAGGGATATTACAGGAAATTTGATATGTGCCGGCTGTGTTTGCGCCAGTTAGCCCTGAAAGGCGAATTGCCGGGAATCGTCAAGGCTTCGTGGTGATATTAAGGAAAGGATGAAAGGATGAGCTTAACAGACCCTATTGCTGATATGCTAACCAGAATCAGAAACGCTGTCCGTGTCAAGAAGAAAGAAGTGAACATTCCTTCTTCCAGGGTGAATGTCGAGATTGCCAAGATTCTAAAGGATGAGGGATTCATTAAAAATTTCAAGGTTATCGATGACAATAAGCAGGGCACTCTCAATATCACCCTCAGGTATGCAGAGGACAATACGAGCGTGATTACCGGGCTGCAGAGAATTAGCACGCCCGGGCGGCGAATATACTGCAAGGAAGACTCTGTGCCCAAGGTCCTCGGCGGACTGGGAATTGCCATCATCTCCACTTCAAAAGGAATCCTGGCGGGGAACAAGTGTCAAGAGCTTGGAGTCGGCGGAGAAGTTTTATGCTATATCTGGTAAACATGGAAAAAGAGAGAGGATCAACATGTCTCGTGTAGGAAATCGACCTTTGGAATTGCCGGATCAGGTCAAGGTAAGCATCCTTCCGGAGAGGCTCGAATTTGAGGGGCCAAAAGGAAAGCTCTCTGTCAACTTGCTCTTAGGGATTAAAGCAAGAATCGAGGACAAGCGGCTTATCTTGACTCGGTCGAATGATTCAAAGGAGCAGCGCTCCTTCCATGGGCTGTGCCGGAGTTTAGCGAATAATGCCGTTATCGGTGTCACGCGAGGTTTCTCTAAAGAACTGGAAATAGTCGGAGTCGGATATCGAGCCAAGCTTGAGAAGGACAAGCTCGAGTTGAGCTTGGGATATGCCAGGCCGATTATCTATCAGGTGCCGAAAGACATCCAAGTCATTGTCGAAAAGCCGACATTGATCACGGTTAAGGGGATCGATAAACAGCGAGTCGGTCAAATCGCCAATGAGATTCGCAGATTTCGCCGACCCGACCCTTACAAACTCAAAGGGATTCGCTATGTTGGCGAACGCTTGATTAAAAAGGAACGCAAAGCAGGAGTGACCAGTGCACAAGGATAAAGTTTTAATCAAGAAAAAAGCCAAAGAGAGAATAAGAAAAAGAATTCATAAAAAGATCAGGGGCACCCCTGAGAGGCCGAGGGTTTATGTCTTCAAGAGCAATCATTATATTTATACCCAAGCCTTCAACGACGAGAACGGCCGTGTTTTGGCTTCGGCCGCGACTCTGGAGAAAGAGTTTAAAGAGAAGAATAAAAATTATAAGAACATTGAAGCCTGTAAGAATTTGGGCAGCATCATGGGAAAGAGGCTGAAGGAGAAGAAGATCAATAAAGTAGTCTTTGACAGAGGGATTTATCCCTATCACGGTCGAATCAGGGCCTTGGCCGAGGCCATGAGAAAAGAAGGAATAATTTTTTAGCGGATTCTTCAAGGAGGAATCGCTGTGGGCGAAGAAGAAAAGAAAGAAAAAATAATAGAACTCGAAGAGAAAGAGATTGAGCTGAAGGATCAGGTGATCTCTATCCGAAGGGTGACCAAGGTTGTTAAAGGCGGGAAGAATCTCAGTTTTTCAGCTCTGGCTGCTGTTGGAAACGAGGAGGGCTTGGTTGGAATTGGCAAAGGGAAGGCTCGAGAAGTTCCCATGGCCATTGCCAAGGCAGTGGAGAGCGCCAAGAAGAATATGATTGAGGTGCCACTCTTGGGGACAACCGTCCCCCACTTTGTCACCGGCCATCATGGAGCAGGAGTTGTCATTCTTCGCCCGGCATCAAAAGGCACGGGTGTTATTGCCGGAGGCGCGGTGAGAGTCATCATGGAGCTGGCGGGGATCAAGGATGTTTTAACCAAGTCGATTAAAAGCAGCAATTCGATAAGCGTGGCCCACGCCACCTTGGATGCTTTGAAGAAGCTTAAGAGGCCGGAGGATGTGGCAAAAGTGAGAGGAAAGGCAAAGGAAAGCATATGGCAGTGAAACAAAGACCAGCGAAAAAAAGCCCAGCAGAGGGAAAGGCTGCGCCGCTGGGCGAGAAAGTCAAATCCCAGGAAAGACGATTGAAGATAAAACTTGTGCGGAGCCTCACCGGACATCCTCAAACGCAGAGGGAAGTGGTGAAAGGACTGGGCTTGAGGAAGGTCAATTCTGAGGTTATACTCAAAGACTGTCCGGAGATATGGGGGATGGTTAAGAAAGTTCCGCATTTAATCAGAGTGAAAGTTTTGGAGCAGAAATGAATCTGAGCACTCTTCACCCGGCCAAAGGTTCAAGAAAGGACAAAAAGAGAGTTGGGCGCGGTCCGGGCTCGGGCAAGGGAAAAACAGCCGGAAGAGGCGCGAAAGGACAATTATCCGGTAGTGGCTATTCAAGCTATGGAGGATTTGAGGGCGGCCAGATGCCCCTTCACCGCCGGTTGCCCAAGCGAGGCTTCACCAATATCTTCGGAAAGACGTACAGCGAGGTCAACCTGGAAAGGCTGGAGAAGATTAAAAAAGAAGAAGTTAACCTCAAAGATTTGGTGGAAGCCAGAATCATCAAGAGAGAATCTGAATCCGTAAAAATATTGGGGCGTGGCCATATTTCTTCCCCAAAGACAATCCATGCCCATAAATTTTCCGGCTCCGCCTTGAAAAAAATCAAGGAGGCCGGAGGGAAAGCCGTTATCATTGGAAGCAAATAATGTTAGAGAGCATTAGAAACATCTTCAGCATTCCTGACCTGAGGAAAAGGGTTATCTTTACCCTGCTTCTTTTGGCCGTTTACCGCGTGGGCTGGCAGATCCCCAATCCAGGAATCAGCGCCACTGCACTGGCTGAGTTTTGGCAATCTCAAAAAGGAACAATCTTGGGCTTTGTTGACCTTTTCTCTGGAAGGAATATGTCCAAGATGACAATCTTTGCCCTGGGAATCATGCCCTATATCAGCGCCTCGATCATCCTTCAGTTGCTGCAAGTTGTCTGGCCGTATCTTGAGAAATTGTCAAAAGAAGGGGAGCTGGGCAGACGAAAAATAACTCAATACACCCGATACGGGACAATTTTTATCTGCGCGATTCAATCTTCGGCCATCGCCCTTTGGCTGCAGAATTTGAACAGTCCTGTCAGCAACGCACCCATTGTTCCTAACAGAGGCTTAGGCTTTGTCTTACTGACAGTCCTGACCTTGACCACAGGAACAGTCTTTGTCATGTGGTTGGGGGAACAGATATCCGAAAGGGGAATAGGGAATGGAATCTCACTCATCATTTTTGCCGGCATTGTCGTTGATGTTCCCCGCAACATTGAGAGCATTATCAGCGGTCTGAGAGGAGGGGCATACGGCCTTGTTCGAGTCTTATTTCTGGCGCTGCTGATGGTCGCGGTCAATGCCATAATCGTCTTTGTCGAAAGGGGACAGAGAAGAATACCGGTCTCTTATGCCAAGAGAATAGTGGGAAGGAAAATCTATGGAGGGCAGAGCACCCATCTTCCGCTCCGGGTGAACACCGGAGGCGTTATTCCCATCATTTTTGCCGCTTCGATCATCACCATTCCCGGAACAATCGCTCAATTCGTGAAGCACCCCTTCTTCCAGCAGATTGCTACCCAGTTTCGCTTGGGCATGCCTCTCTATAACCTGCTCTACATCGTTTCCATCATCTTCTTCACCTATTTCTATGTTTCCATCATCTTCAATCCAGTTGATGTAGCGGATAATTTAAGGAAATATGGAGGCTTTATTCCGGGGATAAGGCCGGGAAAGAACACCTCTGATTTTATCGACAGTATTCTTTCACGGATTACTCTCATTGGTGCAATTTATTTAGCGGCCATTGCCATCCTTCCTGAGTTCATCCTCACCGGATTCAAGCTCCAGACTCTTCCTTTAATCGGCAACTTTTTTGGAGCGAATTTGCCTGACTGGTTTATAAACGGATTGAATATTGATATCTATTTTGGCGGGACATCGATCCTTATTGTCGTCGGTGTGGCGATGGATACCATGCAGCAGGTTGAAGCCCAGCTCATCATGCGCCACTATGACGGCTTCATGCGCCGCGGCCGGGTCAGGGGGAGAAGAGGATGAGAATCATCTTGCTCGGGCCTCCTGGCTCTGGAAAAGGGACGCAGGCCGAGCTTATCCAAAAAAAATATGGCTTCCCCAAGATATCCAGCGGTGACTTTCTTCGTCGAGAAGTCCGGGAAGGGACGGATTTAGGGAAAAAAGCAGAAAGGGCTATGAATCGAGGCGCGCTGGTCAGCGATGACATCGTGGTGGAGATGATCAAGAAAAGAATCTCGCTCCCGGACTGCAAGCGCGGCTATATCCTGGATGGTTTTCCTCGGAACATCGCTCAGGCGAGCCGGCTGGAAGAGATCGCAGATAAGAGATCAGAAATTGTGATTGATATCCATTTGAGCGAGCAGACTTTGGTCTCAAGGCTTTCCTCGCGAAGAATCTGCTCAAGCTGCGGAGCCATCTACAGCTCTCAAACCAAGAGCCCGAGGAAAGAGGGAGTTTGCGATATCTGTCAGGGAGCGCTCACCCAGAGAAAGGACGACACTCCTCATGTCATCGAAGAGCGTCTGAGGCTTTATGAGACGCAGACGAAAGCGCTCATCGATTATTACCGGAAAAAAGGAGTCTTTCATCGGGTCGATGGAGAAGGGAAGGTCGAAGCTGTTTTCAGCCATATCTGCTCCATTCTCGATAAGGAGATACCAAAATCAAGAGAGGTTGAGGCCGCAAGATGATTATTTACAGTCAGGAAGAGATTCGCTCCATCAGGCGCAGCAACCAGATTGTGGCTAAAATCTTGTCCGAATTGAAAAAGATGATAAAGCCAAGGATTCAAACCAGAGAGTTGGATGAGTATGCGGAGAGGCGAACGGCCGAGATGGGGGCCCGGCCGGCATTCAAGGGATACCGCGGCTTTCCTGCTTCTCTCTGCGTCTCGATCAACGAAGAAATTGTCCATGGGATCCCTTCATCCCGCTGCTTACAGCAGGGAGATATCGTCAGCCTTGATTTCGGAGTTCTCTTTGAAGGCTATTACGGCGACGCCGCACTCACCTATGGAGTCGGCGAAATAAGTCAAAAGGCAAGAAGGCTGATCGAGACGGCTGAGCAGGCATTTTACAAGGCCATGGAAGCGATGAAGCCAGAGAACAGGATTTCAGATATCTCTTTTGCCGTTCAAACCTATGTTGAAGCACAGGGATTTTCTATTATTCGAGCTTTTGTCGGCCATGGAATCGGCCTTTCTCTTCATGAAGAGCCTCAAGTCCCTAATTTTGGCTTGCCGGGAAGAGGCCCAAAAATAAAGCCGGGCATGGTTTTGGCCATCGAGCCGATGATAGCCATGGGCGATTGGAATGTCGAGATTCTCGATGATAGCTGGACAGCTGTCACCAGGGACAGAAGCCTGGCCGCTCATTTCGAGCATACGGTGGCAATAACTTCCAAAGGGCCTGTGATTTTGAGCTCTCTCGAGCAAGAGGACACATTTTCTCAAAAGGATAACCAATATGCCTAAACAGGATGTTTTTGAGACAGAAGGCACGGTGATCGAGACTCTGCCCAATGCCATGTTTCGAGTGGAATTGGCCAACAAGCATAGAATTTTGGCCCATATTTCAGGAAAAATGCGGAAGCATTTCATCCGCATTCTTCCTGGAGATAAAGTTCTCGTTGAGCTTTCTCCCTATGATTTGACCAAAGGAAGAATAACTTATCGTTTCAAATAGAAGGAAAAGAAAATGAAAGTCAGAGCTTCGGTAAAAAAAATTTGCAGGAATTGTCGAATCGTCAAGCGAAAAGGAGTGCTGCATGTCATTTGCTCTAACCCGAGGCACAAGCAAAGACAAGGTTAGGCGAGGTTAAAATGGCGAGAATAGCAGGAATTACCCTTCCACCCGAAAAGAGGATTGAGGTTGGATTGACCTATATTTTTGGTATCGGACGTTCCAAGGCAAATAAAATTCTTCAGGAAGCCAAGATCGACAGGGATAAGAAGGTCAAGAATTTAACCGAAGATGAAATCAACCGCATCCGTCAAATCATCGAGACTAGAGAGAAAATAGAAGGTGATCTCAGAAAAGAGATTACAACGAACATTAAGAGGTTGATTGATATCGGCTGCTATCGCGGGATAAGACATAAGAGAAAACTGCCGGTAAGAGGCCAGAGGACGAAAACCAATGCCAGAACAAGGAAAGGTCCTCGAGGTCACACAATAAAGAAGCTGAAGGCTCAAGAGTAAGGAGTTTGAGATGCCGCCAAGAGGAAAAAGCAAGGCAAAGAAAAAAAAGGTGAGGAAAGAAATAGGCTTTGGCGTAGCCTATATCCAGTCCACATTCAATAATACAATCATTACCATCGCCGACCAGCAGGGGAACACGGTCTGCTGGGCCAGTGCCGGTACGGCCGGATTTAAGGGAGCGAGGAAAGGAACGCCCTTTGCAGCCCAACTGGCTGCCAAGGAAGCCTCAGCCAAGGCCAGAGAGTTGGGCGTCAAATATGTGGATGTCAAGGTCAAAGGTCCTGGTGCCGGAAGAGAGTCGGCGATCAGAGCTCTTCAGACGGAAGGCCTGGAGATAAAATCGATCAAGGATATAACTCCGATTCCCCATAATGGGTGCCGTGTTCGGAGAAGGAGAAGAGTTTAAGGAGAAGAGAAGGAGAGAAAGATGTCAAGATACAGAGAACCTCTTTGCCGCCTCTGCCGCAGTGAGAAAACAAAGCTTTTCCTTAAAGGGAATAAGTGTTTGACCGAGAAATGCCCTGTCGAGCGCAGGCTCTATCCTCCTGGAGAACATGGAAGAGCGAGGAGAAGGATCCTGGGATTCGGTCTCCAGCTCAGAGAGAAACAGAAGCTCAAGAGATACTACGAAATGTCCGAGAGAGACTTTCGCTTATTCTTCCGCAGGGCTGAGAGGAAAAGAGGCATCACCGGAGAAGCTCTGCTGTCCATGCTGGAGAGGAGACTGGATAATGTTGTTTTTATCACCGGGCTATCCCTTTCCCGTGCCCACGCTCGTCAGCTTATCACCCATGGCCATCTTCAAGTCAATGAAAAGAAGGTCAACATTCCATCTTTTCTTGTCAATAAAAACGATGTCATCTCTTTCAAGAATAAATCTGCGTCCAACGAGACGCTGAAGGCGGTTGTCGATTCAAACAAGACCAAAACAGTCCCAGGATGGATAGAAGTCAATCATGAAAAGATGCAAGCGAGAATTCTTGCTTTTCCAACCCGTGAAGATGTGACTTTCCCTGTGGAAGAACATATGATTGTCGAGCTCTATTCGAAGTAGAATGGAATTTTAGTCAATGGAGGAAGAAATAATGGATCAGGCTGGGTGTATCGAAAACTCATCGTCTGATCCATTTCGTGTCCGAGCTTGAAAAGGAGGAGATATGATCGAAACAGGTTTTCAAAGACCGAAGTATCTCGAGTGTGACTATGAAAGCCTAACGGACAAGTATGGCCGCTTTTCCGCCCAGCCTTTTGAAAGAGGCTACGGCATCACCGTAGGAAATTCTCTGCGCAGGATTCTGCTTTCCTCGGTAACAGGAGCTGCAATCACTGCGGTTCGGATTCAGGATGTCCTCCATGAGTTTTCGAGTATTCCGGGAGTCGTGGAGGATGTGACAGATATCATTCTCAATCTGAAAAGCATTCCCTTGAAGCTTAAGGGAGCCGAGCCGAAAACGATGACACTGAAGAAAAAGGGTCCGGCTGAAGCCAAAGCATTGGATATTGCCTGTGACTCTGACATCGAGGTCCTCGATAAAGATATCCATATTGCCTCGCTGGACAAGGATGGAAGATTGGATATCGAAATGATTGTCAGAAATAATAGAGGATATATCCCTGCTGAACAGAATTTCGATGAAAAACTGAGCGTGGACTATATACCCCTCGATTCCTCCCATTCTCCGGTCAAGAAGGTGAATTACAAGGTTGAGCCGGCAAGAGTAGGCAAAAGAATTGATTATGAAAAACTGAACCTGGAACTGTGGACGACAGGCGCCATCTCGCCCCAGGAT
>Ga0172366_10002561_pt1 | contig 14261 bp, 11 predicted proteins | sample LakKivSesite69cm_FD_114533 | JGI IMG/M metagenome (GOLD analysis project Ga0172366, IMG submission 114533) | Sediment microbial communities from Lake Kivu, Rwanda - Sediment site 69cm | ecosystem: Environmental > Aquatic > Freshwater > Lake > Sediment | place: Rwanda: Western Province, Lake... | reverse complement strand
CTACATGCAGGAAAAGGAAGAGTACACCAATGCGATTTATGCGTACGAAACCTTGCTTAGATTTTCACCCGGATCTCCAAAAGCCCCACTGGTTCAACAGAAGATCGTCGAATGCTATCGAATTTTGAAGGAGGATTCAAAGGCATTCGATGTGCGTCAAAGGCTGTTCGAAGAATACAAAGCCGAAGGAACCTGGTGGAGAGAAACCACGGATGAAAAGGCGAAATTGAATGCTTATCGGCTGGCTGAGGAATCTCTGCGGGAGAATATCAATGCCATTTTAAAAAAGGCGGAAGAACTTGCCAGCGACTCCCTTTATGAGAAGGCTGTCGAATTGGGACGCACCTATCTTGAGTCGTTTCCTGAGGACGATTATGCTTACATGGTTCGATGGAACGTTGCTCTGATACTGGATACCAAGTTGCAGTATTATAAAGAAGCCCTTCAGGAGTATCTCACCATCAGTATGGTCTACAATGAGGAAAAATACAAAAAGTTCGCCCGCGACAAGGGACTTGCAACCATTCGGGATGCTGCAGAAAATGCCATTGTGGTGGCCGACTCCTTGGTGCAACGGGAGAACCGAAGTTCTGAAAAATCTGCTGAACCCCAGGGAGTGGCTGGCAAGAAGGAGTCCGTGCCCCTGACAACGGCTGAAAGCTGGCTTGCCATGGCGTACGACAACTATATCAAACTTTTTCCTTTTGACAAAAGTACACCGACCATTTTATCAAATACAGGAGCTCTTTATTATACGCACAATCAGTTTAATGAAGCGCTAAAGTATTTTAAGACATTGGTGAAATATTTTCCCCAATCGAAACAAATCCAGAATGTTCAGTACGCCATCCTGGAAAGTTATTTTGGTAAGCAGGATTTTCAAAGTGCAGAGATATTGGCAAAGAGAATTCGGGGCGCAGGTGTGTCCGATGAAATGAAAAAAAATGTTGAAAAGAGATTGGGCGAAGCGATATTTTTAAAAGCCCAAAGCCTTGCTGACGCAGGGCAAGCTTCGCAGGCTGCGGATGAATTTTATCGAATGGCTTTGGAAGTGCCGTCCATCGAATTTGCCGACCGAGCCCTTTTTAATGCGGGCAGGGAATACGAAAGGATTGGGAATTTTCGTTCCGCGATTCGTGCGTATGAATTGCTCAGGGTTTCTTACAGCGGCTCTTCTCTCGTGGTGGACGCGATGAACAACCTGGCTTTTGACTATGCGGAAATTGGTGAGTTTCAAAAGGCAGCCGAAAGGTACGAGACATTGAACACTTTGCTGAGGGATGGAGAAAAAGCCAAAAATGCGCTTTACAATGCGTATGTGTTCTACGGCAGAGCGAAGAACTGGACGAAGGCAATTGAAATCGGCAAAACGTATGCGTTTCGGTATCCGGAGGCAGAGGATGCATCTGCAATCTATTTTAAGACAGGCGAATACTATTTGAATTTGAATGATCTTGATAGTGCCTCGCAAATTTATTCCGATTATGCAAACCGTTTTCCAGATTCGCCGTTGGGTGTGGAAGCGTATTTCAGGTTGGGCAAATATTATCTCGATAGAAATATCTTGGATAAAGCGGAATATTCTTTTCAGCAGGCTTTTGCCAAGAGTGAATCGCTAAAAAATCGCGGTTTGGATGAAAACGGATTTTATGCAGCCGAGGGATTGTTTTTCGCTACTCAGCTTTTGCACAATCGGATGAAGGAAATCGCTTTTACACTCCCCCAGGAAGTGCTGGACAGGGCTGTGGAACAGAAACAATCTTTGGTTCAGAGGTTGGTTGATCAGTACGCAAAAGTGGGTTCGTACGGAACCCACCGACTTCCGGAGTCGGTCTATCGCATCGGAGAGGTGTACGAAGATTTTGCCCAGGCCTGGGCCCATCAGGGAATTCCAACTCTGGATCCGATTGCTCGCGCCGTGAAAGAGAAGGAGATCAACGAGCGCACCACTCAGATTTACGATCGCGCCCTTGGGGCGTATCTGAAAGCCGTCCAAGTTTTTGAAAAGGTTTCGCAGGAGACACCCGCCAGTGCATCCGGGGAGGGCACTTCCAGTTCCAGCGATACCCTGGTATCTTTAACCGCGGTGTGGCAGGAGAAAGCAAAGGAGAAGATTTCTGAGACCCTTTACCAGATGGCTGAAATCAATACACAATCCATAGACAGACTGCTGGCAGTACCCATTCCAGCAGATTTGAATGAGATGGCTCGCCTGGAATATCGAAGCCAGGTTTTGACCAAGGCCATAAAACCTCTTGTGGATGTGGTTGTCAAAGCCCACCAGAGGAATGTGCAGGTGGCAGACAGTCTTCACCTTCAGAACAAGTGGACCGAGGCTTCTCGGTCAAAGATTCTTTCTTCTTTGAATATTTTGGCGCAGCAGTTCGAACAGCTCTCTTTTGATGCCTTGACAGGCTACCAGCGAGTGGTTCAGTTTTATCGGGAAACGGTTCTTCAAAAAGGACAGGATGCGCCAGAAAACGTATTGACATCCATGGTAAACTTTATTGATCTGTCAAAATCGTACTCTCTAAGTGTTGTTGCGTTTACAAAGGACGCAGTTCAAAAAGCAAGGGCAAGTGGATTTTTACCTTCGGAGACGGTCTCGATTCACGATCCGATGGTTCACTATGTTCTTGTGCTGGCGGATTCCTTGGGTCGTCTCATTTTCATTGGGTCCGAGGATCAGAAAGAGATGGAGAAGCGGTTTCAGGAAACGGGTGATGCTCTGTACGAGGATGTTTTGGCAGCCTTTGAAGACAATGTTTTCTTTTTCAACGAAAATCTGAAGTTGATATTGGAAACCACTTACGAAACCGAGAAACAGGCCGAGGTTCCCAGTCCGCAGGCGGAGTGGCTTGGTATTCGGTTGGTGATGCTGGATCCCAATACGTATTCCGAAAAATTGAACATTCCTGTGAAGGAGATGGCCGTTCAGACAGATACAACGTGGTGGTACAGTACCACGCATCAGACAGGATGGGAGACAGTAGAGTTTATCATGAAAGGTTGGAAGTATCCTCAAGCTCGAAGTGGTTTGGGAGTATCCTGGGATGCCGACGGTGTTCTCCATATTGCTGCTGAAAATCCTCAGGGCAACGGCAATGCACTCTATTTTAGAAAAGGGATATTCGTTCCAGGATATCCCTTTTGGGGAGAGATTCGATTTTCAGCGGATTCACCGACACAACTATTTCTCAATGGATTGCCTGTGAGCAAAGCCGGAGATGTTCAGTCTTACTCCTTAACGTCACACATGAAGCAAGGGAGAAATGTGTTGGCACTGGAGTACATGGGAGAACGGAATTTTTCTGTACGAACCACGGTCGTGATTCGGTATGTTCCGGACAGTGTTTTACCCAAAGTGGGGGGGATTTGAAGAGATGAGAGCATGGGCAGTATTTTTGTTGATTTTTAACATCCTGTTTGCGTCTGGTCTGGATAGAACAGGAAGAGCGCAAACTGCGGCTCAAGATACAACGAGAAAGAGTCCGATCCCGACAAAAGATGCAAAAATAGATTCGGTGAGCGGAGAGATGGTACTGGATGTGATTGAGATCAAGGGAAGGGTAGAGAAACCGGGTGTGATTATTGTACCCAAGCGCGTCGAACCGAAATTAAAAGAGGTGGAGTTGGAAAGAAATTTCAAGCGGGAGGTCCAAGAAGGGATTGGTGAAATTCCAAAACCGGAAAAAGAACTGAGAACGGTAGAGAAGGTGAAGAGCGTCAAGAAAATAGTTGAAAGAAAGCGGAAATGATGTTATATTCATGCGAGATAACGTTTCGAACGGAGGTAATGTATGGCTGAATTTTGGCAAAGTTTTGTTCCAGGTTGGAGTGGCTGGCTCTTTATGTGGGTATTGTTGGCTGTGGCGGGTTTTATGATTGCCATTGCGATTGAGCGGATGTATTATATTTATTTTAAATCCAACCTTGATGCCCGCCGGTTCATGGCGCAAATACGAAAATGGGTGGCAGAAAAAGATTACAGGCGAGCCATTGCTTTGTGCCAACGCGTCAAAGACAAGGCTCTCCCCCAAATTGTCCTGTCGGGTCTGGTCAAGGCCAGTCAAATGAGCGTTCCGAACTTTCGAGCAATACAGAATTCAGTAGATGAAGGCACCTTGGAAGTCATCCCAAAACTTCAAACCCGAACGAATTATCTGGCCATGATTGGGAATATCGCCACGCTCATTGGACTCATGGGGACGATTTACGGACTCATCATTGCCTTTCGCTCGGTTTCCGCGCCGGGTGTGGATGCAGCGGAAAAGTCGCGTCTTTTGGCACACGGAATTTCTGTGGCCATGAATACGACACTGGCCGGCCTGGCAGTAGCCATTCCGTCCATCTTTTTCTATACGGTTCTTCACAACAAGACGACGAAGATCATTGATGAAATTGATGAGCATACCGTAAAGCTTATCAATCTTATCACAAAAGAGGAATAACAAGTATGGCTTATCGTCCTTCCAGGAGAGCATCGCTGAGTTTCGAATGGATTCACACCAACATTACTCCCATGATGAATCTCATGGTCGTGTTGATTCCTCTTCTTTTAACGTCGGCAGAATTTGTAAGGTTGGGCGTGATTGAATTGAATCTTCCTCCAGCCGCCATGGGACCCGAAGGAGAGGTACTGAACAGCTTGCCTCAGGAAGAGACAAGAAAGCTGGATCTGAGCATTACGATCACGGACAGGGGATTTTTTATATCCAGTTCGCTGGCAGTTTTGGGCGGTGAAAGAGAGGGCGAACCCAGTGTTCCCAAGATAAAGAGAAATGACAACACACTCGAATACGACTTTCAAACACTGTCCCAAAAGCTGTATGAAATTAAGAAAAAAGCAACAGATCGTTTTTCTGATTCTGAAAATATCATCCTGATGGCAGAGCCGGAAATTGATTATCAAACCATTGTCAGTACGATGGACGCTGCCCGTTCTATCCAAGTCAATGGAAAAGAAGAGCTCCTTTTCCCGAATGTATCGCTCAGTGCAGGAATTTTTTAGAACAATTCTCATAGGTAAAATATGGCATTTGTTCCTTCTCATAGAAAACGGCATAAAACCGATTCGGGTGAAGTTCGACTTCAACTGACATCCATGATGGACATGTTTACCATTCTTCTTGTGTTTTTGTTAAAAACCTATTCGACACACGGCCAACTGATCAATCCATCGCAAGATCTTACGCTGCCCTCGTCCGTCGTTCAACATCCTCCTGAGCTGGGATTGGATGTGGTTGTATCAACCGATTGGATTCTGGTGAACGGGAAACCTGTAGAACGGACTTCCACTCTTGCATCGCTGGATGGATACATCATTCCGAATCTCCAGGACGAGCTTCTCCGTTACGCAAAGGAATCTGAGAAGATGGAGGATTTGTACGGAGTGAAGTTTTCCGGAAAGGTGACTATCCAGGGGGATAAACATTTGCCCTACAGGTTTCTTATCAAAGTGATGGCCACCTGCGGTCAATCGAACTATCCCAATATGCGACTCATAGTCTATACAAATGAGGGGTGATGGGAAGCGTTTATACTGAAAAAATGTCTAAGTCTTTAGATCAGAGGATTGCCAAAGAGTTCCGAAAATCCTTTTTTCACGATGTGGATGGACAGTTTCTGGTCATCCTTTTTCTTTCATTGTTCATTGAGGCAGTCATCGTTTCCATCCTGGCTCGAAGACCCGTGCACCAGTACAGTGAAAGAGAGATATCCCGTATTCAGGAGCGATTCGCTAATTTTGTATTAGGGAAGACAATCCGCGAAGAAGAGACAAACAAGAATGGTCTTGTGGCTTCATCATCTTCCGGAGTCGAGACTGTAGCGGAAAAAAAAGAAGAAACCAGTGAAAGCGGGGGAGGAGAAGGGACAGGAACAGGGGAAAAGGGTAGCGGTGGAGGGGGCGGGGGATCGGCAGAAGGGCGTCGTGTATCACGTTTGGAAGCTGCGGAAGCCAGACGTCGGTCGCGAGAAGCCATCTCCAGAGAAGTCAGCAACCGCGGTCTTTTGGGGCTATTGACCGGCACGGGCAGAGCAACGGAAGGAGAGGCAGTTTCCAGTTTCTTCCGCGAAACCCAAACCAAGGACACCAATGAGGATTTGGATCGCGTCCTCTCTTCGGTGAAAGGGTTGAAGACCCAGGGGAGATCAGGAATTGGATTGGGGGGTGAAGGCGGAACCAATGTACGAGGAGAGCGGACGGGAGGCAAAGCCAATATTGACGACTTGGTATCGGATCTGGGTGATGCGCCCTCCGAGTCCCTTTCAAGAAAGGGAGAACTTGTCGTTGAAAATCCTGCGGATGTGGAAGGGCTCGGTAAAAAGAGTGTGTATCGCAGTGCGGAAGCCATTCAGGAAGTGCTGCTGTCGCATGTGCCTGCTATTCGATATTGTTATGAAAGGGAACTCAAAAGGAATCCAACCCTTAAGGGGAAGGTTTCTGTACGCATCACGTTGAGTCCGGACGGCAGCGTAAAAGATGCGACTATTGTTTCTTCGACGCTGGACAACGAGCGTGTGGAACGCTGCATTTTAGCACGAATTCGTCTGTGGAAGGATTTTCGCCCCATAGATCCCAGCGAGGGTGATGTCACATTTCGTCAAGTGTACACCTTTGGATACTGATCTTCCAGAAATCGCTTTCCGATGAACCGTCGAGTGTGATACTTTGGCGGTTTTTTATTATCACGCAAAAATCCCATTTTATTTTATGAAAATAGTATTATATTTCGTTCGGTTTGTGCAAACAAAGGATTAGAAGAAGGAGCAGATTTTGGCTGAGGAACAGATGTGGAAAAGGACCCACAGGTGCGGAGATTTGACAGAAAAGAACAAAGGTGAAATTGTAACCATCATGGGGTGGGTGGCCAATCATCGGGATCATGGAGGAGTGATTTTCATTGATCTGAGGGATCGCTGGGGCATTACCCAAGTGGTATTTCATCCGGAACGTACTGCATCGCTGTACAGGATCGCGGCGAAGCTTAAGATGGAATCCGTGATTGGTGTAAAGGGAGAGGTGGTGCTTCGGCCGTCCGGAATGGTCAACAAAGAAATGGTGACCGGCGCCATTGAAGTGGAAGCAACAGAGCTTACCATTTTCAATGAGGCCAAAACCCTTCCCTTTCTCATCAAAGATCCCTGCGAGGCTTCCGAAGGACTCCGTTTTAAATATCGCTACCTGGATATTCGCAGACCTCAAATGCAGAGAAATCTGCTTCTGCGCCATCGGGTGTATCAGGCCGTAAGGCGATTTTTCGACGAAGAGGGATTTGTTGAGATCGAAACTCCTTTTTTAATGAAAAGCACTCCAGAAGGGGCACGCGATTACTTAGTTCCCAGCCGCATTCACAAGGGTAAATTTTATGCGCTCCCCCAATCGCCACAGACCTATAAGCAGCTTCTCATGGTATCTGGCTACGACCGATACTTTCAGATTGTCCGATGTTTCCGCGACGAAGACCTGCGGGCAGACCGCCAACCGGAATTTACTCAGATTGATGTGGAGATGTCTTTTGTGGAGGAGGAGGACATCTTGGAGGTGGTTGAGCGCCTGATGGCGCATCTTTTCCGGGAAATTTTGGATGTTCCATTGCCGATTCCGTTTCCCAGAATGGATTATGCAGAAGCGGTGACTACCTATGGAACCGACCGTCCCGATCTCCGATTTCGTATGGAAATCGTGGACGTGAGCGACATTGCGGCCCAGTCCGAGTTTCGTGTTTTTAAAGATGCAGCACAGAAAGGAGGGAAAGTACGGGGCATTCGGTGGGAAAAAGGCGGACATGTATCCCGAAAAAAGATGGATGAATTGACCGCCTATGTGCAGAACCTCGGCGCGCAGGGTCTTGTGACTATTCAAAAGGTGGGAGAGGAGTTCGTATCGCCCATTTCGAAATTTGTTTCAAAAGAGGTGATGCGCCAAATTTTTCAGGAAATGAAGGCAGACGTAGGGGATGTGCTCTTTTTTGTTGCCGGGGATGAGGCCATTTGTAGCGAGGCCCTGGGTCAGTTGCGCGTGAAGTTGGCGTGCGATTCGGGCCGTGTGGATGAAGAATCGTACGCCCCTCTTTGGATAGTGGATTTTCCCCTTCTGGAATGGAGTCCCGATGAAGAACGTTATGTGGCCAGACATCACCCTTTTACTTCTCCCAAGGAGAACGATTTGGCACTCTTGGAATCGGCACCGGAGAAAGTACGGGCCCGAGCGTACGATTTGGTATTGAATGGGTTGGAGATTGCGGGAGGGAGTATTCGAAATCACCGAAGATTAATACAGGAACGCGTATTTCAAGTTCTTGGCATGGAGCCTTCGGTGGCTGAGAAAAAGTTTGGTTTTTTGATGGAAGCGCTTGAGTGTGGTGCACCTCCCCATGGGGGGATTGCGTTTGGTTTTGACCGATTGGTAATGCTGCTGGCAGGTGAAAGAAGCATTCGAGAAGTCATTGCCTTTCCCAAAACGACAAGCGCGCTTTCTCTCATGGATGGATCTCCCTCCGAAGTAGATTCCCAACAGCTTAAGGAGCTGGGAATAGACATCCGTGTTGAGACGCGGTAAAGTGCGGACGAAGCGGGCGTCCGTGTTCCTTGCCTCCATATTTTTCACTTGACAATTTCGGATTTTTTTGTTATACTTCCAACGCTAATAATAAGCTATTGTAATTAAAAGTAAAAGGAGGTGTAGGGAATGACAAGGAGTGTACGGTATTTTTTCATGACTCTATTCTCTTTAATCATCATTGTTTCCTTTCTGCTGACAGGATGTACCCGTCACGCAAATGAGGAACAACTCATGACATTGGATGAAACACAAAAATCTGCATTGTCAGCTGAAAAACAGATTGCGGAGAAAGAGAAAGAGAAAGCCGCGCTTGAGGCGAAGTTGGCTGAGAAGCAGGCAGAACTGAAGAAGGTTCAGGAGGAGAAAGTAAAGGTTCAGTCGAAGTTGGGGGAATAGGAGTGTTCAATATTTATTGACGAACCGTAAGAATTAGGAGGACGGAAGGATGAAATTAAAGGGAAAAACGATCTATCTTCTTTCAGTATTTTGCATACTGCTTCTCGTGTTAAACACAAGCACATTTGGTCAGGAAGAGCGAAAAATGAAGATGGATGAATACAAGGCTCAACTGGCGGAATGGCAGACCAGAGAAGCGAATGCGACTGAAAAGTTGAACAAGCTCCAGGCAGACATTGACGCATTGAATACAGAGATAGCGGCTGTCCAGGGTCAGATTGATGCGACGTGGGAGGAAATTTACGCGCTGCTTGGAACAGACAAGGCAAGTGTAGAAGCCTATCGTGGGAATTTGGACAGCATTGACGGTGAACTGGAAGGGCTTGCGGCCCTTTCTCCGGAAGAACTTTTCCGGCATCAGGATGAACTTGAGGGAATTGAAAAACGGATTGAGGAAGCCAGGGGGAGTAAGCTGGCGATTCTCACGGAAATGGAAAACAAACTTTCGGAACTGGACGGCAAAGTGGCTGCCTTGAAGGCCAAAATGCCGGCGAATATCTTTGATCAGTATACGGTTCTTAAAGGAGATTATCTCTGGAAAATCTCCAAAAAAGAAGAAATCTATGGGAATCCTTATCAATGGATACGGATCTATTGTGTAAACAAAGATCAGATTAAGGATCCAGACCTTATTTTCCCCAATCAGATTTTTAATATTGCCAGAGGCGTTGGGAAAAATGAGCACCTGGTCGTCAAGGGTGAATATCTCTCCAAGATTGCAGGACTTGCCAAAGTATTTAACGATCCGACAAAATGGACGAAACTCTACGAAGCCAATAAAGATATTGTCAGGGATGCGAGTTTGATTTATCCCTATCAGGTATTGACGATTCCTGCAGAATAGGATTTCAGGGAGAAAAGAAGTCGCATAATCTATGCAGACTTCAGATGTTGTGGAATGACAGTTTAGTTTATGAGTGTCTTATAAGCTCTTGGTTTCATGGCGTATGTCATGAACTAAGAGCTTTTTTATGTGGATTATGGAAAAGAGAAAAATACCGATCAAAGGTGTGAACCAGCTTCAGTTGTTGGGTTCGCATGACGAACACCTTCATATGATTGAGAAGGCGTTTGTTTCAAAAATCGTTGTTCGTGGAGACGAAGTGCTAATTTCCGGGGAAGCCGATGAAGTGGCCAAACTGGAGAAGCTTTTTACGGAGCTTTTATTTTTGGTAAACCGAAACGACCGACTTGACAGAGACGATGTCAAAACCGTCATTGAGTTGATACGCGTTGGTGAAGTGGAAGTATCCAAAGGGCTGGATCGAGAATCCAAGATTATTTTTTATGGTAAAAAGGGTCTGATCCGACCCAAAACCAAAGGTCAGGAGGCCTATGTTGCAGCGTTGTCACAGAATGATATCGTTTTTGTCATCGGTCCAGCCGGTACAGGGAAGACCTATATTGCCGTGGCTGTGGCTCTTCAGAAGTTACGGGAAAAGGAAGTGTCCCGAATTATTTTGACCCGTCCGGCAATTGAAGCAGGAGAGAGTTTGGGATTTCTCCCAGGCGATATGATGGAGAAGGTGGATCCTTATCTCAGACCCCTCACCGATGCGCTTTTTGATATGCTGCCATCGGATCAGCTTCAGCGTTACGTTGACCGAAAGATCATCGAAATTGTCCCCTTAGCCTACATGCGTGGAAGAACCCTAAACGATGCGTTTGTGATTTTGGACGAAGCACAGAATACCTCTCCTGTGCAGATGAAGATGTTTCTGACCCGTTTGGGAGTCAATTCAAAGGCGATTGTTACAGGGGATGTTACGCAGATTGATCTTGAAAATAAAGCCATGAGCGGGTTAACTCAAATTCAAGATGTATTAAAAAAAATCGAAGGAATCGGTTTCGTCTATTTGGATAAGGGGGATGTTGTGCGTCACCGACTGGTGAAAGAAATAATACATGCATACGAAATTTTCGAAGGGAATAAATCGAACGAAAGGTCTCATCCATGAAGATGTTGAATGCTTTAAATATATGGATTAAAAATTGGACAAAGAGAAACGGAGAAAAGAAATTTTCTCTCCTCATACAAAGCGAAAAGTGGGTACGATGGCTTGTCGGCAGTATTCTTTTAATTGCATTGGTTCTCATGTTTCCACGGGGGAAATCTCTCCAATTTGCCGACATGAAAGAGGGGAGCATCAGTACACGGCGCATCGTTGCCCCATTTAATTTTGAAATTTTAAAAACAAAAGAAGAGTATCGGGAAGATCGGGAAAGGGCCGTTCGCGATATCTACCCCATTTTTAGTCGCGATGAAAATAAAATACAAGAAGTCGAGCAGGCGCTTTCTCAATTTTTTCACGATATCGAGCTGGCAAGAAAGAAGGCTCTTACAAATCCAGGACTTATCCCAGTGTTGGGAGATTCTCTTTTTCAAAAGTACAACATTTCAATGGATGCAAAATACAGGGATTTGCTCATAAACAGCCGAAGTGGCATTGGCAAGAAAGCACTTGATGATTTTCGAGATCATGTGAACAAAGTTATTCGGGATATCATGGTGGTAGGTGTGATGGGTGTGGAAAAAGAGCGTTTAACGGCTCCAGATCGGCGCCTTGTGATGATCAAAAACAATGAAGAAGTGATCTATTCTTTTAATGATTTTTTCGATTTGCCAGAGGCCAGAATAAAGGCCACAGAAACATTGAACGGAATTTATTCTCAGAGAACAGAGTATGCTCAGATGGGATTTGGTATTGTGAATTTTTTTATACGTCCTAATCTGGGGTATGATGAAGAAGCCCATTTGATTCGAATTCGAAATGCCGAGGCGAAGGTTCCGCTTTCCAGTGGTTTTGTGGACGAAAACGAAAAAATCGTAGACCGCAACGAACGCATCACACCTGAAATCCGTAAGAAACTTCTTTCACTTGCAACCAAGATGGCGGAAAAAGGAATGCAGGAGGGAGGGATTCAGCGTCTTTTCTCTGTAATAGGGAAAGTTGCCTTTGTGTTGGTTCTGTTTTTTCTGATGGGTGTTTTTATCTATCAGGAACAATCGGATATTTTTAAAAAGAACACGTCGTTTCTTTTGGTCGCGTTGATCATTTTTGTTGTCAGCCTGTTTACTTTTTTAATCCACCGCTTGGATGCATCGGAATATCTTGTTCCCACGGCACTGGGCAGCATGCTCCTTACGGCACTTTTTAATTCAAGATTCGGCTATGTGAGCGCAGCGGTATTAAGTGTTTTGGTGGGAGGGTTATGGGGGAATGAGTTTAATTTAATGGTCGTTTCGTTTTTTGTAGGCGTTGTCGGGGTCATCAGTATCGGCCGTATTCGTGATCGGCGTCAGTTTATTCAGGCCATATTTTTTATGGCAGGCGCCTATATTTTTGCCATCACCTTTATGGGCTTTCTTCGATTTCTTCCTTTCCGGGAAATTATTAAAGAGTGGCCCTTCGGAGCTTTGACCGGTCTTTTTACGCCCATCATGACCTACGGACTTTTACCCTTGGTTGAGTCTATTTTTGGGGTTACCACCGACTTTTCTCTTTTAGAACTTTCAAATTTGAACCATCCCCTATTGAAACGTCTTTCGGTTCAGGCACCAGGCACTTACCATCATTCCATTATTGTTGGGAATCTTGCGGAAGCTGCCGCGCAATCGGTAGGTGCCAATTCGCTTCTGGCTCGGGTCGGCTCCTATTATCACGACGTGGGCAAGATTGACAAAGCCGAGTACTTTGTTGAAAACCAAACAAGGGGAGAAAATCCTCACGAAAAGCTGACCCCAAGGATGAGTGCGCTAATTCTGATGAATCACGTAAAGCGAGGTCTTGAACTTTCGGAAAAGTACAAGCTCCCGTCTTCGATTAAAGATATCATTGTCCAACATCAGGGAACCGCAGTGATGAACTTCTTTTACCAGAAAGCCAAAAGCAAGAACGGTTCACAGGAAACAAGCAAGGAGGATTATCGGTATCCCGGGCCGAGACCCCAATCGAAGGAGGCGGCAATCGTGATGCTTGCAGATTCTGTGGAAGCCGCGGCTCGGTCGTTGAAGGGACCGACTCACAGTCGGCTTAAAGGGCTCATCGAGGATTTGGTGGATGCACGTTTCAAGGAAGGGCAATTGGACGAGTCCCCTTTGACGCTTCGGGATTTGGAACGGATCAAGGAGAGTTTTTTGATGATTCTTGCAGGAACATTTCATACGCGAATTGATTATCCCGATGACGAAGAGCAGACATCGTTGCCAAAAGGGGAGAAATAGAGTGAGGGTCAAATCCCATATTGATGTGTACTGCCAAGGAGCACGTGAAGAGATTTCCCTTCCGTGGATTGCGGACATCGCAGCCAGGATTCTTGAGAAAGAGGGGTGTGAAGCCAAGGGAAGCCTTAACATTATTCTGACGGAGGATGCTGCCATTCAAGAACTCAATCTCCGATATTTAGGGAAAAAGGAACCCACGGATGTTATGGCTTTTCCTTTGGGCAACGGAGAGGAAGATGTGTGGGGAGAAGTGTATATAAGCAGGCAGCGGGCGAAGGAACAGGCAAGAGCGTACGGTGTCTCTTTTGAAGAGGAATTGGCCCGCCTGACCATTCACGGGGTGCTTCATCTGGTCGGTTATGATGATATTGATCGAAACTGTCAAGCCGAAATGAGAAAAAAAGAAGATTTTTATTTAGATCGGATTTTTCATAGCGGAAGCCCCCATAGGAAATCCAATAGCAAACGTGGGTTTCTATGTGAGGGGAAAATGTGAAATCCTCTTTATCGGGCGACGTCGCATCCTTTTTGTGATTTGAATTTTTCCCTTTTGGATGAAGGGGAAATTTGTCGTAGCCATTACCATGCTGGAGGATCTATTTATTTTGGAAATCGAATCGTGGTTATCCCTGATATTTTTTATCGTTCTTCTCGTTTTGTCGGCGTTTTTTTCTGGATCTGAATCGGCCTATTTTTCCCTTTCGCAAACCGATATACGGCGGTTGCGGGAAGAAAAAGAGAAGTCAAGGAACATCCGAAGGGTCTTGCAGCTTCTTGAAAAGCCAAGACGACTTCTGATGAGCATATTGATCGGGAACACGGTGGTGAATGTGGCAGCGGCTACTGTTGCCGCTCTCTTTACAAGCCGATTTCTGCACGGGAGAAAGTTTGAAACCAGCGGCGGCATTCTTGTGGAAATCGTTGTGTTCACACTGGTAATTCTTATTTTCAGCGAAGTGTCTCCCAAGGTTTTTGCCGTTCGACAGGCAATTCCCTTTGCTCTTCGCGTTTCAT